>OCZA010000046.1_pt1 | contig 37385 bp, 40 predicted proteins | sample 1539021 | NCBI WGS metagenome assembly OCZA01 (sample SAMEA2619376, study PRJEB22493) | marine metagenome | biome: marine biome (ENVO:00000447); feature: surface water layer (ENVO:00002042); material: "saline water (ENVO:00002010), including plankton (ENVO:xxxxxxxx)" | depth 5 m | reverse complement strand
AATAATTTGTATTTAAGGTTGGTCTTTTAGCAGTAAATGGGTGGTCAAAATTAGTTAGTATCTTTGCATATTCTTTATTTTTGACAGTTGAGTATATTTTATTTTCTATAAACTTAACTGCTGTTTTATTTGCTTTGATGGTTTTTACTATATCATTAAAAGTTGCTCTAAAGGATAAAGTTCCATACTGCCAAGATTTTTCGTACATTAAATTTCTCTTAGCTTCGTCAAAATCGAATGCTGATTTTTTTGGAAATTCAAAAGGATGGCCGCCCGGTGTCCTTTTTAAATAGCTTCTTAATTTATTAAAATTTTTTTTGTAGTTCTTAATGTTTGCAGCGGATAATTTTCTATTTCTTGCTGGAATACTAAAGTTTGGAGATCTTTGGAATAAAATCAATTTTTTTGCTTTTTTGGCAATTTCTGGTGCAATCTGGATTCCAGTGGAGCCCGTTCCAACTTGTCCAACAATTTTATTTTTAAAATTAATATTTTTTTTTGGCCATCTTCCACTATGGTGTAATTGACCTTGAAATTGATTAATTCCTTTTATTTTTGGAACATTAATTGATGAGAGTGATCCAGCTGCACATATTAAATATTTTGCCAAATAAATTTTTTTTTTATTAGTTTTTATTTTCCATAAGTTTTCTTTTTTAAAATATTGTGCGGATATTACCTTTTGTTTAAAAGATATATTTTTATTAAGATTTAATTCTTTTGAAAAATATTTAAGATACTTTAAAATTACATTCTGCTTTGGATATCTTTCTTTCCAAGTCCAGTTTTTAAAAATTTTTTTTGAAAAAGTAAAACCATAAGTAAAACTCTCTGAGTCGCATCTGGCTCCTGGGTATCTATTCCAATACCATGTGCCTCCTAGATCATCTCCTTCTTCTAAGACCAAAGTTTTTAATTTTAATTTATCTCTCAAACAATGAAGTTGATATAATCCTGAAAATCCAGCCCCTACTATTATACAATCAAATTTTTTCACTTAAAATTATTTAGTATGATCTTTAAAAATTTTATTTTTAGCTCTGTCGGATCCACTTACTAGGTGTAATTGGCGTTGTAACGAATAACCAATTTTTTCTTCAATTTTTTTTGCACCCTGGTGATCGAATAAACTTGTAGCCGGCATATACCTATATGTTAATCCAGCCCTTCTATTTCCTGAATAATTAGGTTTTGAACCATGATATAAGTATACATCATGTATAGAAAACATTCCTGGCTGCAAAGTAACAAACTTTGCCTTGTCTTTTATTTGATCAATATTTTTTAAAGTCTGGTTTAGTGTTACATTTTTTTTATCAAGGGTTTTATGTTCAGCAAGATTTTTATTTAAATGTGATCCAGGAATATATTGTAATGGTCCATTTTCAGGTGTAACTTCATCAATTGCTAGCCATATAGTTACAGACTCTAGTGGTTTAATAGGCCAATATTCTCCATCCTGATGCCAAGGTGTTTCATTACCTGTTTTTTTAGCTTTGCAGAAAAGTGAAGATCCCCATAAAATTATATCCTCACCTATTAATTGTTTAACTTCCTCAATTATCTCAGGATAAAGTGCAAATCTTAAAAAAGCTTCGTCTCTCTCGTATAAACCACTTACAAATTCATTATTTTCATTTTTATGATCAAGAAGATATTTGTCGAGTGCAGAATTTAGCTCTTCCACTTTATTTTTGGATAAACAAGTTGGGCTTTTAATTAAACCTTCATTTTTATAAAGTTTAATTTGATCCTCATTTAACATGGTTAAATTTAGCAGATATAAATATTAATATCTATATGTTAATAGAATTAGAAAAATTGAAAATTAATGGAAAACTTTGATTATATAATTTTAGGAGCTGGTTCAGCTGGGTGTGTTTTAGCAAATAGATTAAGTGCTAATCCAAATCACAAGGTATTATTAATTGAAGCTGGTAGTAAAGATACAAATCCATGGATACATATTCCTGGTGGATATTTTAAAACAATGTTGAATCCAAAAACGGATTGGTGTTTTCAGACTGAAAAAGAAGAATTTTGCGACAACAGAGAAATGGTTTACCCAAGAGGTAAAACTTTAGGTGGAAGTTCCTCAATAAATGGAATGCTTTATATTAGAGGTCAATCTAACGATTTTGATTATTGGAGACAGCTTGGTAATGTAGGATGGTCATGGGAAGATGTGCTTCCCTACTTTAAAAAATCTGAAGATTTTCAATTTGGTGAAAATGAATTTCATGGATCTGGTGGACCTTTGGCTGTTCAGCAAATAAGAGGGACTTTTAAAGTATGCGATCTATTTATGGATGCAGCAGAAGAGTTTGGTCATAAAAGAACTGATGATTTTAATAATGGTGACAATGAAGGAATGGGTTATTTTCCTTTTACAGTAAGAAATGGGCTTAGATGTAGTACTGCTGTGGGTTATCTCAATCCAGTGAAAAAAAGAAAAAATTTAAAAGTTGTTACGAATGCTCATGTTAAGAACATTGAGTTTGATAATAAAAAAGCAGACAAAGTGAATTATTGGATTGGTGAGAATGTAATTACTGTTAAAGCAAATAAAGAAGTAATTTTAAGTTCTGGCACAATAGGTTCACCTCATATACTTCAAGCTTCTGGTATTGGTCCAGGCGATCTTTTAAAAAAAAATAATGTAAAAGTAGTCAAAGATCATCCTGGCGTGGGCATGAATTTAACAGATCATTTAATGTTAAGACCAGTTTATAAAGTTAAAAATTTAGAAAGCTTAAATGACATTTATTATAGTATGACTAAAAAGCTTATGACTGGACTAAAATATTTCTTATTTAGAAAAGGACCACTAACAGTTGGGGCTAGTTATTTATGTGGATTTGTAAAAAGTGATGATCATTTAGCAACTCCTAATTTGCAATTCCATGTATCTCCAGCTAGCACGGACGTATTAGGTAAAGGCTCCCTTCATAAATTTACGGCTTTTACACCCAGCATAACAAATGTAAGACCAACTAGCAGAGGTTCAATTAAATTAAAATCATCTGATACAAGAGTATCTCCAGAAATTAAGATGAATTACTTATCTACAGACGAAGATAGAGAAATTGCAGGTAAAGCACTAAAAATCACAAGAAATATTGTTATGAATTCAAAAGCTTATAAAGAGTATGAGCCTGAGGAATATAGACCTGGTATTCATATTACGGATAACGAGGAATTGGCTAAAGAAGCTGGAAAATTTTGTAGTACTATTTTTCATCCTGTGAGCACATGTAGAATGGGAACTGATGAAAATGCAGTTGTATCTGATCGATTAGTCGCTCATGGCTTAGAAAATTTAAGAATTGTTGATGCATCTGTTATGCCATCAATAACCTCAGGAAATACTAATGCACCTACTATTATGATTGCTGAAAAAGCAGCAGATATGATAATAGAAGATGCTAGATGACCGAAGAAATAACAATTTTTTTTCAAATAATATTTATAGATTTAATTTTAGCTGGAGATAATGCCATTATTATAGGAATGGTTGCTTCAAAGTTTCCTCCTGAACAAAGGAAAAAAATTATTTTTTGGGGCATTGGTGGAGCAGTAATATTAAGAATTTTATTAACTCTCATAACAGCATATCTTTTACAGATTACAGGTTTAAGATTAATTGGCGGTCTGTTGCTTCTTTACATAGTTTATAAACTTTATGTAGATGTAATTAAAAATTCAAGTGATGGTGAGGAAAATATCAAAGTTGATAACTCATCAATGTTGAAAGCTGTTTGGACTGTTCTACTAGCTGACTTTACGATGAGTTTAGATAATGTGCTAGGTGTTGCTGGTGCTGCTAAAGATCATTATTTTCTTTTAATATTTGGTCTTGTTTTGTCTATTATTTTAATGGCTACTGCTGCAACATTAATTTCTAAATGGATAAAAGAATATAAATGGATAGCATGGGTTGGTTTATTTGCTATATTGTTTGTGGCTGTTGAATTAATTTACACAGATTTAAAACTTTTTATTTAAATGTATTTAAAAAAAATTAATCTTAAAAATAAGTATGCTCTTGTCACTGGAGCTGGAAAAGGATTGGGAAGAGCTTGTTCTATTGCAATGGCTGAGGCTGGTGCAACAATAATAGGACTAAGCAGAACTTCCTCGGATTTAGATAAACTAGAAAAAGATATAAAAAAAGTAAAAAGTAAATTGATAAAAATAAACTGTGATGTAATGGATTACCAAGATTTAAGTAAAAAATTAAAAAAAATAAAAATAATAGATATTTTAGTAAACAATGCTGGGACTAATATTCCAGAACCATTTGATAAAGTAAAACAAGAAAGCTTAAATTATTTGATAGATTTAAATTTAAGAGCCGCATTTAATGTTGCTCAAATAGTTGTAAAAAAGATGATAAAAAATAAGAAAAGAGGTGGATCTATCATAAACATGTCATCGCAACTAGGACATGTGGGAATGTCTGGTAGAAATGTTTATAATATGACCAAATTTGGTATTGAAGGACTAACTAAAGGTATGGGTGTAGAACTCGCCACAAAAAATATAAGAGTAAATACCGTAGCACCAACCTTTGTTGAAACACCAATGGTGAAAAAATTTTTTAAAAATAAAGATTTTAAAAAATTAGCACTAGGGAATATTCCTATGGGTAAAGCCGCAAAAGAGAGTGACGTTGCAACTGCAGTTTGTTTTTTAGCTTCAGATGCTGCAGCAATGATAACAGGAACATCTATAAAAATAGACGGTGGGTGGACCGCAAAATAATGAAAAAAATATTGCTTATAATAGCAATTTTATTTCCTACAAATATTCTAGCAATTGAATTTACCGGAAAGTTTATTCAAGGGCATTATATTTTAGGTAAAACTGATCCTAGTTCACAAATTTTAATTGATAAAAAAAATATAAAAGTATCCAAAAATGGTTTCTTTGTATTCGGTATAGATAGAGATAGAAAATATGATGTATTAATTACTAAAATTTCAAATGGTAAAACTAAAAAAATTACTAAACGTGTATTTAAAAGAAAATACAATATTCAAAGAATAGATGGATTACCTGAAAATAAAGTAACACCCCCAGAGTCTGTTTACAAAAGAATAAAAAAAGAGAATGGAAAAATAGGTGAAGCAAGGGCCATAAATTCAGATTTAAATTATTTTAGCAATAAATTCATTATGCCAGTTAAAGGAATAATAAGTGGAGTTTATGGAAGTCAAAGAATTCTAAATGGTAAACCAAGATGGCCACACTATGGAATAGATATTGCTGCAAAAAAAGGAACACCAATAAAGTCATCTGGAACTGGAGTTGTTACAATGGCTGAAAATGATCTTTATTATACTGGTGGAACAATCATAATGGACCACGGCCATGGCATTTCAACAATCTATTCACATTTAGAAAATGTAATGGTTAACGTTGGAGACTTAATAAAACAAGGTGATATAATTGGTACAGTAGGTTCTACTGGCAGATCAACAGGTCCTCATCTAGACTTTAGAGTTAATTGGTTTCAAACTAGACTTGATCCAATGACAGTTATTCAATAATCTATTGCTATGAAAAATGATATTCAGTCAGTATCAAAAAGACTAGTTAATGCCTACAACAAAAATAAATTAATCAATCCAATACCAGAGAAGTTTTGCAAAAATATTAAACTTGCACATAAATTAAGAATGTTATGTGAAAGTAAAATTAATGATAGCAAAATAGGATTTAAAGCAGGTGGAACTATTTTTGCTCTGTTAAAAAAGTTAAAAGAAAAAGAACCTTTCCATTCAACAGTATTTCAAAAAAACCTTATTAAATCAGGAGGTAAAGTTAAGGTAAATAAATATGCTCTCGGTATTGAAGTAGAAGTTTATTACATAATTAAAAAATCCTTTTTTGGTTTCAAAGGTAGGCTAAATCCAAAAAATGTCACAAAATTTATAACCCATATGGGTCCTTGTATTGAGGTAGTAGGTTTTAGACAGAAGAAAAAAGGTATTAAGTATTTAGGTGATTTATGCAGTGATTTTGGAGTAAATATTAAATTTATTACGGGACCAAAAAAGAAGTTTAAAAAATTAAATTTAAATAATTTAAAAACAAATTTAAAAAATAATAAGGGTTTAAATGTCAAAGGTAATACAAATACTGTTTATATAAACCCTCTTAATTCTCTAAAATTTGTCTTAAATAAAATTAGGAAAGAAAAAGTAAAATTAGAGAAAGATTTCTACGTGTTCACAGGCTCAACGGTAGGAGTTGTTCCAATAAAAAATAAGGGCGAATATATAGGCAAAGTTGATAAAATCGGATCAGTTAGAACCACTATCAATTAATGGGTCTTCATTTTTCCTCAGAAGAATTCAAAAGTAGAAAAAATAAAGTTATTACTAAATTAAAAGAGGAAAAAATAGATGCCTTGGTCATGTTTAGACAAGAGTCTATGTATTGGCTGACTGGTTACGATACATTTGGTTATGTTTTTTTTCAGTCCTTAATATTAGACCAAAAAGGTAATTTAATATTATTAACTAGAGCTCCTGATTTAAGACAAGCACAAAATACTTCAAATATAGAAAATATAAAAATTTGGGTTGATAAAGACGATTCTAATCCCACAGAAGATCTAAAACAAATCTTAAACGAACTTAACTTAAAAGACAAAAAGATCGGTATTGAGTATGAAGCTTATGGACTTACTGGACGTAATGCAATTAATTTAAATAAATCATTAAAAAATTTTTGCTCTTTAGATGATAAATCTGAATTAATAACAAAACTCAGAGTAATTAAATCTCCTGAAGAAATAGTTTATGTTAAGAAAGCAGCAACCCTTGCCGACAAAGCTTTAGATGAAGTTTGGAAATTTGCTAAAAAGGGAGTGAGTGAAAGTAAAATTCTTGCTGAAATGAATAGAGTAATTTTTGAAGGAGGTGGGGACTATCCTGCAAATGAATTTATAATAGGTTCTGGTAAAAACGCACTACTATGTAGATATCAATCAGAAAAACAAATACTTAATGATGTAGATCAACTAACTATTGAATGGGCAGGCACGTATAGACATTATCATTCTGCAATGTTCAGAACTATACCGATTGGAAAAGCAAATCCCAAACATTATGAAATGCACGAGGCTTGTGAAGAAGCACTAAAAAACTGTGAAAATACATTAAAACCTGGCAATAAAATTGGAGAGGTTTTTGATATGCATGCAAAAATATTTGATAATTTAGGTTATAAAGATTGTCGGATGAATGCATGTGGATATTCATTAGGTGCAACATTTTCCCCTAATTGGATGGATTGGCCAATGCTTTACACAGGCAATCCTTATGTAATCCAACCAGGAAATGTTTTCTTTATGCACATGATTCTAATGGATAGTAAAAATGAGTTAGCTATGAATCTAGGTGAGACTTACATTGTTACTGAAAAAGGAAATGAAAGACTAGGTAATCAAAAGACAGACTTAGTTATTCTCTAAGTATTAAACAATTTTAAAACCCAGTTTGGTCATAATAATAAGTTATCTAATTGAAAATATTATTTGTAAAAGATACTTTATTAATACCATATCTCATGGTGAAAAAGAGGCCGATATCGCATCGGTTAAAAGCGAGTTTTGGAAAAACAAACAAGGAGAGTGTATGAAAAGAATGCACAGAGTTTTAAGTTCGTTTAGCCGAGGCTCAAAGAACGCTAGGCTAAATCAATTAATGTTTCGAAATTTGAAAACTGTAGAAACTAATGCCAACGGTACAAGTGGATACGTTATCAAATCAGGAAAAAATTCTGGGGAAACATTGGGACACTTGAAAAAAGAGACTAAAAAAATATAGCTTAAAGAATGAGATATGGGGCATGTAAAAATAACTGCCCCATATTTTTTCTTTCTATTTTACTGGGGTCATAATTTTTTGACCTTCAACTCCCATAGCAACAACAATTGCTTTAACAGGAACATCTCCAATATTTTTAGATTCATGAGCCACACCTACATCTTCAATAAATGCATCTCCAGCTTTATAAACATAGCTTTTGCCACCTTGAGTAAGTTCAATTTCTCCTTGTTGTATCATTATTAAAACAGGGAACGAGTGAGTATGCGGAACTACAGGGCCTCCTACGGGCACAGTAAATTCAAAAGCTGTGATCTTTGCTTTTCCTGATGGATAAACAATATCGTTACCCATACCAGTCTGACTAGTTGATAAAATTCTTTTTACATGACCATCAGCAAAAACAGAGCTGTTTAAACCAAATAATACAAATAAAATTAGAAATAATTTTTTCATAAAATACCTTTCTGATTAATGAAGTTAAACTATCAGGCGATAGAAATTAATATATATGGCAAAATGTAATCTATTTACTCCACTCAACTTTAAACATAGCTTCGTTGCGTCTCATCATAGGAAGCGTAAAAGGCCCATTATAGGTTGCTCTTATTGGAGGTCCTTTAATGATTACTTTATCCTCTAAGAGTTTTTTATTAAGAATTTCCTTATGTTTGAAGAAATTATTATCTGAGGCTCTTCCAGAATATTCTATTACAGCAAAAAAACCTTCTTCTATTGTTGAGATTTTAACATCTGAATTTGTGGGTATAGGCGCATTCTCTTTTGTAAATTTTGATGGAAGATAAAATTGCATATAGTATCCATTATCCTTCTCACCCTGTGTTACTGGCACAGTCATTTTAATTTCTTGGGATTTATTATTCTGACCCGAGATATATTTAAAAAGTTTTCTAAAACTACTGTCATCATTTCTACTTACAACTTCGACAACTAGACGGTCTTTATAATGTCTCACTTCGTATATTTCAGATTTATATACTACATCATATTGAGATTCCTCATAAGCCATTGAAGTAGAGTAAGGTAAAATACAGAATATATAAATCAAAAAAGATATTGATATTATTGATTTTCTCATTTAGTTAGATCCTAACTCTTGCAACCTATCAGATAAATAAGTTTGCTCACTATTATTTCCTGAGGCAAGTTTGATCATTGCATTCACAACTATCTCAACTTTTATTGGAGTATATTTTTTAAATCCACCAAAAAAGAATAAGGATAGAAATTTCATCACTGGAATTCCTAAAACCTCAACAATTCTAAAGTCTTTTCTGTTGCCAACTAAAAATGAGGGTTGAATAATGCTTAGGTTAGAAAACCCAATCTTTTTTAGCTCCTCCTCTACTTGACCTTTATTTTTTAAATATGTACTTGAGGCTTTTGGGTTTGCTCCAATTGAGGAGACATAAATAAAATTACTAATTGAATTAAATTTTGCAATTTTTGCTAATTGTACAGGCAAGTCATATTCTATTCTTCTATATTCGTTTTTATCGGGTGTGTCTTTGTGAGTTGTACCAATGCAAAAAAAACAATCATCACCTGTTAATTTTTCTTTTAAAGTGTCTAAATCTAAAAAATCTGTATTGATCACTTCAACTTTTGAATTATCAATAGAAGGTAATTTTCTAACAAATATTTTTATTTTGTTGTAAGTATTATTGTTGATTAAATTATCTAGTAAATTAGATCCAATTAACCCAGATGAGCCAAATAAAACAGCGGTTTTCATTATTATTTTAAATACTCTTCTTTCATAAATTTTTTTATTCTATTTGCTCCTTCAATTATATCCTCAGTGCTTCTAGCGTATGAAAACCTTATTGTAGAATTTCCTCTTTTTTGATCGAAATCAAGTCCAGGAGTTATTGCTACTCCTGCTTTATCAAGCACTTCTTTACAAAAGTTAAGGCTATCTTTCGAATACTCTGAAATATCAATGTAGATATAAAAAGCACCATCTGGGGGAGAAAATTTATTTAAACCAGCCTTAGGTAACTCTTCTAACAAAATTGATCTATTTTTTTTATAAACCTCTACATTTGTATTTAATTCCTCTTTTGCATCCATTGCTGATAGAGCAGTTAATTGACTAACATGAGGAGGACAAATAAAAAGATTTTGAGATAATCTTTCTACTTGTCTCACATGATCTTCAGGAACAATCATCCAGCCTACTCTCCAACCTGTCATAGAAAAATATTTAGAAAATGAATTTATAACATAACATTCATTTGAAATTTCTAATGCAGATGTAGGATTATTTTCATATTGAATTCCATGATAAATCTCATCGCTAATAAAACTCACTTTATTTTCATGCGCAGTATTAATAAGTTCTTCTAGTTTTTTTTTATCAAGCATTGAACCGGTGGGATTTGCAGGAGAAGCAACTAATAAACCATTTAAATTATTTTCTTTAATATCTTTCGGTATAGGCTGAAATTTATTTTGCAACTCTGTAAAAATATCAATTGGAATTAAATCTTGAGACTTTAAAATTTGTCTATAGCTAGGATAGCCTGGAGCGGCAATGCCTACTCTATCTCCAACATCAAATAATGCTGCAAAAGAAAGTATAAATGCTCCTGAAGATCCAGTTGTTATAATTATTCTGTCTGGGTTTAAATCAATATTGTACCAATCTCCATACAATTTAGAAATTCTATTTCGTAATTCTGGCAAACCTAAAGTAACTGTATAGCCAAGATCATTATTAGAAATTTCATCTGAAATAAATTGTTTGGCACGCTTTGGTGCTGGTGTTCCTGGTTGACCTACTTCCATATGAATTACATGCTTGCCATTAGCTTCTGCTTTTCTAGCAGACTCCATTACATCCATTACAATAAATGGGTCTACATTACTTCTTTTAGATTTCTTCATTTAGTTTCTATTTCTGGATTAAATATTATAAACTGATCTTAAACACTCTTGCTGTTTTTTCGTCTGAAATATTTAGAATTTTAAACTTGGATGTTTTTTCTAACTTTTGACCTTTATTAGTTACAAAAGATTTCATTTTTTTTACTTCGCCTTCAGGCATTTTTCTAGTGTATTTTAAAGTATGCTTTTTTGATCCTATAATAAATATTGTTTTCATAAATCTTAAGTTAATATATTACAAAGTATCAATTGATCCAATAATATTTAAATTCTTATCGGTTATTACTATTTCTCCTGAAGAAGTCCCTATATTTAGCATTGAAGATATAACAACAAAATGAGTAACAAAAATTATATTTTCTTTACCATTCCATTGATTAATAAACTCTTTTAGTTGAGTTATTTGCCTCTCTTCATTTGCTTCAAATCTAATATCATAAAAAGAATTTAGTGCGCTAAATGTTTGATAATTTTTAAAAGCAAATTTAGCTGTATCTATACATCTGCACCATTCACTTGAATAGACATTTTCAATTTTAATCTGGTTTTTATTAAATATACTTCCAATAAATTTTGACTGTTCAATTCCTCTTTGATTTAAATTTCTTTGGGTAGAACAATCATTTAAATCAAAATTTTCTGGATCTCCATTCCCTGGTGCAAGCGCATGTCTAATAAAAATTATTTTTCCTCCCTCTTTTAAAGAAGTAAGGACTTCTTCTACAGAATAAGCAGAATTAACTGCAAAAATATTGATAAAAAAAATTATTAGCAGTTTTTTCATTTACACAGATTGATTTTTAATCAACTCTTTAATCTGTGGTATCATTATTTGTGGTGACCTCATGGACGGATAAATCTCTTTTACTTTTTCATAACTCTTTAAAGCCTTTTCGTAATTTTTTAACTTAATTTGAACGAGACCCTGTCCTGATAATGCTCCAAAATGTCTTTTCTCTAGTTTTAATACCTTGTCTATATCATTTTGAGAATCTTGATATTTGCCCATTAAATAAAAGACAGTTGCTCTTTTATTCCAAGCTTCTGCCCAAGCAGGATCTTTTTTAATTACTGTTGTGAATATATCTACAGCAACTGAATATTGCTCTTGATTCATAAATTTTGTTCCTCTTGATAGCAAAGAAGTTAAATTTTGATTAGTGGGATGTTTTGTCCAAATATCCCAAATTTTCATCTCTGTATCAATTGCAATTGAGTGGTTTTGAATTTTTAATTTTTCAAATAAGTTATTTAATCTTATTTCGTGTTCATTAGAGTTTGATGAGTTGGTAATAAAAAAAATTGCAAAAAAAATGGTTATTATTTTTTTCATTTAGAAATTATTTTCCACCTACAACCATACCTTCAACCATCATTGTCGGTGAATTCGTTGCATAATTAAATTCCAAATCGTCGGCTAAAGTTATATTTTTAAAAATATTATTTAAGTTTCCAGCAATTGTAATTTCACTTACTGGATATGAAAACTCTCCATTCTCAATCATCATGCCAGATGCTCCTACAGAATAATCACCGTTAATAATATTTGTACCATGTCCAATAGTTTCTTTAATATACAAGATTTTATTTTCTGATTTTACTAGATCTTCAAATGTTTTTGATCCATTTTGAAAATATAAATTTGTTGTTCCACTTGCCCTACCATTAGATTTTCTATTTATTTTTTTACCATTGTAAGTATCAATTAAATAGTCTTGGAGAATACCGTTCTTTATCAAATCAAGGTTAACCACTGCTATACCTTCGCTATCAAAGTAACGAGATCCATTGGCTTTTCTTATATTACCGTGATCTAATATATTTATTTCAGAGTTAAAAACTTGTTGATTTAATTTATCTTTTAAAAATGTTGTTCCTTTTGCTATTGCACTTGATGATATTGCACTTGCAAAAATAGATAGAAAGTTTTTTGATATTCTTTTATCAAATATTAGACTAATTTTTTCACTTTTTATTTTTTTTGGATTTAATTTCTTTACTGCATGTTCCGCTGCAATAGATCCAAGTTGTTTAGGTTTCAAAATATCACTATAAAACCTTTTACTTGTATATTCATAATCTCTTTCCATGCTTCCATTGCTTTTTGAAACAACTTCACAGTATGCAGTAAATTGTGAAGTTTTATATCCATCAGCGAATCCATTTGAATTGGCTAATAAAAAATTTGATTTGTTCTCACCAAATCCAGATCCATTAGTATTTATTATTTTATCATTTGAAAAAGCTTCCTCTTCTGCCTCTTTTATATAATTAATCTTGTCTTCATTGCTTAAATGAGTTTCATCATACAAGTCTAAGTCTTTTAATCCTTTAAAATGGAGGTCTTTATCTGGTAATGAATTATATTCATCCTCAGGTGTAATCTTCATTGTTTCAATGCATCTATTTACTAGCTCATCTAAATTTTTTTCTTTAAGATTTGATGAGGCTATTGAGGACTTTTTTTTACCTAAATAAGTTGTAAGGACTACTCCAAGATTTTCAGACCTTTCAGATCCATCAAGTTTTTTATTCCTTACATTTACATTTTCAGAAACAGAACTTTGCACTAATATATTTGCATCAGATGAACCTAATTTTTTTGATTTACTAAGGCATATATCTGCAATTTTTTTTAGATACTCTTGATCTTTAATCATTTTATTAGAGTTGAGTTCCACCAACAGTCATATTATTGATAAGTAGAGATGGTTGTCCAACACCCACTGGCACACCCTGTCCAGCTTTACCGCATGTTCCAATGCCAGGATCTAACATCATATCATTTCCAACCATTAAAATTTCTTTTAAAGAAGATGGTCCATCACCAATTAAAGTAGCTCCTTTAATTGGAGATCCAATTTTTCCATTTATAATCTCATAAGCTTCTGTACAGTTAAAAACGAATTTTCCAGAGGTAATGTCAACTTGACCACCACCAAAACTTACAGCAAAAATACCTTTATCTACTGACTTAATCATTTCTTCTTGGGTGTTTGATCCACCTAACATTATCGTATTTCTCATTCTAGGCATCACGACATGTTTATAGCTCTCTCTTCTTCCATTTCCTGTTGATTTTGTATTCATAAGTCTTGCATTTAGTCTATCTTGCATGAAATTTTTTAAGATACCATTTTCAATTAAAACTGTTCTTTCTGTTGGCGTTCCTTCATCATCAATATTTAAACTACCTCTTCTATTATCTAATGTTCCGTCGTCGATTATTGTAACTCCATCGCTCGCAACTTTTTTACCAACTAAATCATGAAAAGCTGAAGTTTTTTTTCTATTAAAATCACCTTCTAGTCCATGACCTACAGCTTCATGAATTAAAATTGCAGGCCAACCAGGTCCTAGAACAACTTTCATTTCTCCCGCAAGAGAAGGTTTGCTTTCTATATTTGTACTTGCAATTCTAAAAGCTTCATCACAAACTTTTTTCCAATTATCATTTTTAAGATATTCATCATAATCCTGTCTTCCACCAATACCAAAAACACCAGTTTCTTTTCTACCATTCTTTTCAACCATTACTGACATATTTATTCTAACTAAAGGTCTATTATCTGATAATAATTCTCCTCCAGATCTAATGATCTCAACATTTTTCTTTTCTGCTAGAAGGCTAGCTGTTACTTGTTTAACTGAACTATCTTTTGATCTGGCATATTCATTCATATTGTTCAGCAATTCAATTTTTGATTTCATTGACTTGCTCTCAATTGGATCAACGTCTTTATAAAGCTTCTGATTAGTTTTTTTAATTTCTGAATTATATGTTCCGCTATTATTTTTTAAAGTTGACTTAAGATTTTCGCTAGAATTTTTTAATGATTTTTCAGAAATTTCGTTTGAATGAGAATAAGCAACTGTATCACCTGTTACAGCTCTAAAACCATAACCTAAGTCAGATGTATAATTTGAACTTTTAATTTTGTTATCATCTAATACAATTGTCTCAGATTTTGTATCCTCTATATAAAGCTCACCATCATCACAATTATTTAGAGTTTCAGAAACAATGCTATCTGCTTTTTCTGAGGTTAATTCTGAATTTTTAAGTAAAGAAGACATTAGCTATATTTAAAGGTGAATTTAATATTATCAAGAATGATATGCGCGATTATTGATCACATCAAGTAAGGCTAATTACTTAATTTTCTTCAAAAAAAAATCAGTTAAATGTTTAATAGTTGCCTTTGGATTTTGCTCTGGAATGAAGTGACCTGAGTTTATAGGATAACCTATAACTTTTTTTTCAGTATATCTTTGCCAAATTTTTAATGGTTTGAACTGCTTTCCAATTACTCCCTTACTTCCCCATAACACTTGGACTGGAATATTTAGTTTTTTCTTTCTATCTTTTTTGTCATGATCCAAATCAATAGTTGCAGACGCCCTATAATCTTCACAAGATCCATGAATTCTTTTTGGTTGCTTGAAACATTTTAAATAATTTTCTTCAACTTTTCCAAATTTGTGATTACCTGACCATTTATCTAAACAACTTTTCATCCATTTACGTGGATCGCTCATTATCATTTTCTCAGGTAACCATTTTGGTTGAATTAAAAAAAACCAATGAAAGTAAGCTTTTGCGAAATCTCTCGTCGTTAGTTCGTACATATCTAATGTTGGACAAATATCTAAAACACTAAGAGCTATTATATTTTTTCTATGGTCTCTTGCTAACCTGTGAGCAACTCTTCCACCTCTATCATGTCCTGCAACAAAAAATTTGTTAAACCCTAATTTTATCATCATCTGTTTCATGTCACTTGCCATTTCTCTTTTTGAGTAGTTGTAATGTTTGCTATCTGATGCTGGAGCAAGACTATTTCCATATCCTCTTAAATCTGCAGCAACCACTGTAAATCTTTTAGATAACTCAGGGGCTGTTTTGTGCCACATTAAATGTGTTTGTGGATATCCGTGTAGTAAAAGTAATGGTGGACCTTCACCACCAACTCTACAAAAAACCTTGCCCTTTTTTACCTTTACGTACTTTGACTTAAAACCATTAAACATGCCTAATAATATGTATTTTTTAAATTAAAGCCAATGAAAACGCTGCATCAATATTAATAATTAATTTGAATTTGCTTTGAGCCCCTGTATAAATTCGGACTCGTGAGAATTGAAGAAGAACTAAAATTAGACTACTCAGATGTACTTTTTAGACCTAAAAGAAGTACTCTTCAAAGTCGTAAAGATGTAAATCTAAAAAGAACTTATAGATTTAAATATAGTAATAATGAATGGTCTGGAATTCCTATCATGGCCTCAAATATGGATGGTGTTGGTGAACTTGGTGTAGCTGAAAAGCTTTCTGAATACGGAATGATCACTTGTTTAACTAAACAGCATAACATTCAAAAAATAAAAAAATTCAAAAAAATAAAATCTATTCATCCAAATATTGCTTTAAGTATAGGAATAAAAAAAGAAGATTTTGAAAATTTAGATAAAATTTTAAAAGAATATAGTTTCATAAAATTTATCTGCATTGATGTTGCTAATGGTTATTCTGAACACTTTAGTAAATTTTTAAAATCTGTAAGAGATAAATATCCTACTAAAACTATTATTGCTGGTAACGTGGTAACAGCTGATATGGCGCAAGAATTAGTATTATCAGGAGCAGATATTGTAAAAGTTGGAATTGGACCAGGTAGTGTTTGTACTACAAGAATTCAAACAGGTGTTGGTTATCCTCAGTTAAGTGCTGTCATTGAATGTGCTGATGCTGCCCATGGTTTAGGGGCACATATAATTGCTGATGGAGGTTGTACTTGTCCGGGTGATGTCGCAAAAGCTTTCGGTGGTGGTGCAGATTTTGTGATGCTTGGAGGAATGTTTGCTGGTCACGATGAAGGTGAAGGTAAGCTAATAAAATCAAATGGTCATAAATTTATAGAATTTTACGGGTCAAGTTCTGACATAGCAAATAAGAAACATTACGGGGGGTTGTCTGACTATAGAAGTAGTGAGGGTAGAACAGTGAGAATTAAATATCGAGGAAAAATTAAAGATACGATAAATAATATTCTTGGTGGTGTCAGAAGTAGCTGTACTTATGTGGGAGCCCCTTCTCTTAAACAACTTAGTAAATGTACTACTTTTGTAAGAGTAGCTAAACAATTTAACGATACTTTTACTAAGTAAGGATGAAAGAATACAAAATCGCCTCAATTGCTGGAGATGGTATTGGAAAAGAGGTTGTTCCAGAAGCTTTAAAAATACTTAAAGAAGTAGCAAATCAACATCAATTTAAATTAAAGATAGATGAATTTGATTTTTCATCATGCGATTATTATGAAAAGCACGGAAAAATGCTACCTGATGATTGGAAACAACAAATTGGTAATCATGATGCGATATTTTTTGGTGCAGTAGGTATGCCAGATAAATATCCAGATCATATTACTTTATGGGGTTCCCTACTTCAGTTTAGAAGAGAATTTGATCAATTTATTAATTTAAGGCCAGTAAAATTATTTGAAGGAGTAAATGCACCATTAGCAAATAAAAAACCTGGTGACATAGATATGATGATAGTGCGTGAAAACACTGAGGGCGAATATTCTTCGGTAGGTGGAAAAATGTATCAAAATACTGAAAGAGAAATTGTTATACAAGAAACTATAATGTCTAAACATGGAATAGATAGAGTTCAAAAATTTGCATTTGAATTAGCAAAAACAAGAGATAGAAAAAAATTAACTAATGCCACAAAATCAAATGGTATTTCTATAACCATGCCATACTGGGACCAAAGATTTTATGAAAATAAAAAAGATTTTCCTGAGATTAAAACAGATCAATTTCATATCGATATTTTAGCTGCAAGATTTGTTTTAACACCAGAGTGGTTTGATGTTGTCGTAGCATCAAATTTATTTGGAGATATTTTATCCGATTTAGGTCCAGCATGTACGGGAACAATTGGTATAGCTCCATCAGGAAATATTAACCCAACAAATAAACATCCTTCTTTATTCGAGCCTGTTCATGGATCAGCACCTGATATTGCTGGAAAAGGTATTGCAAATCCAATAGGTCAAATTTGGTCTGGCGCTATGATGTTAGATTATTTAGGCGAAAAAGAAGCTGCCACACGAATAGTAAGTTCAATCGAAAAAACTTTGCTAGAAAAACAAAATAGAACTAAAGATCTAGATGGTGATAGCAATACAAAAGAATGTGCTAATAAAATCTTAGATAATATTAATTAACTTAAGTTGTTAAATATTGAATAGCAAAAAATATGGTAGCAAATGATGCAAAAGTTGAGATAAATAAAGCTTTTATTATATTTTCAGGACTTACATTATAGGCAGAACATAATACTACAGCTGTATGACCACATGGTGCAACACTAACAAAAAAAGCACCAGGAATTTTTTCAGGTTGTCCAGCATCAAATATAATAAAGCCGATTATCAAGAGGATGATTGGGGAAACTACTAATTTCAATATAGATACAGAAGCAGTTAGTTTATTAATAACTTTATGTGTGTAAAAAGATAATGTGATACCAATTGCGAAAAGTCCTATAGGAGAAACACAAGCTGCCAAAACAGAAAGAACGTAGTCTATTGGCGTATCATCGATATTTATCTTAAACACAAATAGTAAAAGACCAATTAAGATTGAAAATATCATTGGATTAAGAACTATGTTCTTTATAAATGCAGTTAATCGAATATTTTTTTTAGTAGTAAGTTCTAAAAAAAAAGCAATTACAGATAATAAAATAACCCCATCCATTAATATTATACTTGTTACTTGAGTAATTACTTCAGTTCCAAAATAGATTTTTGTAATAGGTAATAATAATGTTACATGATTTGATAGTGCTACCATTAATGCCCATATAATAGATTCTGGAATAGGTCTTTTAAAAAACTTTGATGTTAATAAAAATGTTAAAAACCCAAGACTTCCTTGCATTAAAAAATATGAAACTATCTGTTTTATATCGACTTGGCCGATTTCACTTTGAGCAACAAATTTAATTATTAAGGCAGGGACCGCTACATAGAATAAAAACAAATTTAAAACTTTTGCATGACCTAAATCAAAAATTTTAAGTTTTCCAAAAACAAAACCAAATAGTGTGATAAAGATAAAAGGCGTTAACCCAAGAAATATTGAATACATTTTATTAAAGTATTGTTATTCTATGAAGTATTCTATTACCTTTAAACGGTGTAGCCTGATGGAGCATGGCTCTATTATCCCAAATAGCGAGCTGATCTTTTTCCCATTCTAATGAATATTGAAAGGTTTTTTTTGTCTGATGATTGAATAAGAACTTCTTTAAGTCTTTTTTTTGTTTAGTCATATATGTATTAAATTTTAAAAAGTGTCCTGGGCTACAGTATATAGTTTTTTTATTTTTAATAGTTCTTATTATTTTATGTCTGGAAATCAGTTCTTTAGATATTTTTCCTTTTTCTTTTTCTCTCTCCACTGTTGTGATTGATATTGGTCCATGTGAAGAGTAGATGCCTTTTAATTTTTTAAGCTTATTTTTATAATTTTTTGATAATTTTTCATAAGCTAAGTACTGCGAAGAAAAGTCAGTATTAGCAACACCTTTTTTAGGTACTAGTTTAGAAAGTAACATCGTGTATCTAGGAGGTTTTTTTGTATAAGAGGAGTCTGTGTGAAATTGTTCACCAAAGCTAGGTCCTTTGTCAGTAGATTTACGTTGTACAACAGTTATTTGAGGATATTTTTTATTTAAACCTTTCAATCTTGGATAATTAGCTGGTTTACCAAATTTTTTTGCAAAATTAAGATAATTCTTGGAACTAAGTTTTTGTTTTGGAAAATAAATCATTCCATACTTATCAAGTGTAGACTTAATTTCTTTTAATTGCTTATTGTCAATTTTATTAAGATTACAAATAATTTCTGCAGCCCTATTTTTTTTTGAAATTATTTTTAACATTAAATATCTTTTATATTTTTTTGATTTAAGGGTTTTTTGATTATTGTTACAGGGTATTTTTTCTTTTCAACTTCAATAGATAAATTTTTATTGACCAAATTTTCGATAGTATTTCCAGAGTTGACATAACCAAATGAGATATTTTTTTTAAAATTAAATGAATAGTTTCCTGATGTTGTTCTGCCAATTATTTTATCATCCAAGTAAATTGGCTCTTCATGAAGTAACAAAGGTTCTCCAGGTCTGTTATCTTTCAACACCATCATAGCTAATGATTTTGTGGGGTTCTGATCTTTAATTTTTAATAATGCTTCTTTTCCAACAAAATTTATATTTTTTTTATAACTGATTGCAAATTTAAGTCCTGCTTGATATTGATTTTCTTCAGGCGATATATCATGTCCCCAATGTAAAAAACCACTTTCCATTCTCATAATATCCATTGCATGAGCTCCACAAAGTGATAAGCCATGATTTTTACCTTCTTTAATAATAGCTAAAAATAGTTTTTTGCTTTCATCTATGTTTGCATATAATTCAAAACCTACTTCTCCTACATAAGACAATCTTTGAGCCCAGACTTTAACTCCATCAATAGTAACAAATTTTCCATGACTAAACTTTATGCCTTCATTTGTAAAATCATCATTACTGATATTAGATAGTAAATTCCTTGATTTTGGTCCGTATAATCCTAGGCATGTTAAATCTTCTGTTAAATCTTTAAAATTGACCTCTTCTGAAATATGTTTTTTTATATGAAATTTATCATGTTCTCTTGTTGCTGCTGGACCTATCACTCTAAAATGGTTTTTTTCAAGACAAGTAACAGTAACATCTGTCTCTATTCCTCCATCATCATTTAACATCTGGGTATAAGTTGCTCTACCCTCAACATCTTTTATGTTTGCAGTACATATTTTTTGTAATTCTTCATGAACATTTTGCCCTTCAAGGTCAAATTTTGAAAAAGGAGATAACTCAAATAATCCTACGTTTTCTCTGGTATTTTTAGTCTCATATTCAGCTGATGGATACCAATTTTGATAACCAAAACTATAATTGTAATCAGCCTTTTCACCTTTTAACGCATACCACATAGGTCTTTCAAAACCACCTGAGGTTCCAAAACAAGCTCCTAATTTTTTTAGCTCTTCTTGGTAGGGTAATACAATTTGGTTTCTTGATGTTTTATGTTGTTTATATGGCCAATGCATTCCATATAAATCACCAAGTGTTTCTGTAACTCTCTCCATAATAAATTTTTTTGATGAATGAAATTTTTGAAATCTTTTAATATCTAATGAAAATAAATCTTCATTAATGTGTCCATTAATCATCCATTCTGCGGTAACTCGTCCAGCGCCTCCTGAACTTGCAATCCCAATACTATTAAAACCACAACATGTAAAAAGTTTTTTAATCTCAGGAGTTTCACCTAAAAGATATTGAGTATCAGGAGTAAATGACTCAGGACCAGAGAAAAATTTTCTAATTCCTGCATTTTCTAACATAGGCAACCTATGGAATGATTTTTGCAAATAAGGTTCGAAATGATCAAAATCATCTGGTAATTCACCAAATGAAAAATCATCTGGAACAACACCAGTATTTTTAAAGGCTGGTTTTGCATTTGGTTCAAAAATTCCAACTAAAATTTTCCCTGCGTCTTCTTTAAGATAGAGACAATTATTATAATCTCTTAAAACTGGTAAGTTTTTTGGTAAATCTTTCATTGGTTCTGTGATCACATAAAAATGTTCATTGGGATACAATGGAATACTAACATTCATTTTTTCCCCTATTTGTCTAGACCACATACCTGTTGCTAAAACAACATATTCACAATCAATTTTTCCTTTATCAGTCTCAACTCCAACTATAGAATTATTTTTAACAAGAATTTTTGTTACAGGCGTTTTTTCAAAAATTTGTGCTCCTTCCATTCTAGCAGCTTTTGCTAAAACATTAGTTACACCTACTGGATCAGCTTGACCATCTTTTGGCATAAAAACACTTCCAATAATGTCCTCATTATTTACAACAGGATATAAATCTTTTGTTTGTTTTTTATCTAAAACATGTACTTCAACATCCGATAGTTGGGCGGTAGTTGCTTGTCTCAACAACTCTTGCATTCTCTCTTTTGTGGTAGCTACTGTAATTGCTCCATTCTGTTTTAATCCTATTGATAATTCAGTTTTCTTTTCTAATTCTTGATAAAGATCCAAAGTATATTTTCTTAACTTTGTAATAGTAGATGAAGCTCCTAATTGACCCATTAGACCAGCCGCATGCCATGTAGTTCCAGATGTTAATTGGTCTCTTTCCAATAGAACGACATCTTTCCAACCAAATTTAGCTAGATGATATGCACACGATGTTCCTGCCACGCCGCCTCCAATGACTACAACTTTAGTGCTTCTTGGTAAATCTTTATCCATGAGTATATTATTAGCGTATTATAATACTTAAAAACAGACAATGTGGTCAATATGGATTGGCCTTTTAATGCCAAACTTTTCATCTACCTCATGTTGGTGAATGTGATGAGAATGAACAAATACTGGGATTTGTAAATTACTCTGAGTTTTAAGAGTGTATATAAAATTTGTTCCTCTAAATTTACGATCAACAACTTCTAATTTTAGATTACTTTTATCGTCATGCTCTAAATCTTCCGGTTGTAATAAAAGTTTTACTTCTGATCCGTTTGGATAATGTTTAACAAAATTACCTTCGATTGTGCCAAGATCTTTATTTTCTAAACTATTTTCACTTGTAACCCTTGCAGGAATTAAAATTCCTCTATTTAAAAAATTTACCACTTCTACTGAATTAGGAAAATGATAAACATTATAAGGATCATCAAATTGCTTTAATTGTTTATTTAAAATTATTCCACATTTACTTCCTAAATAAAAAGCTTCATATGAGTCGTGAGTGACAATTATAGTTGTTATTTTAGATTTACTTAACAATTGTTTTAATTCAACTTGTATTTCCTCTTTAAAGCTTTGATCAACGTTTGAAAGAGGCTCATCTAAAAGTAACAAGTCTGGATTTGAAACTAATGACCTAGCTAATGATGCTCTTTGAGCCTCTCCTGCACTAATTTCATGTGGATATTTATTTAATATTTTCTTTAAATTTAAGAAATTAATCATTTCTTTTGGATTAATTTTTTTTTTCTTTTTACTTTTTTTTTCAGTTCCAATTAAAATGTTTTTTTCAACATTGTAATGTGGGAATAAACTATTTTCTTGAAAGGCAAGCGATATATTTCTGTCCTCTGGTTCAATATGAATTTTTTTTGAGGAAATCGTTTTATTATTGATTGTTATGGTTCCATTATTTATTTTTTCTAAACCAGCTATAGTTCTTAAAATTGTAGTTTTTCCTATTCCTGATGGACCCAGTAAACAAATAATATCTCCTTCATTTTGAATTGAAAAAGAAACATTTTTTACTTTTGTTGTACCACCAACATTAAAATCAACATTATTAATTTCTAAAAAATTTTTAGTCATTACGTTCTTTTAAAATATAATTAGAAGATATTGTAATAAAAAAAGCTGCAATTAAAATCAAAAATAATGAAGGCACGGCTGCTGCTTCAAGCATGTCCTCTGAAGCTGAAATGTAAGCGGTAGTTGCGAAAGTTTCAAAATTAAAAGGTCTTAAAACTAATGTGATTGGTAATTCTCGAATTATTTCTAGTGAGACCAATATTACTACAAAAAGAAGAGAATTTCTCAAATAAGGAATATGAATATTGGTAAATGTCTTTCTTTTTGAGTAACCAAGAAGATATGCACTTTCATCAACTGAAATATTTATTTTTTCATAGCCTGATTTTATTCCGTTGAACGCTAGTGAGTAAAAACGAATGAAATAGACAATGACTAATCCTAATATTGATCCAATAAATACTTTTTTAATTGATAGAAATCCAAGCGATTTAATTATGTTATTATCAAACCAAGCAATAAAAGTTATAAAAGCAACAGCTAATATTACTCCAGGTATTGCATATCCTGAGATTGATAATGTTGAAAGAAAATTAAGAGTTTTATTTTTTGAAACTCTGTTACCATAATTTGATATCAATGCGAATGTAATTAAAACAAGGCTAGATAAAGTCACTAAATATAAAGTATTTAATAAAAGATTAATTACATTAACATCAAAGAAGTTCTCTGGAAATTTTATTGTCCAATACAACATTTGTCCTAAAGGAAATAAAAAACTTAAAAAGAATAATAAAAAACAAAATGAAAAAGCAAAAAAGGAATTTACGCCTGATAGTTTTATTTTTTTTTTTTGTTTGAATCCGCCTCTAGAGTCCAAATGATATTTTGCTTTTTTTCTGGATAAGTTCTCTGTCAAAAATAAAATAAATATAAATAATAATAAGAAAAAAGATATTCTATTCGCAAAAGCTAAATCATCGAATGTTATCCAAGCGTTATAAATTCCAGTTGTTAATGTATTCACAGAAAAAAAATCTACTGCTCCAAACTCAGCTAGTGTTTCCATTGCTACTAATGATAACCCAGCAACTATTGCTGGTCGCGCTGCAGGTAAAATTATAGAGAAGAATGATTTAATTTTTGAAAACCCTAAATTTTTACCAAGTTCTATTAAGTTTTGTGATTGATATAAGAATGAAGACCTAGCAAGTATATAGACATATGCATAGAGAGAGAAAGAAATTGATAATATCAAACCAAACATACCATCAAATTTTGGTATATGTTGATTATACTCCCCATCACCAAATATACTCTTCAATATAGTAAATGCTGTTCCGTAATTATCAAAAAAAGCAAATAATGAGTATGCATAAATATAGGGAGGAATTGCGAAGGATAGAATTAATGCCCATTTAAAGAAATTTACTCCTGGAAATTTATAAAATGAAACTATGTATGCTGATCCAACCCCTAAAATAAATGTTAAGATTAAAACACCAACTAAAAGTGATAATGAATTTAAGATGTATTCGTATAAAAAAGTATTTTTAAGTATTTCAAAATACCGAGATGTATCCTCAAAAAAACTTAAAGAAACTGTTAAAATAGGTATAATGACTAAGAATGAAATTAATACAGAGCTTAAAAACCATAAATTTAATTTATTTGAAAACATTTAAAAACTAATATTTTTTATTTTTCTTCTGAGAGGTATTTAATACAATTATCTGGAGTTGTCTCGATGTAAGGATCATCATCTGAGCCATCGTTATTTATACCAGGTTCTTGCCACCATTTTTCAACAATTCCATTATTAATTATGGCCATATATCTCCAACTTCTTTGACCAAATCCATTATGATCTTTGGAAACTAGCATACCCATAAATTTAGTAAAAAGTCCTGAACCATCAGGTATAAGTTTGATATTTTTAATTTGTAATTTTTCTGCCCATGCGTTCATTGTGTAAGAGTCGTTAACTGAACAGCAGTATATTTCATCAATTCCAAGCTCTTTTAGCTTCAAATAATTAGTCTCAAAACCTGGTAGCTGTTGAGAAGAACATGTAGGCGTAAATGCACCAGGGAGGCTAAAAATTATAACTCTTTTTCCATTAAAATAATCATCGGTAGACTTATCGACCCATTTTCCACCTATAGAACATTCATTGAGGGATGATGAGCTATCTCCTTCTCTTGTTTTAAAAATTACTTTAGGTATTTGAAGTCCAATCATGTGATTAATTTTTTTGTTTAATTAAAAGTGCCTACGAAGGATACATAGGCACTTTTATTAAGAAAAGTCAGATATTGAATACTTTTGAAATGTGCGGAAAATCTTTAGTACTTATCTCTGAGATTTTTCTATTATTTATTCTTTTATTAATTTTTTTACACTCCTCAGCACACGGTTTACATGGCTGGGCTGATTTATTTAAATTAATATCAGACATAAATTTTTTTTTAATCTTCAATGTTATTTCCAACCAGCAGCTGTCATTACTTCTAATGCATCTGCTTGTTTTTTACCATAACTAGCAACACTTGTTGTTAGATCTTGTTTAAAATCTAATCCCAAGTTGTTTACTACTAATGGACTAGGTGAAACACCACTTATCATTGGAAACTCAAATGTATTATTTGTAAAGTGTTCTTGAGATTCTGCTGATAATAGGAAATCAACAAGTGCAATTGCGTTAGCTTTATTTGGAGCACCTTTAACTAAAGCAGCACAACTAATATTCATGTGAGCTCCTCTGTCATTTTGATTAGGGAAAAATGCTTTAACTTTTTTTGCAGCTTCTTGTTGCTCTGGACCTTTATTACCTGAAAGCATCAATGCTAAGTAATACGTATTAGCAACTGCAATATCAGCTTCACCGGCTGCTACTGCCATGATTTGTGCTCTATCATTTCCTTTTGGATCTCTTGCCATATTAGCAACAACACCTTTTGCCCATTCAGCTGTAGCTTTTTTTCCATTGTTCTTTACTAATGAGGCTACAAGTGATTTGTTATAAATGTTGCTTGATGCTCTAATTACTAATCTACCTTTCCATTTAGGATCAGCTAGACCTTCATAAGTCATTCCAGATAGCTCAGCACCTGTAACTCTTTCAGGAGAGTAGTAAATAATTCTAGCTCTTTTTGCTACTCCAACCCAGTGAGTTGTTCTAAAACTTTTTGGAACTTGTGATTTAATTGTTGATGATACTAAACCAGATTCTGTCATACCTTTTGCTTGAAAAGCACCACATCTTCCAGCATCAGCTGTTATATAAAGATCAGCAGCTGAATCAGCGCCTTCTTCAATCATTCTTTTTTCCAATGCACTAGATTTACCGTTAATTAAATTAACTTTAATTCCAGTTGCAGCTGTAAACTTTCCGTAAAGCTCAGCGTCGGCCTTATAATGTCTTGCATTAAAGATATTTACCTCATTTGCTATCGCGAAAGTCGATACAAATAAGGATAAAATTAACGCAGAAATTGTCATTTTTTTCATAATCTCTCTCTATGTTAGTTTTTTACTTTTTTATAATGGTTCTGAGAATTATTCTCAATGATAATGATTATCAATCTCAATATTGCCGCACCAAAAAACCTATTTTTATAGATATTTTAGGACTTAAATTCTGAAATTTTACTATAAAGGAAATTCCTGAAGATAGTTACTCTTGCAACATTTTTAAGAGATTCAGGAAATACGAAGTGAGCTTCAGTTATAGGCCCCTCAACCTTTGGTAGAACTTTTATTACATTGTTTGATAAAGATACAATATAATCTGGAAGAGCGGCAAGACCCACTCCACTTTCAACAGCCAAAAGTAAACCCATTACACTATTTACTTTCATAACTGACTTTCTCTTTTTGTTGTCTTTCATTCCAAGTTTTAATGCCCAATCAGGATTAAATACTGGTGATGGAGCACCTCTACCAAATGAAATAAACTTATGTTTATTCAAATCACTAAGGGTTTTTGGCATCCCATATTTTTCAAAATATTTAGTAGATCCATAAATATGATAATTAATATCCATCAGTTTTCTTTGAATATAATTAAGCTGTTTTGGTCTTCTCATAAATATTCCAATATCAGCTTGCCTTGTACTTAAATCTAACTCCTTATCATCAAAAATCAACTCTACCTCGATTTCGGGATTTAGCTCCATAAATTCTTGAATTCTTGGTGTTAACCAATGAGTTCCAAAACTTCTAACCGTGGTAATAGTTAATTTTCCAGTCGGTTTATGTTTTTGATCTCCTAAAGTTGTTTCAACCTCTTTAAGTTTACTTATAACTTCATGTGCAGTTTTATAAACATATTCACCATTTTCCGTAAGTGTTAACCCTCTTGCATGTCTTTCGAAAAGCTTTACTTTTAAATCTTCTTCTAAAGATTGAATTTGTCTACTTATTGCAGATTGGCTTAGATTAAGAATTACAGTAGCACTTGTGAAACTACCAGCTTCAGCAACTGCGTGAAAAATTTTTAATTTATCCCAATCCATTATTTGTTTACATCCACTAGAATTTTATTTTTTAATTTTCCTTCAAGCATTTCCGGAAATACATTCAAAAGTTCCTCAAGCCCAACTGTTTTAATTGATTTTTCAATAATACTAAAATCTACTAAATTTGGTACTTCGCCCCAAACAAATTCTTTTCTTTTGTTGCTTACATTAACTGAGTCTACACCCCATAGTTTTACAGCTCTGATATAAAAAGGAACAACAGATGTGTTTAATTTATTAGTTCCGCTGGCATTACCACAGACAGCTACAATTCCTTTTAATCTTGTCTGTGAAATTGCATTTGCCAGTATATTTCCTCCTACAGTATCAACAACTCCATCCCAAGTACCTTTGCCAATTAATCTTGGCTCGCCTTCAAATTCTTTACGATCAAGAACCGTTTTTGCCCCTAATTCCTTTAAATACTCAGCTTTTTCTGGTTTACCGGTGATTGCGGTTACATTGCATCCCATTTTAGATAAAATATTTACAGCAACCATCCCTACTCCACCTGTTGAACCTGTTACAAGAACATCGTTAACTTTGCTTTGAAGTAATAATTCTTCTTTTGCTTTTACAGCAAATGCGCACAACATTGCTGTAAAGCCTGCAGTACCCATCATCATTGCTTGCTTTAAATCAATGCCTGAAGGTTTCTTTATAAGAAATTCTTTTTTAACTCTTGCATATTGAGAGAAACCTCCATGAAATAATTCTCCAACTCTGCAACCAGTAAGTATTACCTCATCACCTTCTTTAAATTCTTCTGACTTGCTTTCTGCTACTGTACCTGAAAAATCAATTCCAGGAATTCTTGGAAACTCTTTTACTAATTTTGCACCATCTTTTAAAATTAAAGCATCTTTATAATTTAAGTCAGAGTATTGTATTTTAACTAAAACTTCACCCTCGTTTAAAAAATCAAAATTTAGTTCTTTAACTTCTCGAGAAAAATTTTCACCATCCTGGTTTATAACCAGAGCTTTGAAAGTTTCAGACATGTATAATTAAACTCTATTTTGCAATAAATCGCAAATATCTATTCTGATAACTAAGATCGTCTTTAAATTGACCTAAATAAAAATTAGTAACAGTTGTAGCTTGTTCCTTTTTAATACCTCGCATAGTCATACACTGGTGAGTTGAGTCAATTGTTACTGCAACGCCTTTTGCATCTAATGATTCCATTAATGTATTTGCGATTTGAACTGTTAATCTTTCCTGTGTTTGAAGTCTTTTTGAAAAAACTTCCACAACTCTTGCAATTTTACTTAGTCCAACAACTCTCTCATTTGGAATATAAGCAACATGTGCGATACCAATAATAGGTGCCATATGATGTTCGCAGTGACTTTGTACAGAAATATTTTTTTGAACTACCATATCGCTGTAGCCTTCAACATCCCCAAAAGTTTTGCTTAAAATTTCTTTAGGATCCTCTTTGTAACCTTTAAAGTACTCTTTGAATGCTTTCGTAACTCTTTTTGGAGTTTCTAATAAACCTTCTCTAGATGGATCTTCACCTAGCCATTTTAAGATTTTAACAAACGCTTCACGTGCCTCTTCATCTGTTACAACCTCAGTATTTTTGTTATTTTCGTTTTTTACTAATTTCATGATGGGTTTTTATATATATAAATCCTTAATTTTAAAATATTTAATATATTCAGTAATATGTTAGATATTGCGACTTATATATGTTTAAAAAAAGAGAAAATGTCGCTGATATAGAGGAAGGTAACCTATTATCTCCAAAATTCGATAATGATGGTTTAATCCCTGTAATTACAACTTGTGCAGAAACCAAAGAGATTCTAATGCACGGTTATATGAATGTTGAAGCTTTAAAATTAACAATAGAAACAAAAGAAGCTCACTACTGGAGCAGGTCTAGAAAAGAAATTTGGCATAAAGGAAAAACTAGTGGCTTTACTCAAAAAGTTAAAGAAATAAGAATTGATGATGACCAAGATGCAGTTTGGATCACTGTAGATATTGGTGATGGTGCAAGTTGTCATGTTGGTTATAGATCATGTTTTTATCGATCAGTACCTACAGGTAAAATTGAAAATGGACGTAAAGTAGAAATGAAATTTGAAGAAGAAAAGAAAAAATTCGATCCAGAAGTTGTTTATAAAGGACAACCTAATCCTACTAAAATTTAATGAGTGAGGCTCAAAAAAATGTTCTTGGAGAAGATCTTGAAGAATGTTCTAAAAATCCATTAACTGGTTGGTTCAGAGATGGTTGTTGTAATACTGATGAAAATGATCGAGGTTTGCACACAGTTTGCGTAAAAGTTAATGATGAATTTTTAGAATGGTGCAAAGAGGCTGGTAACGATTTAATAACACCTCACCCTGAATTTGGTTTTCCTGGATTGGTAGATGGAGATAACTGGTGTGTATGTGCCAGTTGGGTTGCAAGAGCTTTAGAAGCAGGAATTGGATGCTCTATTTATTTAAAAAAAACTCACGTTAATACTTTAAAGTTAGTGCCAATTGAAACTTTAAAAAAATTTGCAATAGATCTTTCTTAACTACATATTTCCGTACTTAGGTCCACCCCCACCCTCTGGAGTAACCCATGTAATATTTTGTGACGGCTCTTTTATATCGCAAGTTTTACAATGAATACAATTTTGAGAATTAATCACAAATTTCTCAACATCATTTTCTCTTTGAACCTCATAAACTCCAACTGGGCAGTATCTTTGCGCAGGCTCATCGTATTTACCTAAAGTATATTTTATTGGTAAATCTTTATCTTTAAGTCGAAGATGTACTGGCTGATTTTCAGCATGATTAGTTCCTGTTAGATAAACTGAACTAGTTTTATCAAATGTAATGACATTATCTGGTTTTGGATAATCTATTTTTGGCATTTCACTTGCTGGTTTTAAAGTTTCGTGATCAGCATGTTTGTGTTTTAGTGTAAATGGCAATCTTCCTTTAAATAAAATTTGATCAATTCCTGTAAATATTATTCCAAGAATTAAACCCCAGCTAAAGCTAGGTTTAACATTTCTAGCCTCATATAACTCTTTATAAACCCAACTTTTTTTGAATTTATCCTCATAAATAGATAATTCTTTGCTAGATTTTATGTGATCAATAATAGTTTCTGCTGCAATCATTCCACTTTTCATTGCAGTATGTGATCCTTTAATTTTTGGCATGTTTAATGTACCAGCATCACAACCAACTAATAACGCACCTGGCATAAACATCTTGGGTAGACTTTGAAAACCTCCTTCTATAAGTGCTCTTGCTCCAAATGATATTCTTTTACCACCTTCTAATATTGATTTGATCGCAGGATGAGTTTTAAATTTTTGAAATTCATCAAATGGTGAAAGATGAGGATTTTTATAATCAAGACCGATGACATATCCTAAAAAAATTTGTTTATTTTCCGCATGATAAACAAAACTTCCCCCGTAGGTGCTATTATCTAATGGCCAGCCTGCTGTATGCATCACTAGACCTTCGTCGTGATTTTCTTCTTTTAATTCCCAAATTTCTTTAAATCCAATTCCATACTGTTGTGGATCTTTTCCTTTATCTAAATCAAATTTTTTGATTAATTCTTTTCCTAAATGTCCTCTACACCCTTCAGCAAAAACTGTAACTTTTGCATGAAGTTCCATTCCCGGTTCATAACCGTCTTTTTTATTTCCTTCTTTATCTAAACCCATATCTTGAGTTGCAACACCCTTAACAGAACCATCGTCATTATATAAAACTTCACTTGCAGGAAAACCTGGGAATATTTCAACTCCAAGACTTTCAGCTTGCTCTGCTAACCATCTACATAAATTAGCAAGACTAATAATATAATTATTATGATTTTGTTGCACTTTAGGTAATAACCAAGTTGGCCAACTTATTTTTTTTGTCTTACCTAGAAATAGAAACTTTTCTTTATTAACTTTAGTTTTAATTGGTGGATTAAGATCTTTCCAATTTGGCAATAGTTCATCTAAGGCTCGTGTTTCAAACACGTTCCCGGATAAAATATGTGCACCTATTTCAGATGCTTTTTCTAAAAGGCAGACATTAATATCTGGATTTAACTGCTTTAATTTTATTGCAGTTGAAAGTCCCGATGGCCCGCCACCTACGATTACAACATCGTATTCCATCACTTCTCTGGACATACTAATTTCTTACAGTATTTGTTATTTTTGTATAGTGTTTAATTTGTTCAGTTCCTCTAAGAATTGAGGAAGTGCTTCGAATAAATCAGCTTCCAGGCCGTAATCTGCGACACTAAAAATAGGTGCTTCACCATCTTTATTTATAGCAACAATAACTTTGCTTTCTTTCATTCCTGCTAAATGTTGAATGGCTCCAGAAATTCCAACTGCTATATATAAATCAGGCACAACAACTTTTCCTGTTTGTCCCACTTGATGTTCGTTTGTGATATATCCGGCATCAACTGCAGCTCTTGAAGCTCCAATTGCTGCGTTTAATTTGTCCGCTACATCAGTTATTAGTTTAAAATTTTCACCACTTTGTAAGCCTCTACCACCTGAAATTACTATTCTGGCTGTGCCTAATTCAGGTCTATCTGATTTGATTTCTTCTCTATTTATAAATTTTGTATTTTCAGTTTGATCTGCTGCATCAATTTTTTCTATTTCGGCAGATCCACCGGTTGTTTCTGCTGCTTCAAATGATGTTGGTCTAATAGTAACACATTTTCTCTCATCATTACTTTTAACTGTAGCAAATGCATTTCCTGCATAAATTGGTCTTAGAAAGGTATCAGGAGATATAACTTTTATAATATCACTTACTTGTGAAATATCCAATAATGCTGCAACTCTTGGCATAAGGTTTTTTCCAAATGTATTTGCTGAGCAAATAATATGTGAATATTTATCAGCGTGTTTTAAAATTGCTGCAGTATAATTTTCAGCAATATAATTTTCATAAATTTCATGATCTATATGCAGAACTTTTTTTACTAAAGGAACTTCAGATAAAGATTTTGCAACATCATCTGCCTTACTTCCAATTAACAATACATGAAGATCTTGATCTATTTGTGATGCAGCTGTAATTGCATTCAATGTAAATGGTTTTACTTCTTTGTTGTTATGCTCTGCTATTAATAAAACTGACATTAAATTACCTTTGCCTCATTTTTTAATTTTTGTACTAATTCCTCAACACTCGCAACTTTAATACCCGCTTTTCTTTTTGGCGGTTCTTCAATTTTAATATGTTCTATTCTAGGGTTTGTATCAACTCCTAGATCTGACGCATTAATCTGTTCAATAGGTTTTTTCTTAGCCTTCATAATATTTGGCAGTGACGCATATCTTGGCTCATTTAATCTTAAATCACATGTAACAATAGCTGGTGTATTGACTTCAATAGTTTCTAAACCTTCATCCACTTCTCTAGTAACTTGTAATGATTTATCATTTACTTCTATTTTTGAAGCAAAAGTTGCTTGTGGCCAATTTAAATGTGCTGCTAACATTTGTCCCGTTTGATTACAGTCATCATCAATTGCTTGTTTACCCATAAAAACCAAGTCTGGATTTTCTTTTTCAACAATTTTTTTTAAAATTTTAGAAACAGCAAGTGGTTCAATGGTGCCATCAACCTTTACATGAATTCCTCTATCCGCTCCTACCGCTAAAGCTTTTCTGACTGTTTCTTGAGCTTTCTCTTCACCAACAGTAACAGCTATTATTTCTGTTGCTTTGCCTGCCTCTTTAATTTTTACAGCTTCTTCAATAGCATTGTCATCTGGTGGGTTTGTTGACATTTTAACGTTATCAGTAACAACTCCACTACCGTCCTCTTTAACTCTAATTTGAACGTTATAATCAATAACTCTTTTTACAGCGACTAAAATTTTCATTAAGCTCTCAATAATTTATTTTCTGCATCGTAAGGACTTTCTTCTAAAATTGTTGCCTCATGCATTTTACCAAGTATATCAATCCTTAGTTTTTGTCCAACATTTGCTAACTCAGGTTTAACCATTCCTAGTGCGATAGATTTTCCTAGTCTAAATCCAAAGTCACCGCCAGTTGCACGTCCCACAACACTACCATTTTCATAAATTGGGTTGTTTCCTAACACATCCGCATCACTAGTTTCATGAACCTCTAAAGTAACAAGCTTATTATCAAAGCCTTTTTCTCTCCATTTATTTAAAGCATCTAGTCCAATAAAACTTCCTTTGTTTGGATGAATAAATCTATCTAATCCACTTTCGTAAGGCGAATATTCAATTGATAATTCAGTTCCAACTAGTTTATAAGATTTTTCAACTCTTAAACTGTTCATAGCTCTAATTCCATAAGGCTTTAGACCTAAATCTTGACCTGCATCCATAAGTTTATCAAAAATATGATTTTGATATTCAATAGGATGATGAAGTTCCCATCCAAGCTCTCCAACAAAATTAACTCTCATTGCATTAACGGGTGCAAAGCCAACATCAACTTGTTTTGCACTTAACCATTTAAAATTTTCATTTGAAAAATCATCATTTGATACCCTTTGCATTAATTCTCTTGCTTTCGGTCCCGATACCACAAGAACACCTTTGCTATTTGTTAAGTTCTCAAATTGAACTGATCCATCTTTTGGCATCCAGCCAAAGATCCAATCGTGATCCAATCTTTGATAGGCTCCAGCAGAAACAAGATAAAAACTATTTTCCGACTCTCTCATTATTGTAAATTCTGAGTGAACGCCTCCTTTTGTATTCAATGCATGACATAAATTAATTCTACCAACTTTTTTTGGTAATTTATTAGCTACTAACTTATCTAAAAATTCTTCAGCTCCAGGTCCTTTAATTCTACATTTAGCAAAAGCAGTCATATCTAGTAGACCAACATTTTCTTTTACATTTTTGCACTCTTTTTCAACTGCCTTAAACCAATTAGATCTTCTAAATGACCAATCATCCTTTTGCTCCATACCATCAGTTGCAAAAAAGTTTGGTCTTTCCCATCCAAATTTTTGACCAAAAACTGCACCAAGATTTTTCATTCTGTCATAACACGGTGCTGTTCTTAAAGGTCTTGCGGCTGGTCTTTCTTCGTCTGGAAAGTGGGTTATAAATACATGACTGTAAGCTTCTTCATTCTTTTCTTTAAGATATGATTTTGAGCAATAATCTCCATATCTTCTTGGTTCTACACCAAGCATGTCTATTGTAGGTTCTCCATCAACAATCCATTCAGCTAGTTGCCATCCAGCTCCACCAGCTGCAGTAATACCAAAACTATGACCTTCATTAATCCAAAAGTTTTTTAATCCCCATGCTGGACCAACTATCGGATTTCCGTCTGGAGTATAGCAAATAGCACCGTTATAAACTTTTTTAACACCTACTTCTCCAAATGCTGGAACTCTATGAATAGCTCCTTCAATATGAGGAGCAAGTCTATCTAGATCTTCTTGAAAAAGTTCATACTCAGATTCCTTTGAAGGACCATTAACGTAACAAGCAGGAGCACCATCTTCATATGGTCCTAAAATCAAACCACCTGCTTCCTCTCTCATGTACCATCTACTGTCGCTATCTCTTAAAACTCCCATTTCAGGAAGACCTTCTTTTTTTCTTTTTTGAATTTCTGGGTGTGGTTCTGTTACAATATATTGATGTTCAACTGGTATTACTGGAATATCTAAGCCAACCATCTTACCAGTTTGTCTAGCAAAGTTTCCTGAACATGAAATTACGTGTTCACACTCTATAGATCCTTTATCTGTTTCAACAACCCATCCATCCTTATTCTGTTTCATTGCAAGAACTGTTGTGTTTCTGTAAATCTCAGCACCTCTATTTCTTGCGCCAGTAGCTAATGCTTGAGTTAAATCAGCAGGTTGAATATATCCATCTTCAGGATGTTGAATTGCTCCTATTAAATCATCAGTATGACACAAAGGCCAAATTTCTTTTACTTGATCTGGAGTTAAAAATTTTACATCTACGCCAATAGTTTGTGCAACACCAGCGTACTGATGGTACTCATCCATTCTATCCTTATTGTTTGCTAATCTAATGTTTGACACAACACTAAATCCAACATTCTTTCCTGTTTCTTCCTCTAAGCTTTTATAAAGGTTAACAGCATATTTATGTAATTGGCCAACCGAGTAGCTCATATTAAATAATGGAAGTAATCCAGCTGCATGCCAAGTAGAGCCTGAAGTTAATTCTTTTCTTTCTATCAAAACAACATCAGACCAGCCTTTTTTAGCTAAATGATACAGAGCGCTAACACCAACTACTCCACCACCTACTACTACAACTTTTGCTTTTGATTTCATCATGCGATTTTTACTAAATTTTTCTTATAAACTAAACATAATTCTAATAGTCATAATCATCATCATCGTCATCTCTCCAACCCATTTGGTACATTAAATATGCGGCAGTTATTACACTCACCACTCCTGCAGCCATACCAAAATTTACTCCCATAGTTTGCCCAAAATAATACCATCCTATCTGAGTGGCCCCAATTGGTGGGATGCAAAGTATTGCCATTAGTATTGCAATTCGTACTGGAAAACTTGGTTTTTTCATTAAATAGAAGAGCCCATTGGCATTGGTTGAGATACAGCAGTGGTTAACCAACAATTTTTTAAAAATCCATCAATTTCATATTTTTCAACTTGCCATTTGAATTTGTAATACTTTTTATCTTTGTCCATAATGGTCACTTCAAATGTTGAAACACCTTTTGATTTATAAACTTCTACAATTTCATAATTTTCATGATTTAAAAGCATCGAATAAGAATCGGTCTTAATCATGTTTTTAAATCTCTCAATAGGTCCTGTAACTCTTTGATTGTTTGGGTGAGCAAAAAACCAGGTTTGAATGATACCGCTATCTTTTTCAGGACTATCGTTCTTCATTAAAGCATTGAGTTGTATCTCAATAACTTCTCTTGGCTTTATCTCTGGATTTGGTTTTCTTATCTCAGCAGATAATTCATTTAAAGAAAAAATAAATAGAAAAAAGATACTATAGATTGCTTGCTGTATTTTTAACATCTTCCAAAAATTCAATTCTTTTTTCATTTGAAACAAATGGTACAGCAAAATATCGTTTATAGGTAATGTCATAAATACCACACTTATTAAAGATACCTTTTTTAATTCTTCTAAGCGGTAAATTTAAAAAAAAATCTGAAATTGAAAATCTTGGAGAGCCGTATGTGCAGAAAATAATAGCTTTTTTACTTTTTAGTTTTCCTACAGCATAACCATGATTACCAATAAGTTTCTTAAAAGAAAAAGCCCAAGGTGGTGCTAATACTTTATCTATCCACCCCTCTAATATAGCTGGCATTCTATAGTTCCAAATAGGTGCTACAAGGACAATTAAATCAGTTTCATCTATTTTTTTTCTGTGATCTAAAACTACTTCGTCAGCTTTTTCGCCAGCATATACTGGGTTAAACTTTTCTTTATATAAGTCTATACATTCTACTAAATGACCTTTTTCTTCTGCTGATTTTATAAAAGCATCTTTGATTGCTGAATTGAAAGATTTTTCATTATAATGACCATAAACCAAAAAGACTTTTTTCATTAATCTTTTAGAACTGGAAAAACTGGATTAGATTTTTGAAAAAGTTTTTGATATTCCTGCTTTATGCATCTGTTAGAAATGAATTCAATTTTTTCAT
>OCZA010000045.1_pt1 | contig 37690 bp, 36 predicted proteins | sample 1539021 | NCBI WGS metagenome assembly OCZA01 (sample SAMEA2619376, study PRJEB22493) | marine metagenome | biome: marine biome (ENVO:00000447); feature: surface water layer (ENVO:00002042); material: "saline water (ENVO:00002010), including plankton (ENVO:xxxxxxxx)" | depth 5 m | reverse complement strand
GCAAAAAATTGAGAATAGTCCTTTCTGCAGTTAGTAAAATTCGAGTAGAGCCCTTTATATTAGCAAGTATCTGATTAGATTCAATAAAATCACCATCTTTTACAAACCACTCTATTTCTGTTGACGGATCTAGTTGAGATAAAACTTCATTCACCCAGTTTATCCCACAAACAACTGCTTTCTCACGTGATATTATTTCAGCTATGGAGTGAGAGTTTGGTGAGATTAACTCGGCAGTTATATCACCAGAATTTATATCCTCATCCAAAGCTCTTGAAACGCATTTTCGGATGTCTTTCTTTAGTAAAGTCGCTAATCCTTGCACACCTGAATTCTCATCATCTTTCCTTAAGTGTAACATTAAATATAATATAAATTTATTTGCGTAGCGCTTTGGGATGCAGTATGTATCAAATAACGGATGGTTGGCTTGAGTCGGTAATTCATGTTCCCTCTCCCAATACTGATTCACGACCTAAAAATTGTGACATCAGTTTGTTAGTTATTCATAATATTAGTCTTCCACCAGGTATTTTTGGTGGTAGTTTTGTAGAGGATTTTTTTACAAATAATTTAGATTTCACTGTAAATCCTTATTTCCAGAATCTTAAGGATCTGAAAGTTTCATCTCATTTATATATAAAAAGATCAGGTCAAATTACTCAATTTGTATCGTTGAACGAACGGGCATGGCATGCAGGATTGTCGGTGTTTAATGGAAGATCCAATTGCAATGACTTCAGTATTGGTATCGAACTTGAGGGAACTGATGAGGGAGGGTACACAGATTATCAATACAAATCTTTAGTAAGCGTAACACGTACGATTATGACTAGGTACCCGGCAATTACTTCGGACAGGATTGTAGGGCATAGTGACATCTCACCAGGAAGAAAAACTGACCCTGGCAACTCGTTTGACTGGATTCGCTATAAAAGAGAACTAAATCTCATGTTTCAGGTTTAGCTCCCCAAGGAGCTACTTTAAGCAATAAGATCATTCCGGGAAGCGCGAGTAAAGTGCATAGATAAAAAAAGGATTCCCATCCTATTGTCTCCACAATAAAACCTGATGACGCGCTAATTGCAGTCCGTGGGATAGCGGTCATGGCTGTAAATAGAGCGAATTGTGTTGCTGCATATCGTTTGCTAGTAGTTCTTGCAATGAAAGCAATAAATGCAGCAGTGCCCAAGCCCACACCAAGATATTCGAAGCTAATTACTAATCCAAGAAGAATTATCCCATCCCCTATTCGAGCGAGAATAGCAAATCCAAGAATTGATATTATTTGAACAAACCCAAATATCCATAATGCTTTATTGATTCCAATTTTTATCATTATAATGCCACCAACGATACCACCAAAAATACTTGGCCATAAAGCTGCATTTTTTGCAACGATGCCAATTTCTTTCATTGAAAAACCAAGATCAATGTAGAACGGCGTTGCAAGAGATGTCGCCATGCTGTCACCAAGTTTGTACAGAAGCATAAATAGGATAATTGCAATCCCATGCTTTACTCCTTGTCTGGAGAAGAACTCAAGAAAAGGATCAAATAAAAAATTCGCGTTATTAGATTTTATTGCGCTCACTTCAGGCTCTTTGACCAATAATGTCATTACAATACCCATTGAGATGAATAGGGCGGTTGTGATGAATACGAGCATCCAAGGAATGAATTCAGACAGGATAAGCGCCAAACTGCCTGGAATCAAACTGCTTACCCTGTAAGCGGTCACGTGAATAGAGTTGCCCAGACCCAATTCGGAGTCTGGTAAAATCTGTCTCCTGTATGCGTCGACGGCAATATCAAATGTAGAGCTGAATATGGCAATCGCAAAGCATAAGATGCTCAACTGAAAAAGGTGAAGTGACGGATTTAAAAATCCCAGAGAGCCTATTAGTAAAATTAATATAATTTGGGTAAGCATCATCCAGCCTCTGCGTAGCCCAATTCTTTTGTTGAAGAACCTAAGGTTATATTTATCTAAAAACGGGGCCCATAAAAATTTGACTGTGTAGGGCAAGGTGGCTAATGACAAAAGCCCGATTTCTGCCAAGCCGACTTTCTCATGTCTCAACCAAGCGGGAATTAGTTGAATAAGAATATACAAGGGCAAACCAGACGCAAAACCAGTGAAGATACACGTGATCATTCTCGTATTTAAAATATTTTTCTTGAAATTACTGTTTGACACTTATAGATCCATATTAAAAAAATTTTTCACGATAGTTTCTATAGTCATAATACTAATTATCCTATCACAATAATGATTTTCCTCTTTGTTGCAGTTTAATTAATTAATAGTGATAAAAGTAATCTGGACTTAAATAATTTGAAATTAGATTTTCTGCCTTGATATATAATGGGTCAAAAAAATTTGTTTAAGATATGTAAAAATGCGGATAAAAATTTTTCCTTTAGTAATTTTCTTTCTGCTAATTGCTGAAATATACATTTTGATTCTAGTTGGTCAGATAACTGGAGTACTAAATTTACTTCTATTAATCGTTATTAGCGCTTTTGTTGGAATTGGTTTTATACGGAAGCAGGGTTTCGCGACTTTGATAAGAGGGAGGGAGAGAATATTCGGTGGAGAACTGCCAACTTCAGAATTAGTAGAAGGATTATTTTTAGTAATTGGTGGTATTTGTCTTTTAATGCCAGGATTTATTAGTGACTGCTTAGGTATTATTCTTGCGGTGCCTTTTAGTCGAAAAATGATGATAATTTTTCTGGGGAAGTCTTCGTTTTTCAAATTTAGAACAAATTTTAAGGCTGGCTCTGCTCAAAGTGAATCGGCAAAAGATAATTATCCAGAGGATATCATTGACGCCGAATTTTGGGATCATAGTGATCAAAAAGGCATAAAAAAAAGTAGCAAAGACCCTTGAAAAATGAAAATCACACCACCATATACACAGGAGACCCACAAAATTGTGGGAAACTTTAAAATAAAATCTATTTTTTGGAGAAAAACATTATGAAAATTCGTCCATTGCACGATCGAGTTATCGTTCGTCGCGAAGAAGAAGAACAAACGACTGCAGGAGGTATACTATTGCCAGGCTCAGCGCAAGAGAAGCCAAATCAAGGGGAAGTTATAGCTGTTGGCAGCGGACGTATTTTAGATAACGGAGATGTAAGAGCAGTTGATGTAAAAGTCGGCGACACCGTTGTCTTTGGACAATACGCTGGGAATGACAAAATAGACGTTGATGGCGAAGAGCTGATAATCCTTAGTGAAAGTGATATCAAAGCCGTCATTGACGCTTAAAACAATCAAAATTAAGTTGCTTAAATAATATTAGTGTAAGGAAATAATCATGACAGCTAAAGAAGTAAAATTTGGTAATAACGCACGTCAAGGAATGCTTGAAGGTGTAAATGTGCTTTCTAATGCAGTGAAGGTAACTCTGGGACCGAAAGGTCGAAATGTAGTGCTAGATAAATCATTTGGCGCGCCGACTGTTACAAAAGATGGTGTATCTGTTGCAAAAGAAATCGAATTGCAAGACAAGTTTGAGAATATGGGAGCACAAATGATTAAAGATGTTGCCTCAAAGGCCTCAGATGACGCTGGTGACGGAACTACTACAGCGACTGTGCTTGCTCAGACAATTGTAAATGAAGGTTTGAAGTCGGTTGCCGCTGGGATGAACCCAATGGATCTAAAGCGAGGAATCGATAAAGCAGTTGTCGCTGCAACGGCTGAGATTGCTAAAATAGCGAAACCTTGTTCGGATACCAAGGAGATTGCTCAAGTTGGAACGATTTCCGCCAATAGTGACAATGCCATTGGTGATATCATTGCTGAGTCCATGGATAAAGTAGGAAAGGAGGGCGTAATTACCGTTGAAGAGGGCAGTGGTCTTGAAAACGAACTAGATATTGTAGAGGGCATGCAATTCGACAGAGGGTATTTATCGCCTTATTTTATCAATAACCAAGATAATATGAGCACTGAGCAAGAAAGTCCTCTCATACTTTTGGCAGACAAGAAAATATCGAACATAAGAGAATTACTGCCACTTCTTGAGGCCGTAGCAAAAGCTGGTAAGCCACTGCTTATAATAGCTGAAGATGTCGAGGGTGAGGCACTTGCAACTCTGGTGGTAAACAATCTTAGAGGTATTGTTAAAGTTTCAGCGTGTAAGGCTCCAGGATTTGGAGATCGTCGGAAAGCAATGCTCGAAGATATCGCTATCCTCACTGGAGGTACTGTCATCTCAGAAGAAGTTGGACTTGATTTGGAGAATGCGACAATAGAGCATTTAGGAACTGCCAAGCGAGTCACAATGACTAAAGAGAACACTACAATCGTAGATGGTGCAGGTGAGGCCTCAGCGATCGAATCGAGGGTCAAGCAGATACGAGCGCAGATTGAAGAAACTAGCTCGGACTATGATCGTGAAAAGTTGCAAGAGCGAGTAGCTAAGTTAGCTGGCGGAGTTGCAGTTATTAAAGTTGGTGCTACTACAGAAATTGAGATGAAGGAAAAGAAGGCGAGGGTTGAAGACGCCTTGCATGCTACGCGCGCGGCGGTTGAAGAAGGAGTGGTCGCTGGCGGGGGTGTTGCCTTAATCAGAGTTTTACAAAAAATTTCTGGACTTGAGGGTGACAACAAAGATCAAACAGTAGGTGTATCAATTGCGCTAAGAGCTATGGAGACGCCTCTCAGACAAATAGTTGAAAACTCTGGTGAGGAGGGTTCTGTAGTCGTAGACAAGGTCAAGCAAGGAGAAGGTAGCTTTGGTTACAACGCGGGAACTGGTGAGTACGGTGACATGATAGAAATGGGTATTCTTGATCCAGCTAAAGTCACTAGGACGGCCCTTCAAGCTGCTGCATCTATTGCTGGACTCATGATTACAACTGAGGCCATGGTGTCTGAAGTAGTTGAGGATACTCCAGCTGCTGGTGGTATGCCAGATATGGGTGGCATGGGCGGTATGGGCGGAATGGGTGGTATGGGCGGCATGATGTAACGTTCATTTTCCGTAGTAAATGATAGAAACCCGAGTTTGCACTCGGGTTTTTTATGTCTTGTGGTTCTCGACCAAAATTATTGGTAAAGTGAGAGCCAAGCAAATAGATGGCAACTCGGTGATCTAAAACGCATGGATAAAAAATCAGCACCGCCAATTGTCCCTGATAGAAGGGAAATGATAGGTCGGAAGGCGCAAAATAATCCAAATAACAAATCTAAATTGAATAGTGAGCAAACTGATTCGGGTACTAAAAATACTCCCAATCAAAGGATTCCATTTCTGATTGTTATCACTTTGATATTGGTGTTGAGTATTTTGGTTTATGGAGGATATGAATATTTTTTATTAGCTCAAAAGCATGATAGCTTATCGTCACGTTTTGATGATCTAGAGTCTAGGTTAATGAGTACCGACGAGTCTGTGAGTCAGACAGGCGCGGCCATGCAAGTAAAGTTGAGTAGGCATGATGATGATCTCAAGAAACATTGGAGTGAAATAAGAAAATTGTGGGGCGTATCAAACGATAGAAATAAAACGAGTATTGCTACAAATAAAAAAGATATTTCTTTCTTAGCAAGTCAAAGTAACAAATCAAAAAGTGCCGTTGATTTAATTAGATTGAATTTGGAATCAACAGAAAAAAAGATTCTTCAAAACGAAAATTTGTATGGTCAAACAGAATCAAATATTAAAGAGCTAAATAAAAGTTTGAGGGCACTTAATGACCAGTTAAACCAAATTAGAGCATTGCAACGTGATTTTGAGAACTCTCAAAACGATATTAGCGATGCGATGCGGGCAATTGATAGTTTCAGACGAACAACTACGCAAAAATTATATTCGTTAGAGCAAAAGTTGAAAGCAGTTAAAGAAAACAACAAAAGTGCGACAATTCAAAGTAAGCCTCAAGAAAAAGTTGAATAAAAAAGCAAAGTAAGCTCATGGGTCAATCTCTTTTTTGGCACGATTACGAAACATCAGGTGTAAACCCCTCACTTGACCAACCTTTGCAATTTGCTGGTATTCGGACAAATGAGAGTTTAGAGATAATTGATGATCCAGTATTGATATACTGTAAGCCGCACCTCGATATAATCCCATCTCCCGTGGCTTGCCTTGTTACCAAGATCTCACCTCAGATAGCAGATCGAGAGGGGCTTAAAGAGCCTGAATTTATTAAAAAAATATACAATGAAATGATTAAACCTGGAACATGTGCTGTTGGTTATAACAGCATAAAATTTGACGACGAATTTACCAGGTTTACTCTTTACCGCAATTTTTTTGATCCTTATGAGCGAGAATGGAAAAATGGGAATTCTCGATGGGATATTATAAATATGATGAGATTAGCCAGAGCCTTGAGGCCGGAAGGTATTGAATGGCCGAATCATGATGATGGAAAACCAAGTTTTAAACTAGAGGATTTGACTCGTGCAAATGGTATCGAACATTCTGGAGCTCATGATGCTCTGGCAGATGTTTATGCGACTATTGAGCTTGCGAAATTGGTTAGGTTAAAACAACCAAGATTATTTCATTACATTTATAGAATCAGAAAAAAAAACGAAGTTAGTAGAATAGTAAATCTAGAAACGAGAGACCCTGTCTTTTGTGTCTCGGGAGCACTTTCTCACGCTAATATGTATGGATCTATTATATTACCTCTTATAAGGCATCCTATAAATCAAAATTCCATTATTTGCTGGGATTTATCTAAAGATCCAAGCCTTATGATTGATAGTGATATGGAATCTCTATCGGAGATATTTTTTGGATTAGGATCAATGTCTTCAAGCACTCAAAAAAGCTTACCATTTATAGTTCATGTAAATAGATCACCAGTCGTTATGTCTGTAAATGTGGTGACACCGAATATTGCGAAAAAGCTCAGCTTAGATCTAGAAAAGTGTGAAGATAATTTGAATAAGCTTCTTAAAGCCAAAGATTTGTGTCAAAAATTGAAGCGTATTTATGATCAAAAATTCCCACAAGCACATGAGTCTGCAGAAACCGCACTTTATTCTGGTTTTATTCCAAAGGAGGATGCCGAAACATCAAAGAGTGTCAGGAATGCCCAACTAATAGATCTTCGTGAGAGTCGTTTTATATTTCAAGATAAACGCTTGGATGAATTGCTGTTTCTTTATCGAGCAAGAAATTTTAAAGAATCACTGTCAAGTGCTGAAGTAAATTTATGGCGAGAAATGCGCAGAGATAAGCTTATCAGTGGACGTTTTGGAGTGCGTTACGTATCGCAGACAAGACAAGAAATTTCTGATCTCAAAAATAAATATACCTCAAAAGAGGATGTGAATATTCTAAATAATCTATTAGATTGGATTCTAAATTTGGAGACTGATTTTTTATCAAACCTAGAGTGATGAGCTAAAAACAGGTACCATTCATGAAATTTTTTGGAAGAGCATTATTTTGAATTTTATTGGCGCAAATATTTTATCCGTAGATCAATTTAATCTGGACGATGTCAATACTTTATTTAGTGTTGCAGAAAAAATGCAACCATATGCGACCAGAGAAAAAGTAACTAAGGTTCTCGACGGAGCAATATTGGGAAATATATTTTTGGAGTCGAGTACTAGAACCAGAGTAAGTTTTGGTTCTGCATTCAATCTCCTTGGAGGTCACGTAAGAGAGACTTCAGATGTTTCAAGCAGTGCTTTTGTTAAGGGTGAGTCCGTTAGAGATGCGGCAAGAATTTTGTCTGGTTATAGCGATGTTATTTGTATAAGACATCCAAAAAGTGGATCAGTTAAGGAATTTGCGGATTTCAGTAGGGTGCCAGTAATCAATGGAGGCGATGGCTCTAACGAACACCCAACACAAGCTTTACTTGATCTTTTTACAATCAAAAAGGAATTAGAGAATAAGAATAGGGATCTTTCTAAATTGCGGATAGCAATCGTAGGCGATTTACTTTTCGGAAGAACTGTTCATTCTTTGTGCAAACTGCTGAGTTTTTATCCTAACATCTCTGTAGTTTTAGTTTCTCCTGATCGTTTATCTATGCCAACTGATATAGTTGAGTATATGCGTTCTGCGGGCTTGAGTGTTTGCATCAGTAATAATTTTAATGAAGGTATAAAAAATGTTGACATTATTTACACTACAAGGATACAGGAAGAACGCTTCGAAACTAAGGAGCAAGCGGCTCTTTACCGGGGGAAATTTATTCTTAACAAGGATATCTACTCAAAGCACTGTGCGCCTGAGACGGTAGTAATGCATCCGTTACCCAGAGATAGCAGACCTGAGGCAAATGAAATCGATTTTGATTTGGATAGCAATCCTAATTTGGCAATCTTTAGGCAAGCCGATAATGGGATTGCGGTTCGAATGGCAATATTTGCAATGGTTTTAGATGTTGTCAATCAAATTGAAACTAGTTCTGCCAAGGTCAACTGGCATGTTTCTCGATAGTTTTTGCGTGTCCATACCATAATTATTTGAGTGGAAAAAATAGTGGATAGTTTCGATGACATCCGACCTTACAATGACCAAGAGTCGAAAATTGCCATGGAGCGGCTGCTGCAAAATAATGAGTTTTTAGATTTACTCTCATCCAAAAATAATCCCTTTAAATTTACTTTATTTAATACTTTGTTTCGCTATTTAAGTCGACCCTTGCTAAGGCGCAATCTTTCAAAAATATTGATGAGAATTAACAATGTCTATGACTTTCAAGAGGAGATATCAAAGAGATTAGTCAAAACATTGGATGAGACTACAAGTGGATATTTTTTCTCTGGTTTAGAAACTTTGAAAGCGAAAAAGTCTTACCTTTTTTTAAGTAACCACAGAGATATTGCTCTCGATCCAGCTCTTGTTAACTTAGCGATGCGTCAGGTCAAACGGGAAACCGTTCGGATCGCAATAGGAGATAATCTGCTCAGCAAAGAATATGCAACCGACCTTATCAGAATCAATAAAAGTTTCATTGTGAAGCGCTCTTTCGCAAATAGGCGGCAGAAGTTAGAGTTTTTGAAAAGACTCTCTCAGTATATACAGCAATGTTTGTTAAAAGATAAATGCTCAGTATGGATTGCACAGGCGGAAGGAAGGGCGAAGACAGGTAAGGATTTTACTGATACAGCTCTTCTTAAAATGCTAGCACTTTGTAAATCAAAAGTTGAAAGTTTTTCTGACATTGTAGATCGAACAAATATTATCCCTGTGTCAATAGCCTATGAATATGATCCTTGTATCAAAGAGAAGGTTTCTGAGATTTATGCTAAACAAAACGGACAAGAATATATCAAATCGACATCTGAAGATCTTGACAGCATCGTCAAGGGATTTCTAGATTTTAAGGGTCGAGTAAATGTAACTTTTGGTAACGTTATCTCTGAAGGTATTGATACAGCTGATTGTCTAGCAAAAGCAATTGATCAACAAATTCATAGCAATTATTGTCTTTTCCCATCGAATATTGTTGCATGGCAGTCATTGAACCCAGACAAGAAAGAAATTCTGGTCGAATTGAAATCTAAATGGCCTAATGAAGATTGGTTAAAAGCAGAATTAGACTTTAAAAATCATCTCATCAGCTGTCTATCTGATGAATTTTTAAAAATAGCTATCCAAATTTATGCAGAACCGGTCAACAGTCGCCTTATGTATCCAATTTAGCAACAAAAAGTAAAAGTTTTAATTTTGGGGCACCAGTCTTTTTGTTTGAATATATCGCGTCAGATATCTGATACAATTTTTAGTGAAGACAAAAAAATAGGCTAAATGTATTGAGTGAACTCTTTTTAGTGCGTCATGGGCAAGCTTCCTTCGGGGCTGCTGATTATGACCAATTGTCGTCGATTGGCTATAAGCAGTCTAAGTTGTTGGGTCATTTCCTTTCAGCTCAAAATCTTGAATTTGATCGATTTGCGTGTGGTGATATGCGACGTCATTTTCAAACACTGACCGAAGTTTGCGTTGGTATGAAAATAAGTAACAAAAACCCTGAGATCTTGCCAGGTTTGAATGAATATGATTTTGAGGGAATGTATGAAGCTTATGGAAAAGTTTTTGGTGACAATGAATTATTTAATATTGTTCAAAAGGATACTTCGAACAAAAAAAATTATTATCGTTTGTTAAGACAAATTTTATCAGCCTGGGTTGACAATCAAATTCCTGAAGTTCCAGAGTCATGGAACGATTTTCAGTTTCGTGTAAAGGACTCACTAAACAAAATTATGACCAACTCAGAGACAGGATCAAAAGTTTTAGTAATTGCGTCTGGCGGATCAATAAGCGCACTAGTTGGACTAGTTTTAGGTATACCTAACAGTAAAGTTTTTGATTTAAATTTACAGTATTTAAATACTGGAGTTTCTCACTTCTTTTTTAACAAACAAAAAATAAATCTATCTGGATTTAATAGTATTTCTCATTTGCAGTCCAAAGCGAATCGAGATCTTATTACCTATGGATGAGGTGTGTATTGTGTCTATGTTGAATACCGAGTTTAATTTAGAAGAGAAAACAGCACTGGTAACAGGAGCATCGAGTGGCTTGGGCGCCCATTTTTGTAAAGTTTTAGCAGAGAGAGGTGCAAAAGTAGTCGTTACCGGTCGACGGGAAGATAAAATCAAAAATGTGGCTTCAGAGATCAGGAAAAATAAGGGTGAGGCGATAAGTATACCTCTAGATGTTACTGACAATAATTCGATTAAATGGTGCTTTGATGAGGCAGAGAGTGCTTATGGAGTTGTGGATATCGTATCTAACAATGCGGGAGTGGCAAAACCAGAGAAGGCACTGTCAGTTGATGAGGAGAGTTGGGATAAAGTGATCGACACTAATTTAAAAGGAGTTTGGCTTGTGTCTACGGAAGCTGCAAGGCGCATGATCCTTAAGAAAGTTAACGGTTCAATTGTGAACACATCATCAATACAGGGCTTGAGAGTCGCAATGGATCGGGCTAGTTATGCTGCATCGAAAGCAGCGGTTATTCAGTTGACCAAGGCCTTAGCGCTTGAATGGAGTGAGCACAAGATAAGAGTGAATGCTTTGTGCCCGGGGTTTTTTTTCACTGAAATGACTGAAAATTATTTCACTAGTCCTAAGTTCTCTAAGTATTTGAGCTCCTTAGTACCCAAGCGAATTGGAAATATGGATGAGATTACAGCTCCATTTTTACTTTTGGCGAGTAATGCAGGGTCATATGTGAATGGGATCTCTATTCCAGTCGATGGTGGACATAGTCTTGGGAAAATGTAATTTTTATACGGAGTAGTAATGGAAGAGTTGCAAAATGAGCGGAGGGAATATAAGCGCTCTGTTCTTAAAAGAAGTAAACTAAATGCTGATCCATTTACACAGTTTAGTGGATGGGTTAATGATGCTAAAAATTCCTCTCTTACAGATCCAACAGCTATGGTCTTGGCAACATCTGATGAACGTGGTCAGAAAAGTCAGAGATCAGTCTTAATGAAAGGATTTAATCAAAAGGGTATTGTGTTTTTTACTAATTTAAATAGTAAAAAATTTCTTGATATAAAAAAAAATACTCATGTGAGCGCTCTTTTTCCCTGGTTTCAACTAGATCGTCAAGTCCATATAAATGGCTATACTGAATTAATTGAGAGACATGAGGTAATTAAATACTTTAAAAGTCGGCCACGAATGAGTCAAATTTCGGCATGGGCATCGGAACAGAGTTCAAAAATTGGCTCCAAAAAGATTTTAGAGAAAAGATTTGACGAATTTGAGAAGAGATTTACTGATCGGGAAATTGACGTACCTGATTTTTGGGGAGGAATACGTATTATTCCAGATGAATTTGAATTTTGGCAGGGCGGTGAACGAAGATTGCATGATAGATTTCGTTACACCAAACGAGATAATTGTTGGATAATCAGTAGGCTGTCGCCTTAGTACCAGAAATTAATAACTTTGTATTCTGTCTCGGCGATTTTCGTTTTGATTTTTACAACATCAGAACACGACCTCCCAATCAGACTTTTCCCTAGAGGAGAGTCAACATTTATCCAGTTTTCTTCAATATTAGTCTCGTCAACTCCTACTAATCTGCAAACAAAAGTTTTTTTATTATTTAAATTTTCGAGCTCTACAAAAGCTGAAAAATAAATGCAATCCACATTATTTGGTTTATCTCTAACTATGTTTACAACCGAAAGTTGATTTGTAAGGTATTTTAACCTTCTGTCAATCTCCCTGAGTTTTCTCTTACCATAAATATAATCTCCATTCTCAGAGCGATCCCCATTTTTAGCTGCTTCATGAACAGCATCAACTATTTTGGGACGCTCAGTTGACCATAAGAAAGTGAGCTCTTTTTTTAACTTAATTGCGCCCTCTGAGGTTATATATTTTTTTTTAAGCTTGGAGCTTTTCATCTCATTTATAATTTCGCTAAACATCTAGATAAAGAACATCAAGATAAAAACTAAGTTCCCTATACAAGGCATGAGCTATGTTTTTAGCTTTTTTAAATCCATGTCCTTCGTCGTCAAAAGTGACATATTCTACTTTTATTTTTTTTTGTACGAGTTTGTCTACCATTAATTGACTTTGATTTGGTGGAACTACCATATCTTCTAAACCCTGGAAGAAGATGACTGGACAATTTAAGTTATTAATATGATTTATTGGAGATCTTTCTTTGTACTCTTCAGATTTATCGATGCGATTTCCAATTAAGCTATCTAAATAATTGGATTCAAATTTGTGAGTATCATCGGCAAGTTTTTCAAGATCACCAATTCCGTAAAGACAAGCGCCAGTTTTAAAAATATCTAGTTTTGTCAGGGCAGACAGAACAGTGAAACCCCCAGCGCTACTGCCTCTAATAATACATCGAGACTTATCAATTTTACTTTTGCTGGAAAAGTATTTTGCGGCATGATGAATGTCTTGTATATCAAAGATACCCCAGTTATTTTTTAACCTCGCTCTATATTCTCTACCAAAGCCTGAGCTGCCTCGGTAATTGATATCTAAAACAGCAAAACCCCTGCTTGTCCAAAATTGAATTTTAAAATTTAAACTTCTATTTGCTGCACTCGTTGGACCACCGTGGCAGAGGAATATGGTGGGCGGTAATTCGCAGGAATTATCTATATATTGACTGTTTTTTGGAGAGTAATAAAAAGCGTGAACTAATTCTCCATTTGAGGATGGGTAATAATTTGATTCACCTATGGAGATATCATTGATATTAAATTTAATGATATCTGGTTTATATCTTGTGCGAAAATTTAGATCTGAATCGAAGCTAACAATTTCTTGGGGCTTCAAAGGTCCGCTTGCTATTGCATAAATTCCATTTCGATGCTTGCAAATACTTTTATAGGAAGTGTAGTCAGTTTGCTCGACTTTAATACTCGACGAGTCAGATGATGCAAATCCAAATTCCCAATTTCCATCATTGGATCTAAAGAAACAAATATCACCATTATCTAGAACACAGTAATTTGCAGTCCCAAACTGCCAAAATGGTTCTGCATAATCGTGATTTGATTTCATAGTCTGCTGAATTGAATTATTATTTTCTCGATAAATATTCCACCAACCAGAGCTATCTGAGATATAGAAAATCTCATTTTTTGAAGACCAACACGGTTGTGTGATTGATTGCTCTGACTTATCTTTAACAATACATTTTTTATTTGTAATTCCAATTTTTTCGTTGGAGGCAGTCCACAACTCAGTGTGATCCCAAGGCATATTTGGATGATTCCATTGAATCCAACATAGATCAGAATTATCCGAGTTGAGGCGAGGATAAGCATAAAAGTCTGAGCCAGAAATTAAAGTAGTTATTTCAGATAATCCACCGGTTATCTGAATGCTAACAATATAATTTTTAATAGATCTTGCGTCTGAGTGATCCTCACAAATAGCAATGATTCTTTTGTGTCGAGAGTCGAAAATTAGATCTGCATACCTGAGAGAATTTTTGGGTGTTACAGGAGAAGGAGAAAGACCATCCTTCGACAAATCGATGGAGTATATTCTTTGATCTTTAGCATTTACAAAATAAAGAGACCTGTCGAAGACTGTGTAGGCGATACCGCCATACTCATGGACTTTAGAACCATGACTGAACGGCGCAGGCAATACATCAGACACATTCCCGTGCTTATCTTGACAAACAATTACAGATCGACCATTTTCCTGAGCTCGATTTTCAGTCCAAAATAGAACCCCATCAAACGACTGTAAGTAGTTGAGTTCAGTTAATGCCCTTGATGCGGAGTTGGCGTCGATTTCGGATGGCCAAACGCCATAGGGTTTTGATTTTTTCATAAGAACTCAATTTATTACTTTAACGTTAAAGTTCTGGCGTGTTAATTCTGATTTTACTGACTCAATAAAATTCCCTTGCAGTTCAATTGAATTGTTTTTGACGGTTCCGCCCGTTGAGCATTTTTTCTTGAGTTGTCTCATGACAGATTTAATTTCTATTTGAGATAAATTGAATCCTGATGCGATCGTTACAACTTTTCCCTTCCTGGCTTTTGTATCTAATTTTAAAGCAATGATACTAGTGGATTGGGCATTGGTTGATAAACTCGATTCTTTGCTCCCGATACGACCTACATCTGTCGAATACACAAGGTTTGAGTTTTTCATTCGATGTTCCTATCCTCAAATATTTTTAATTGTGTCTTGGAGTTTTTTTAATTGATCTTGCAGTTGTTCTAATTTTTGTTCAGCTCTATTTAGAACCGCCTTCTGAGCGTCAAATTCTTCTCTTGAAACAATGTCGAGATTATCAAGCGTGTTCAAAGCAGACGACCGAATTAAGTCTTTTATTTCACCGCTAAAAAGTTTTGCATTGTTAAAAGTCTCACCAAAGTTATCTTGCAAAGCACTAATAAATTTTTCTTTATCCAACCTAATTCTCCGTTTTAAATTTCTAAGAGAATTGTACAGAAATAAGCAAGGATTTAAATAAACAAAACTTTTGATTCTCTTATGGTGCAAAAAAAAAGAGAGGGTCAATTAGTCGCACCATATTAGAGCATTAAAAATTTTAAGATCAATTCCTGATTAAGTAAAGTATTGAAATTATTGTTATTTTTTTTTGTGTTGCTTTGGCATGGTATATGCAAAAACGAAAGGTAGGTCAGATTATTTTCCGGCCATGACTAATTTAAATTGCTAACCTTGGGAGTTAAACATGAAGTTTATTAAAACAACAATTTGTGCAGCCACTTTAATGACAGCATCAGCGGCTATGACAGCTGAAGTTTCTGGAAATGTTGCGCTTGGATCAGAGTATTTCTTTAGGGGTGTCGACCAGTCTGGTGGTGCTGCACTTTCTGGAGGTTTTGATGTAAATTTTGACAGTGGTCTATACATAGGAACGTGGGCGTCTAGCATCGACTTCAGTAATGGGCCTGAGCTTGATTATTACATTGGGTACGGCGGCAGTATTACAGATGCTGTTTCTTTTGACGTGGGATATTTGATGTATGGATATCCAGGTGATACATCTAATGACTTTAACGAGTTTTATGGAAGCGTTTCATTTGGTGATGCCACAGTTGGAATGGCTTACTCAGATGATTACTTTGCATCAACTGGTGAGACGACTTACCTCTACATAGATTATGGTTTTGACATTGCTGAAAACATGAGCATAGGCCTGCATTACGGGACGATTTCAGCAGATGATGATGAGGCATATGATGCTGTCTTCGAAGACACGATTGCTGACTATTCAGTCACGCTGAGCACTTCAGCAGCTGGTTTGGGAATAGATTTTTCTCTTATCAACTCAAATGGTAGTGGAGCGCTGGATGCGGATACTGAATTTGCTGTGACAATCTCTAAGTCACTTTAAATTTTGTAGATGTTGAATGAAGTTAATTACTGCGATTATAAAGCCATTTAAATTGGACGATGTCAGAGAGGCTCTGGGTGATATCGGTATATCTGGAGCAACTGTGACGGAAGTGAAGGGATACGGGCGCCAAAAAGGCCATGTTGAACTATATCGTGGAACTGAATACACAGTTGATTTCATGCCCAAGGTTAAGATAGAAGTTGCATTGAGTGACGAGATTTTAGACTCGGCTCTGGAAGTTATCACTCAAGCTGCTTCAACTGGCAAAATTGGTGACGGAAAAGTTTTCGTCACCAGTTTGTCTGATGCAGCTCGGGTGAGAACAGGTGAAATCGGTTCGATGGCAATTTGATTTGCAGTTAAAAATTATTTTTTAAAGAGGATTTTATAATGGATGGAATTTTTCAATTAAGCTATGCTCTTGATACCTTCTACTTCCTGATTTGTGGTGCGTTAGTCATGTGGATGGCCGCAGGATTCACAATGCTGGAAGCAGGTTTGGTCAGAGCAAAAAATACAACAGTTATACTAACCAAAAACGTTGCACTCTTTTCAATTGCGTGCACCATGTACATGGTTTGTGGTTACAGCATAATGTACGGTGGCGGTGATTTTATGTTGTTTTTAGATGGTATTACTGGCGACGGAGCTACTGGCATGGAAGAGCCAGCAACATATGCACCATCTGCAGACTTTTATTTCCAGGTCGTTTTTGTCGCAACTGCGATGTCGATCATTTCCGGTTCTGTAGCTGAACGGATTAAGCTTTGGTCTTTCTTGGTTTTCGCAGTAGTTTTAACCGGGTTCATTTATCCCCTAGAAGGTTCATGGACTTGGGGTGGGATGCCGGTATTCGGCATGTACACGTTGGGAGATCTCGGATTCTCCGACTTTGCTGGATCAGGGATTGTTCACTTAGCGGGAGCGTCTGCGGCGCTTGCCGGAGTTATGTTACTTGGAGCAAGGACCGGGAAGTACGGTGAGGATGGATCAGTTAATGCGATACCAGGTAGCAGCTTGCCTCTCGCAACTCTTGGTACGTTCGTTCTTTGGCTAGGATGGTTTGGCTTCAACGGTGGATCTGTTTTAGCGACTGCAACAGTGGAGAGTGCAAACGCTGTAGCGGTTGTATTTATGAATACTAATGCAGCGGCCAGTGGTGGGTTGATTGCAGCCCTTCTTGTGGCAAAGCTAATGTTTGGAAAAGCAGATTTAACAATGGCATTAAATGGAGCACTCGCTGGACTCGTAGCAATTACTGCAGAGCCATCGACTCCAACACCCCTCTTAGCAACGTTATTTGGCGCAGCTGGTGGAGCATTAGTGGTCTTCAGTATTATTTTCTTAGACAAGATGAAAATCGATGATCCAGTTGGAGCAATTTCAGTACATGGAACCGTGGGAATCCTAGGGTTACTTCTTGTTCCACTTACAAACGATGGTGCATCTTTCTCGGGACAGATTATAGGTGCTCTTACCATCTTTGTATGGGTTTTTGCAGCTAGCTATGTAGTTTGGACAATTCTTAAAATGACTATGGGTATTAGAGTCTCCCCTGAGGAAGAAGCAAATGGAGTTGATGCTTCAGAAACGGGAATGGATGCATATCCAGAGTTCACAGCAAAATAATTGGCGACCCCTTCGCATAATCTTTATCCGGGGCCTAGCCCCGGATTTTTTTTATCTAGATTTTAGGATGTTATGGTTGTTACTTACTGATTTTTTTAGCAATAAAGAGTATTATACGAGGCCGTAATTAGGATTTACACTTATGAAGTTAATAACAGCAGTAATAAAACCTTTCAAATTAGACGACGTAAGAGAAGCTCTTGCAGAGATTGGCATACAAGGTATGACGGTGACTGAAGTTAAAGGTTTCGGACGACAAAAGGGACATACCGAGCTCTATAGGGGTGCTGAATATGTAGTCGATTTCCTACCAAAAGTAAAACTTGAGATAGCTGTGCCATCTGAAATGGAAGAGAATGTGGTTGAGGTTATAATCAAATCTGCATCTACTGGCAAAATCGGGGATGGCAAGATATTTATCTCATCATTGGAAGAAGTAATAAGAATCAGGACTGGTGAAACAGGCGCAGACGCAATTTAAGGTAGTTTTCATTACTTTTTATGGTGGATAATTTCGAGTGTCGCAACGTCTGATTCTCTCAGGTCATAGTTATGTTAAATAGTGTTTTAAGAATTCAATACGTTTTTACCTGTGTTTTATTGTTGAGTTGCTCTGCTCCAGCTAGCGATGTCGATCTAATGGATAGATTGAAAGCTGCGAGAGCGGATCTAGAATATAAAATAATAGGGCCTTCAGAGATACCTGGATTTGTGGAGTTGCAAATCGGTGACGATCCAAATTTTTATGTATCAACTGATGGAAAATTCTTATTTGATGGGGATGTATATCTTGTAGGGGAAGGGGATTTTTCAAATGTCAAGGAATTCAAACTTAATGATGCTCGAAAGCAAGCAATCACTGGATTAGATCTGGAAGATTTAATAGTTTTTGAAGCCCAAGGTCAAAAAAAGGCGACAATAAACGTTTTTACAGATATTGATTGTGGATTCTGCAGGAAACTGCATAAAGAAGTTCCAAGTCTCAATAAACTTGGTATAGAAGTTAGATATCTTGCGTTTCCTAGAGCGGGTGTTGGCTCCAAGTCATATCAGAAAGCGGTAACTGCTTGGTGTGCCGGTAATCCTCTAACTGCACTGACTGAATACAAGAACGGTTTAGACAAAAAAATTCGTGAATGTGATAAAAATCCAGTTGCAGAGCAATATCAACTTGGACAAACGCTTGGGATTAACGGGACGCCAGCAATTATTCTAGATGATGGAACTCTTGTTCCTGGATATCGCACAGCTGATGCAATAGCAAAGATATTAGGTCTATCAAGTTAGAAATAAAATAGACAATTCTCATTCATAAATGGATTTATGTTTATAAATTTGTTTGAATCGAATTTTCACTCCTCAATAGCGAGAATAAAACGATGAAAGAACTGAATATTGGAATATGTGGTCTTGGGACCGTAGGTTCTGGCGTTTTTGATGTCCTCTCAAGCAATTCTAGGATTATGTTTGAAAAGTCATTATGTGCGATCAATATCGTTCATATTGCTACTAGAAGTGATAATCATAAATGTGATGTCGGCGATATTCAGTATTCTAAAGATGTTTTTCAAGTAGCTAAGGATCCCAACGTTGATTTGGTTGCAGAGTTAATCGGTGGAACGGATGTAGCCTTTGAGCTTGTTATGCTCGCAATATCAAATAAAAAACACGTCGTAACAGCTAATAAGGCACTGATTGCTGAATTTGGGTCCATTATTTTAGATGCAGCAAGGAATGCCAATGTAAATGTTGCTTTTGAAGCATCAGTAGGAGGCGGGATTCCCGTTTTAAAGAGTATTAGAGAAGGACTGGTTGCCAACAAGATTAACTGGTTGGCAGGCATAATTAATGGGACTACCAACTTTATTTTATCTGAAATGTCCATCAGGAAAACAGCTTTTGGAGTCGTTTTGACTGAGGCGCAGAGTAAAGGTTACGCCGAGGCGGATCCAACATTTGATGTAGAGGGTATTGATGCTGCACAGAAGCTTGCAATCCTCGCATCACTTAGTTTCGGAATACCATTGAGTGTTTCAGAGTTCTTCGTGGAGGGAATTACCCATATCTTATTGGAGGATATAACTTTTGCAAAAGAATTGGGCTTCACCGTCAAACATATTGGTATTTGCCGGGAGACAAACGGCAGGCTAGAAGCTCGAGTTCATCCTGCTTTAATTCCAGATTCATCTCTCCTCGCGCATGTGAATGGGGTGTCTAATGCCGTAATGGTTAACTCGGATGCAGCTGATACAACCCTTTTCTATGGTCCTGGGGCAGGGAGCAAAGCTACTGCATCATCTGTCATTGCAGATATTATCGATATTGCAAAATCGCCCGAGTCTCCCTGCTTCTCCACTTTGGGATATCCAATTGATAGACTCAAACGAAAGGATATTATTAATATTGGGGACATCGATTGCGGATTTTATATTCGTTTTATTGCGCGAGATAAAGCAGGTGTCCTATCAGAACTAACAACGACAATGGCAGAGGCTAGTGTGAGTATCGAGTCAATAATCCAGAGAGATCATGCCAGCAAAATTGATCATGTAAATGTCGTTATAATAACAAACAAAATTAAGTACAGTGCACTTGATCCCGTATTAAAAAAAATAAACAAGCTCGAAAATGTGGTCGATGAGATTGTATTAATTCGTGTTGAAAACTTAGACCAGTGATTACTCAAAATTTATTATTTGGAGCTACCTATTGTGAGATTTATTAGTACACGTGGGATTTCAGAATCCTGTACTTTTGAAGACGCAGTACTAACTGGACTGGCTCCAGACGGGGGCTTGTACGTTCCAGAAGAGCTCCCTTATTTTTCTGTTGATACAATCTCCTCATGGTCTGAATTGGGTTATGAGGATCTTGCTGTAAACATTATGTATCCATTCGTTGAGACCGAAATTTCAAGAAAATCTCTGAAAGAAATTGTTAAAAAGTCTTATGCGGGATTTAGAAACTCAGAAATAGCTCCCATGCTAGAGTTTCAAAACAATAGCTGGATTCTGGAACTTTTTCATGGTCCAACGCTCGCATTCAAAGATTTTGCTTTACAGTTTCTGGGTAACCTCCTGGATCATTTGGTTGAATCAAGAAAAGAAAAACTTGTGGTACTTGGAGCTACCTCTGGTGATACCGGATCCGCGGCGATTGAGGGATGCCAAGATTGTCAGAATATAGATATCTTTATTTTACATCCTCACAATCGTGTCTCAGAGGTCCAAAGGCGGCAGATGACGACGATCAAAAAGAAAAATGTCCATAATATTGCAATAAATGGCAATTTTGATGATTGCCAATCAATTGTTAAGAGGGCGTTTTCTAATCAGTCATTTTTGAAGGGTGAGCATCGTTTAATAGCTGTGAATTCAATTAATTTCGCGAGAATATTGGCGCAAATTGTTTACTATTTTTGGTCATATCTGCGTGTAGGTTGTCCAAAAGACGGTATTGTTTATTCGGTTCCAACCGGAAATTTTGGTGACGTTTTTGCGGGATATTTGGCGCTAAAAATGGGGTTACCGGTCAAAAAATTGTTAGTGGCTACCAATAGCAATGATATCCTGCACAGATGTATTAATAATAATGATCACTCGCCAAAAAAAGTCGATGTAAGTTTAGCGCCTAGCATGGATATCATGGTATCAAGTAATTTTGAGAGACTATTATTTGATGCTTATGCAAGGGATGCGAATCTTATAAGAGATATGATGTCACAAGTATCATCAGCACCAATAGTGCTCACTAATCATGCACTGTCGAGTATACGAGAGAATTTCTGGAGCTATAGATCTAGTGATGATGAAATCGTAGAGATGATCAAGGCATACTTTAAAGATTTTAAATATATGCTTGATCCGCATACCGCAATTGGGATGTCCGCATCACTCGAATACGGAAAGTCATGCGATTGTCCAATTGTAACTTTGGCAACTGCTCATCCTTCAAAATTTCCAGAGATATCAAATCAAACTCTCTTAGAGAGACCCGAATTACCGACAAATCTCCGATTTATTCTTAAAAATACAGAATATTTCTCAATTTTGAACAATAATCAGCTAGAGGTGGAAAATTTTATTTTACAGAAGATTTTTCATTAGCATCCTGGCTGTAGTTCCATCCGTAAAGCGACAGAGGATATTATAATGTTTGAAGAAAAGAAATTAACTGAAGAAGACCAAGAGCGTGTAAATTCTTATCTCACATCAGGCTTTAATAGCGTGGAGAGATCGCCCTTTAGGCCTTTAAGACTTCTTGTATTGGTTTGGGTTGTAGTTGCTATTTTGGGCTTCGTAAGTTGGTACATCGGTAAACAGGCAGGCTACCTGTAGCTAGGAATATTAGGCTTAAATAAAAATCACGATGAATTTTTTTGAGATTTGCACCTCCAAAATTGTACCTACAAATGGAATAGAACTTGAGGTTTTTGAGGCTGGCAAAGGCGGAGTACCCATTATTTTGTGTCATGGATGGCCCGAGCTGGCCTTCAGCTGGCGTTTTCAAATCCAAACGCTTGTTGAACTAGGTTTTCATTGCATCGTTCCAAATCTGAGAGGTTATGGGAATTCTAGCAAGCCCAACGAAGTATCCTCTTATGATGTCATTAACTTATCAGATGATTTAAATGGTCTCTTGGATTACTACCGTATTCGTCGCGCTTTTTTTATGGGGCATGATTGGGGAGCTTGGTTACTTTGGTATTATGCTCTCTTGCATAAAGAAAGGGTTCTAGGACTTATTAATTTATCTGTGCCTTTTAGACAGAGAGAAAAGACTGATCCAATAAAGTTTTGGGAAAATGTGCTTGGTGAAGATTTTTATATTGTTCATTTTAATAATCAACCAAATGTTGCAGCAAAATCATTTAACGAAAATCCCCGCAGAGTTTTAACAAATCTATTTAGAACCGATCATTGGTTATCTGAAAGAAGTAAGAATTCAAATTATAAAATAATTAAGTCAGCTGATTCAGATTATGGTCTTGGAAAGCTAGCGATGAGTGAGAAAGACCTAGACGTGTTTGTTGAGGCTTTTTCCAACGGGGGATTCGAAGCTCCATGCAATTGGTATCGTAATATAAGTAGGAACTGGCGGCTGTCTGAGGGTCTAAATCAGGTAATCGAAACTCCGACATTAATGCTATATGGTAAGTACGATATGGTGCCACAAGTTGATATGTCAAAATCTGTTAAAAATCTCGAGATTCGAACGCTAGACTGTGGGCACTGGATTCAGCAGGAGCGGCCTGAGGAGACCAATAATCTTATCACTGAATGGTTAAGGCTTCGATTGCAATTTTAAGATATGAAAAATAAATGAGAATAAGGCAAAGGGATCTCGATTCAAGTCTAATTGGCACGTTAAAGTTAGATAATGATGTCCTTGAACGTATTCTTATATCCCGTGGAATCAGAAAAACTGATGACCTTAATAAAAATTTGAGCAGGCTACCGGATCCTAGATCACTCAAAGATATAGATAAGGCTATCAATCGATTATTTCGAGCTCTGATGGATAATGAATCTCTTCTTATAGTTGGTGATTTTGATTCAGACGGCGCATCAAGCACAGCTTTAATGTCTCTTGTATTATCGAAATTCGGGTTTAAAAAAATAAATTACCTTGTACCCAATCGCTTTGAGTTTGGATATGGGTTGAGTAAAGAAATCGTGGCCGTCGCTGTTGAATCTAAACCAAATCTAATTGTTACTGTTGATAATGGTATATCAAGCGTGGAAGGCGTCAATTTGGCCAACAAACATGGCATCGACTGTATTATTACAGATCATCACATCTCCCCAGAAATTTTACCTAATGCTGTTGCGCTGATAAATCCAAATCAAAAAGATTGCCCTTTTCCAGCAAAAAATCTCGCCGGTGTTGGAGTAGTATTTTTTTTTCTTGTTGCTTTTAGGAAATATTTGAGAGATCAGAATTGGTTTGTAAATGAAAATATAAAAGAGCCTAATTTAGCTAACTATCTTGACCTTGTTGCTGTAGGAACAGTTTCTGATCTTGTTCCTTTGGATAGAGTTAACAGGACACTGGTGCATCAGGGCATTAAGCGAATTCAAAACAATCACTGCAGACAAGGACTTAAGGCATTAGTTGATATTTGTAGATTAGATAGGAAGTATTTTTCCGCTCAGGATATAGGCTATCGGATCGCACCATATCTGAATGCAGCAGGAAGATTAGACGATATGTCTATAGGAATAAAGTGTCTTATTTCTGAGGATCCAAAGAAATCGCGAGATATAGCTGAACAGTTGGAGCAACTAAATATTAAGAGAAAAAACATACAACAAACGATGCAAAATGAAGCCAATTCGGAAGTTGACAAGTTAATTGAAAATCAAGAATCTGATTTGCCCCCGGTTATCTGTTTGTTTAAAGAGGATTGGCATGAGGGTATTGTTGGATTAATTGCTTCAAGGGTAAAGGATAACTTCGATAGACCAGTTTTCGCCTTCGCACAATCGAAGTCAGGTGAAATAAAAGGTTCCGCTCGCTCCATCGATGGATTTCATGCAAGAGACGCTATACAGGCGTTGTCGTCCTTAAATCCCAATTTAATATTAAAATTTGGCGGTCATGCCAAAGCGGCTGGTCTTACAATCAAAAGAAATTCGTTCAAAGCTTTTCGCGATTTAATTATTAAATACTTCAATAATTCATTTCATATTGAAATCCTCGAACAAAAATATATTACCGATGGAGTTTTGAGCAGCAAAAATATGAATCTTGATATGGCAAGATCATTGAGAGATGCAGAACCATGGGGAGAAGGTTTTCCACGCCCTAGTTTTGAAGGACCTTTTAAAATTATTGAAGACAAAATATTAATGAATAAACATCTCAAATTCCTGCTGGCTCCAATGAATTCGCCCGATTTAAAATTCACAGCTATTCACTTCAATGCAGATATTGATCAATGGAAACAGAGAGATTTTGAGCACATCTATTGCGTCTATGAACTCGATATCAATAATTATAGGAATTTTGAGTCGTTGCAACTTCTTATAAAATTTCAAAAACCCTTATATAAAACTATTCAAGAATGAAAAATAAAGAGATTATAAAAGCAGACTTTTTGTTGCTGATGACTGCCTTTATCTGGGGCTTTGCATTCGTCTTTCAGAGAATCGGATTAGAGTTTGTTGGACCAATTACTTTTGTCTTCTTTCGTTTTTTGATTTCAAGTAGCGTATTCATTTTATTGTTTAAGTTATCTGCAACTAAATCAAAAAAATTAAGAGATAGTTCCAATGATCATTACGCGATATTACTTGGATTAATCATGGTAATTGGAATGATATTGCAACAAATAGGTCTCCAATATACGACTGTTGCTAGAGCCGGATTCGTGACCAGTCTCTATATAATATTTGTTCCTATACTTGGATTATTTATCTCTATTAAGACAGATTTATTTACTTGGTTTGGCGTAAGTATTGCGTTAGTTGGTTTTTATCTATTAGCTAACATTAGTCCTGAAGAATTTTTATTAGGTGATATATTGATGTTTATAAGTTCAATTCTATGGGCTGTACATGTATTGATCATAAGTCGAATTGCCAAAAGAATTTCTGTTATTAGAGTTATGGCTATCCAGTTTACCACCGTCACAATTATGAGCGGTATTCTGATGATCATATTTGAGACATGGACTTTTTCTGAGCTATCCGGAGCCCTTTACTCTTTATTGTTTGTGGCAATAGTATCTTCTTGTATTGGTTTTTCACTTCAAGTCCTAGCGCAAAGAAAAGCACCTCCGGCACACTCAGCGCTATTATTGAGTATGGAGGCTATATTTGCCTCGGTTGGCGGTTGGTTTATTTTAAATCAATATTTAACTGCTTTCGAAGTCTTAGGGTGTTTACTAATACTAGTAGGTGGATTGATATCGCAAGCTAAGCTTTTTAAAAATAATTAATTAACAAATGAGTTCAATAACAAACTACAGATCATGGATTAAATCTTTTAAAGATTTCTTTACTGCATTCTTAATGAAATCTTGTGCTTTTGAAGTTGGATGCATCCCGTCAGATTGAATCATTCCAGGTTCTGTCAAGAGTAGCTCGAATTCGAAAGAAATTGAGTGGACATTTAATTTTGAAATAATATCAGAATATACTTTTTCAAATGCGCTTGAGTATCGTTTTCCGTAATTTGGTGGAATACGCATTTTAAAAAGAATTGGGGTAATTTCTTCATCAATACAAAGTTTAATCATCCTCTCAATGTTTTCTCTCATGGAGCTCAAAGGCTGACCTCTTAGTCCGTCATTTCCTCCAAGTTCTATAATCACGTAATCTGGAGAGACTGAACTTAGAAGTTTTGGTAATCTGGATACTCCACCTTGGGTCGTATCACCGCTGATACTTGCATTGAATATTTCATATTTTGGACTTATGTCTTCGGATAAAAGTTTTACCCAACCTTGATCTATCCGCATGCCATACCCTGCGCTAAAACTATCCCCTAAAATCAATATAGTTGATCCATGAGAGAGAGAGGTTAGTAATAAAAAGCAGGCAGATAATGCCCTAAATTTTAGCAAATGATTTTCCTAATAAATAAAACCGTCTAAAATACGCACTTATTTGCATGATTTCAATCGCCATAATTAGTTCAACATTCTGGAATTTCTATGATCTCTGTTTCCAACTTATGTAAAGCGGTTCCATCCCCAGAAGGGCAACTTAACATTTTATCTGATATTAATTTAGTTCTTTTAGAGTCGGAGAGCCTTGCTATCGTCGGCCCATCAGGATCTGGCAAATCGACTCTTCTTGGAATTTTAGCAGGGCTTGACACCCCGACCTCTGGGAGCGTCATTATTAATGATAAAGATATAGTATCTATGACTGAAGAGGATCGAGCCAAACACAGATCAGAATATGTAGGTTTTGTATTTCAGTCCTTTCATTTATTACCAGGTCTTACTGCCATTGAAAATGTCTCACTACCAATGGAGCTTAAAGGAAATTCTAATGCCTCCAGCATGGCCATAAATTACTTAAAAATGGTTGGCTTGGAGGCGAGGTCATTACACTATCCTCAGCAGTTATCTGGAGGAGAGCAACAGAGAGTTGCAGTTGCGAGAGCTTTCGCATGTAAACCTAAGATATTATTCGCTGATGAACCGACAGGTAATTTAGATCAAGAAACCGGATCTAAGTTATCAAATTTATTGTTCGAATTAAATGAACGGGAGAAGACAACTCTCATTTTAGTTACTCATGATCTCCAGCTCGCGAATAAGTGTGATCGAACAATAAATTTAAGGTCTGGCAAATCGATATAAATCCAAGATTAGTTGAAGGGCCGAATGAATATTTCATCTAGAGTTTTAATCAGAGCACTCCGAGCAGGCGAATTAAACACTATATTATGGTCGTTATGTCTATCTGTAGCAGTGGTAGCGGCGGTTTCAATTTTTGCGGAGAGAATTGAAAGAGCTATCATAAATGAGTCTAAGGATTTATTGGGCAGTGATTATGTTATAAGAAGCAGTAAAGCTATTCCTCCGCAATGGACCAATGTTGCAAACGAGATGGGATTAGATGCGAGTAGAACTGCATCTTTTGCATCTGTTGTCTTTCGTGAAGAAAGGATGCACTTGGCCTATATTAAAGCAGTTCAACCTAACTATCCTTTGAGAGGAAATATACTAGTATCTCAAATACCGTTCACGGTTGATTATTCACAAATTCAAGAGATAAAGTTTGGCCCAAAAAACGGTGAAGTATGGGTTGATTCAAGGTTATTGCCGATCCTCGATGTGAACATTGGCTCTCAGATTGAAATTGGAGATGCCGAGTTTGAAATATCGAACATTTTAATCGAAGAACCTGAAGGTTCATCATTTTCTATTTTAGGCTCTAAGATTTTAATGAATTTTTCAGACATAGATTCTACCAAAATTGTCCAACCAGGCAGTCGTGTTACTTATAATTTGCTAGTTTCATCAGATAACGAAACTACCGTAAGCAATTATATTAATTGGGTTTCGAAGGAAATAGGTCCTCATGACCGTTTGATCTCTCCGGAAGAGGCACAAGAAAATGTATCGTCAACAATAGAACGGGGAAGAATATTCCTACTTTTGGCAGGCAGTATTGGTGTTGTCTTGGCTTCTGTGGCACTTGCCTTGGCCAGCTACCTATTTGCGGAAAAGCAGAAAACTCAAGTTGCACTTTTGAAAACTTGGGGAATGAATGAAATTCAAGTCAGAGAACTCTATTTAAATCAAAGCTTTTTGCTTGGATTTATGGGTTCAATTCTTGGTATCGGCTTGGGATTTTTATTTCATTTAATATTGATTGATATCGCGAGGGAATGGTTGCCTCTGTTTTTACCAGCACCAACTTATAAAAGTTTTCTAATAGCATTAGTGACGGGGTTAACATGTGTGTTGGGTTTTGTATTACCTGCGCTTTGGCACCTTCCTAAGCAAGCTCCAATTTCAATATTAAAGGGTAACGTTGAAAACTATTCTCTTAACTCCCGATTACGAATTTTGGTTGGTCTGTTAGTTATAACTTTTCTACTTACATTTTATAGTGAAAATATAAGCATAACGATAGCTATGATTATAGGAATATCTATGATTTCTCTTTTATCAGCCTTAACTGGTGGTTTGCTTTTCAAGGGTGCTTCATTATTAGGATCATTGTTTGGTGGAATCTGGCGAATAGGATTAAGCAATTTGTGGCGTCGACGAAGACAGAACTTGATCCAACTTATTGGTTTCTCTACTGCAATTTTTTTATTTTTAGTTTTAGCAATAACGAGGAATTCACTTTTAGACGAGTGGAAACTGCAAATTGATGATGAATTACCTAATCATTTTCTGATAAATGTATCAAAAGACCAGGTTAAAGGGATTGAAAATCTTATTAAGGATGAAAATATCATAAGTGCTGGATGGTATTCGATGACTAGAGGAAGAATTACAGAGATTAATAGGAAAATAATTACAAATGACCAGAAAGAAAGTCATGAGTCATTCAATAGAGAATTAAATCTAAGTTGGAGTGCGGCAATACCTGAAGGTAATAAAATATCCAAAGGGCTTTGGTGGGAATCAGATTGGCAAAGTGGTGATTTTCAACCAAAAGATGGTAAAGAGGTAATCTCACCTGTGTCTGTTGAGCATGATCTTGCAAAAGAGCTTGGTCTAAAGCTAGGCGATACGATCACCTTTAGTATTGGGGGATTAGTTTTTTATTCGGAAGTGGTTAACACTAGGATATTAGATTGGAACAAAATGACTCCAAATTTTTATTTCTTATTCCCGGAGGGAACTTTGCAGGATTATCCAAAAACATCCATGACAAGTATGTTCATCCCCACAGACAAGAAGGTATTGATAAGTGAGATTCTTCAAGCATATCCTACCATTCAGATTATAGAGCTAGATAAAATATTTGATCGCGTTAAAAAAACAATTAGTCAAATTACGAAGGCATTAGAGGCGATGACTATTCTCATCTTATTTTGTGGGATTCTAGTACTCATCGCTTCGGTGCATTTGTCTGTAAATGATAGGAAGCGCGAGGCCGCAGTTTTGAGAACTTTTGGCTGTAATCGAAATAAAATTATTTTAGTACAGCTAATAGAGTTTGTAATTTTAGGGCTCGTGTCTGGATTTCTTGGTGCTTTTGGAGCTGAGGCTGTAATTACATTACTGTCACTAACAGTTTTTGAGTTTTCGCTAACATTGCATCCCTGGATTTGGTTTTTTGGACCATTGGCAGGAATGTTAGTCATTTCTATTTTTGGGATTTATGCATGCAGAGACGCCGTGTCAAGCCCTCCGCTGAAGATACTGAGATCATATCAGTAATTGCTAATACTTAGGCAACCTTAGGCTGAATGTTGTGTTAGCTTTTTTGTCAGAGAGAACAGCTAATTGACCTTGATGTTGCTCAGTTATAATGAAATATGAGAAGGATAGCCTTTGGGCTCCCTCCATTTGCTTGGAAGGAGTATTTTTAGCTGATTGATTGATTGGATCAAATGAATCAAACAAGTATTGTTGTTCGTGATCAGTCATAAGTGATCCATTGTGTTCAATTTTTATCCAAATATCGTCGTAAAATGTTGATACTGAGATTCGTAACTCAGGCAAGTAATCCGGAGAATCGATTTGTCCCATAAAAAAGCAAGCATTTCTTAATAGACTTAGAAATACTTGTTTTAACTCAGTGGCATAGCATGGAATTTCGGGTAGTTCTTTTTTATACTTTTTTGTTATTTTGATATCATGGAAATTTACACCTGAACTCAAAGCAAGAACATCTGACGCAAGCTCAATACTTTGATCAATTATTGCTGTAACGTTTTCATGAGCCTTAGGCTGAGTGCCGCCGCTTGAAAAATGTATTAGATTTTCGACAACCGATCGTGCTTGCTGTGCTCCAATAAGCGAATTTTCCAACTCTTCCATTACTTCTGATTTTTCAAAAGTCTCTTTAGCAAGTTGAGATCGAGCTGTTTTCACGGAAACCGACATCTTTTTAATTGGAAGGTTGACATCATGAGCCATAGTAGATGCTAATTCCCCCATTAAAGCCATCTTGTCTTTATGTATTAATTGAGTTTCAGAGTTTACGCGTTGTGTTATGTCATCCAGGAGTAAGACAACTCCTGTGGCGGAATTTTCTCGTAATGGATAGATCAAGATATCAAAATGATATTGCCCTTTTTGACTATATTTAATAGACACCGTTGCTTTTTTGCTCTGGGCTTCAGCGATTTTCTCAGGGCTAACGGTAATATCAGGATAAGCGTCCCACAAGTACCGCCCAAGGACATCACCGCTTGAAAGACCCGATATTTCCTCAGCTTTTGGATTCCATTGGGTTATATAATTATCCTTATCTAGCCCAATAAGCATTAATGGCATAGATTTTAAAACCTCAATTATGTATGCCTCAGAATTTTTCAATTGTGTTGTGGTTGTTAAATGCTTTTTTATTTCGGTTTCAAGCGCCAGGTTGCTCTGGGATAGTCTTTCATTTGCATCTTGGAGAGTCGCAGTCCTCTCGGACACACGTAATTCCAAATTCTTTTTAATTTCGATTAATTTTTGATTGAAAGATGTTATTTTTCGCTGACTAAGAACTACTTTAATTAGAGCAAAAGATAGAGCAATAATGAGAAGGCTGCTTGATGTGTTTGCAACATACTGCCAATTTGTGGACCCATCTGATTCCCGAAAAATAAAAAAAATGTCATTTGCTGCAATCGAGGATGCTGAGTACATCACTATTATTAATGTCGCTAGATATTTCATATAAAAGTCATGTTTGTTTGGTAAAAACTAATCAAGTTCCGTTGAGTGCATATAAACTTCTTCTTTTCCATTTTCAAACATGACAAGTATTTCGTAATCGTCATTTCTGTTATCAAACTCCATACCGGGTGATCCGACAGGCATACCTGGAACTGTTAGGCCCATAGAATTGGGAATGGGGTCTGCAAGGAATTTCTTGATCGCCGCCGCATGCACATGTCCTTCGAAGACAAAACCATCTTTTGAAACGCTCGTATGGCAAGATTTATGTTTTGAGCTAATATCAAATTTATCTTTGATAACATCAAGATTCTCATGATTGGTCTCGATGACATTTATGTTAGCCTCTTGCGCATGGCTTATCCATTTTTTACAGCATCCGCAATAGGCAGTTTTATGCACCTCGAGCGATATTTCCGGCTCTCCTTCAGCTGAAAGTGAATTATTGAAAGTAAAAGCCAGTAAAAATATTAAGATTAGTTTAAAATTTGTGTCAGACCTAAATATAAAATGGCCTGGGAAATTGAATTCTTTCATGTTTAAATCTCGCCTAGAATTTTAAAGAACAAGTATAGTCGCCTGATTCTAATTTTCTAGCTATTTAAAAGCTAACTCTATTTCCTCTAATTACGATGAGCAGCTCAATCGCTCTGAATGCAGTTCATCTGGTAAAGGTAAAGAATAATTATAATAATTTTGGTGTTCATCAAATGGTGACTGAATTAGAGTTTCTATCGTTTTTAATTCACTAAAATCACCCCGCTCTGCCTTGGTAATTGCCTTTTGTGCTATATGGTTCCTGAGAGTGAACTTGGGATTAACTTTTAACATAGATATGTTTGGAACTTTCGAGCTTTTTTCTTGCTTCAATAGCGATTGATAATTTTTAAACCAAATTTTGATAGTTTCCTTTTCATTAAAAAGCCTGAGTAATTCATCGCTAAGCGATTGTGTATAGCTAAGCTGTCTAAAAAAGAATGTATAGTCCACCTGGTTCTTTTGCAAAATTTTAAGTAAATCATCAACTAATTTATGATTTGATTTCTTATATTTGATGCCTAATTTATTGTTCATTATTTTTTGATACTTAGTAATCAGGGTTGGCTCATATAATTTTAGTATTGAGATTATTTTTTCTCGAGAGAGGAGACTTGAGAAACATATAGCAAGTGCATTGAGATTCCACAGACCGATTGAGGGCTGATTATAAAAGGAGTACCTGCCATTATAGTCTGACGTATTACAAATCCACTGGGGATCATATCTGTCAAGAAACCCGAAAGGTCCATAGTCAAGAGTCTGACCTAGAATGCACATATTATCGGTATTTAGGACGCCATGACAGAAACCAACTGACTGCCATTGTGCTATCAAATACGCTGTGCTGATTACAATACTTTTGAAAAGTTTTTCGTATCTGTCCTTTTGAGAATCCCAATCAGGGAAGTGGCGATTAATGATGTAATCAAGTAACTGCCGCACCGAATCAAAGTCATTTAAATAATGAAAGTGTTCTAATGAGCCAAATCGAATATGATTTGGTGCAACTCTGCATAGTATTGCTGCAGCTTCAGATTTTTCTCTTTGAACTTGTGTATTACTGGACACGAGGCAAAGCGCTCTTGTCGTCGGTATTCTCAGTCCATGCATAGCCTCAGAGCAAAGATATTCTCGAATAGTCGACCGAAGCACAGCTCTTCCATCAGCAAATCTGGAGTAGGGAGTAAGTCCCGCGCCTTTTAGCTGAATATCCCACAGAACCTCTCGTTTTGCACTATGGTTTTTGACAGGAATCTCTCCAAGAGTGATTGCTCTTCCATCACCGAGTTGACCAGCCCAGGTCCCAAATTGATGTCCTGAATAAACAACTGAAGTTGGTTTCAGGCTTGTATTTGAAGTATCTGCTGACATTAATTTCAGGGCTCTTTCGGATTTAAAAATATCAGGATTTAAATTAAGATCTTCGCAGAGTGATTGATTGATATGAACAAGGTTGGGCTCCTCGAGTGGAGTTGGCTGGCAGTAATTGAAGATATCGATATTCTTAGCATAAAAATGGTCCGAGAAATGATTACATATTGCTGTAACAAATGAGCTAAATGTATGGCTTTTAGTCATCTTTACCCTCAAAGTTAAGATATTTCTTACTTAGTCTTGCAAGATTTTTTGATTGTAAGGAGCTTATATAGAGCCATTGATCTGTCTCTAACGCACCAGTATTTGTATGATATTTGCCAATTGGATCTTGGAGCGTGATTAAAACATTGCCATCTTCATCTAAAGCAAAAACATGACTGTAATATGTCGCACTTGGCCGCAGAAATTCAGGTAATCTCTGCACTACTTTTCGCAGTTTTGGAAAATTCGAAAGAGCATCAATGATTTTACTTCTGGGTGACACCAAGCCTACCCAGAATCGACCATTTTGACCTCTTACAATATTATCAGGGAAGCCTGGCAAGTTATTAATTATTATCTCGGAGGAACCAGCCTTATCTCCTTTTAACCAATATTTGTGTATTTGATAAGAGCCAGTTTCTGTTGTCAGAAAGAAGTTGCTTTCTTTATCCAGGGCAACACCATTTGCAAAATTTAAGTTATCCATTAAAACTTTTGTCGTATTATCAGAAGGATCATAAACCAAAATCCTTCCATGACCGCCGTGCTCTGCGATGTCCAACAAACTTGCTTTGTATGTACCACCGAATTTAGCGCTGAATTTAGTTGAAGCATCGCTAAAAATAATCTTCCCACTTTTAGTTACATCCACGTCATCGGCATATCGAATTTCATCACCATTCACCATCTTAGTCAGGACAGAAATTTGCCCATTTGGAGAAATTTTAAGGAGTCCAAGGTAGGCATCCGCTACGATAAGGTTATTTTTTTTGTCAAAAGTTATTCCTAGTGGACTACCCTGAGTATTAACCCATTTAGTTACAGCGCCGGTTTGTTGATTATATTTAATTATCCACCCCTCTCTTGTTGAGGCAAAAATTTCGTTGTTAGAAAGTGCTACGTCTTCTGGCCCAGTGAGATCCGGAACCATTATGATTTCAAGATTACTTAATGAATCGTTAGCTTTAAATTTTCCTGTAAGACCCTTGTCATATGGCGCTTGCCATGGCACTGGATCAATCGGAACTGGCCAAAAAAGCATATATAGACTTAAGAGAAGCAAAAAAAAGATACTTGTTTTTTTTATTAAGTTTTTCAGATTCATTGTAGAAGAATTAAACAGGTTTTTAAGATGAATATCCAATAACTATTTGGCTTCATAAAATTATAAATTTCAAAGCAGTAATGTGATCATTGGATTATGTGAGTATACTTGGAAGCTGATGGCACGCTAAAAATATTGGAATCCAGATATCGTCGTAATCATATGGAAATAACTTCATTTAAAAATAAGCTAGATGATTTGAATGCGAGAGTGGAGCTCTTAAGGGGGTATCTTTGACTATGCCTCCAAAGCGGAACGCCTTCAAGAGGTTGAATTGGAGTTGGGCGAGCCAGACATCTGGAATAATCAAGATTATGCTCAAAAATTAGGTAAAGAACGATCCAAGTTAGAAACTGTGGTGAGCACGATTTCAGATATCTCAACAAATCTCGCGGAAATCGGCGAGTTGCTTGAAATGGTTTTAGAGGAAAATGATGATGCAGGCCTAAGTGCTCTGGAATTGGATATAAAAATTCTTGACAGTAAACTAGAGAACTTAGAGTTTAGGCGCATGTTTTCTCGTGAAATGGACATTAATTCAGCATTTCTCGATATACAATCAGGATCAGGTGGAACAGAAGCTCAAGATTGGGCTGAGATGTTACTACGAATGTATTTACGTTGGTGCGAAGCAAAGGGCTTTAAAGTAGATCTAGTTGAACATTCACCCGGTGACGTTGCTGGTATTAAAAGCGCCACCCTGGAGGTGTCAGGTGAGTATGCATTTGGTTGGCTCAGAACTGAAATAGGGGTTCATCGTTTGGTTCGAAAATCTCCTTTTGATTCTGGTAATCGCAGACACACATCTTTTGCAGCAATTTTCGTCTCGCCCGAAATAGATAATGATATTGATATTGAAATAGACGTGTCAGATGTTCGAACAGACACCTATCGCTCTTCAGGTGCTGGGGGTCAACATGTGAATAAAACGGATTCAGCTGTTAGACTCACGCATATTCCAAGTGGAGTGGTGGTGCAGAGTCAAAGTCAGAGATCGCAACATCAGAATAGAGATAAGTGTTGGCAGATGTTGCGCGCAAAATTGTATGAAATTGAAATTCAGAAAAGGAAAGATTTAGCTCAAAAAAGTGAGGATAGTAAGTCAGATATAGGTTGGGGAAGCCAAATAAGATCATATGTATTAGATGATTCACGAGTAAAGGATTTGCGAACAAATATCGAAACTCGAAATACACAAGCTGTCTTAGATGGTAACTTGGATCAATTTATCGTTGAATCTTTAAAAGCAGGACTATAATTGATTATGAATAAGAATAATGAAGAAGATGAAAATCGTTTGATCGCTGAGAGGCGTGCTAAGCTATTGACCATTCGGGAAAATAAAAAAGTGGCCTTTCCTAACAACTTCAAGCCAAATACAAGCGCTTCAGAATTGCAAGAAAAATTTATACGGACATCAAAATCTGAATTAGAGGCTTTGTCGGATCTTTATGCTCTCGGGGGCAGATTGACTAGAAACCGAGGTGCATTTTTGGTGCTTCAGGATAGTACTGGAGTGATACAGTTATATGTCAATAAAAATGCAAGAAAATTCGCGAAGAGTCTAGATCTCGGAGACATAATTGGTGTTCGAGGTAGGCTATATAGATCAGGCAAAGGAGATCTGTATGTTGATATGGAAGATTGTGTATTGCTAACTAAGTCATTGAGGCCGTTACCAGACAAGTTTCATGGGTTAGCTGATCAAGAGCTTCGATATAGGCAGAGGTATGTTGATTTAATTGTGAATCCTGAAGTGCGAAGAGTATTCGATATTAGATCGAAATTAGTCAACTACATACGAACGTTTTTTAATGAATTGGGGTTTTCTGAAGTGGAGACTCCAATGCTACAAACAATACCAGGAGGTGCCGTGGCTAGACCATTTGTGACGCATCATAATTCACTGGATATCGATATGTTTATGCGGATTGCACCAGAACTCTATTTGAAAAGATTGATTGTTGGAGGCTATGACCGAGTATACGAAATAAATAGAAACTTTAGAAATGAGGGATTATCTACTCGACATAATCCAGAATTCACGATGCTTGAGTTTTATCAGGCATATGCGACTTACATTGATATGATGGATTTGACTGAAGATTTGATAAAAGGTGCTGCTATTAATGTTTTAGGAACAGAAGACATAAAGATTTCGGTGGGCAACGAACAGAGCATAGATGAAACTATATCTTTAAATTTGAATGAACCATTTGAGCGAATATCAGTTTTCGACTCAATTCTTAAATTTAATCCTTCTCTTAGGGCTCAGACTTTAAATTCTATTGATGAGGCAAGCAAATTTTTGAGAGATCTCGGTTGCGATATAAAGCCAAGCTGGGGATTGGGTAAAATACAGATCGAGATTTTCGAGAAGACAGTCGAGCAAAAATTAATTAAGCCCACTTTCATTACTATGTATCCCGCCGAAGTCTCCCCGCTAGCGAGACTAAATGATGAAAATTCTTTTGTTACTGATCGATTTGAATTTTTTGTGGCGGGTCAAGAAATAGCTAATGGATTTTCTGAGTTAAATGATCCAGAAGATCAATCTGAAAGATTTAAGCATCAAGTGAACGAAAAAAAGTTAGGTGATCAAGAAGCGATGTACTTTGATGGTGATTATATCAGAGCTTTGGAGTACGGAATGCCTCCAACGGCTGGAGAAGGTATTGGTATAGATAGGCTCGTTATGCTATTTACAAATTCAAGCTCTATCAAAGATGTGATTTTGTTTCCCCATATGCGACCGGAGTCATAACCAATTTTCTTCTGTGCAAGCAGCAGTGGCTGAGAAACAAGGATATCGATAGCAATGCAACTGCAACTATCTGGTGTCCCGCCGCCACTGGGATTGGAATATACAATAGCAGAGTACTTATTCCCAAAACAACCTGGAGAATCAAGATAGCTAGGAATAACATGGCGCTATACTTCATGAATTGTGGCACATTACTTCTTAGTATCATAAAGACAAACCCCGTAATTAGTACTGTTAAAACGTACGCGAATATTCTGTGATTAAACTGTATGGTCGCCATGTCCTCGAATGCAGACAACCAGATGGGATTCAGAGTATAAATCTCTTTTGGGATAAATGTTTCTCCCATCAGCGGCCAAGTTGGGAAGGGTATCCCTGCTCTTGTTCCAGCGACCAATCCTCCGGACAAAATCATCAGAAAAATCAGCGCGCTTAGAAGCAGTGATGTACGTTTGATACCAGGGCTCACAATATGCTTATGGTCAGTACCTAGGTCAAAGAGTGTCCAGATAATTATGCTGTAAATGAGTATCGCCATGCCTAGGTGAGATGTTAATCGATACTGACTCACGTTTGGATCATCAATAAGACCACTTTTAACCATGTACCAGCCAAGTAGTCCCTGAAATCCACCAAGAATAAATAGGCCATAGAGCCTGGGCATTAACGCCGATGGAATTTGCTTACGCACAGAAAAAATAACTAGAGGCACGAAAAAAATTAAGCCAATGATTCTCCCTAATACTCGATGAAGGTACTCATACATAAATATAGGCTTGAATTCAGATAGCGTCATTTGGAAATTTGTTTTCTTGTACTCCGGATATTGCTGATATTTTAGGAACATTTCCTGCCAATCAGCTTGTGATAGAGGAGGGATAACACCCATAATCGGCTTCCAATCGACCATTGAGAGACCTGAATCAGTCAG
>OCZA010000044.1_pt1 | contig 37940 bp, 44 predicted proteins | sample 1539021 | NCBI WGS metagenome assembly OCZA01 (sample SAMEA2619376, study PRJEB22493) | marine metagenome | biome: marine biome (ENVO:00000447); feature: surface water layer (ENVO:00002042); material: "saline water (ENVO:00002010), including plankton (ENVO:xxxxxxxx)" | depth 5 m | reverse complement strand
TTTTGATTAAAAAATTCTATAAGCATTACTAAAAATATTTTTATTGTGAAATTAAGTAGATTCTTTTAAAAATTTGACCTATAACAAAATGATTATTAGGAATTCTTTTTAGAAAAATAAATAAATGGGACCTTCCATACATCCAAGAACTATTCAGGAGGTTAAAGATAAAGCAGATATTGTAGATGTTATTTCTGAACATATCGTACTAAAGAAAAAGGGAAAAGAATTTGTTGGTATATGCCCTTTTCATGATGATAGTAAGCCATCTATGACAGTTTCTCCTGCAAAACAATTTTATTATTGTTTCTCTTGTGGAGCTGGAGGTAATTCTATTAAATTTTTGATGGAGTTTACACGTAATAACTTTACAGATGTTGTTCTTTCACTTGCAAAAAAGAATGATATTAATGTAATAAATGTTGATGGGCCTCAGCAAGAAATATATAAAAAACAATTATCTAGGAGAGAGGAACTATATAAGATTCTTCGCGTAACAAAGGAATGGTTTAAGTCTCAATTAAATAATTCCTTGGGTAAGGAAGCACATCATTATTTGACTTCACAACGAAATTTAAATATTAAAAATATTAATGATTTTGAATTAGGTTATGCTCCTAATTCATGGAATGATTTATTCAATTACCTTTCAAAAGTTGAGAAATTTCCTTTAAAGTTAATTTTAAGTGCAGGTCTTGTTATCTCAAAGGATAATACTGACAAGGTTTACGATCGATTTAGAAATAGATTGATAGTTCCTATTTTTGATATGCAAGGGCGTGTAGTTGCTTTTGGAGGCAGATCTCTTGATGGTCAGGAACCTAAATATTTAAATTCTCCCGAAACTGAAGTTTTTGAGAAAGGTAAAATGTTGTTTGCTTTTGATAAAGCATCCAGCAATATTAGAAAACGAGACAAGGCAGTGGTAGTGGAAGGTTATTTCGATGTTATTTCACTTCATTCAAAAGGAATTACTAATTCTGTCGCTTCTCTTGGAACGGCATTAAACAAATATCAGATTTCACAACTTTGTAGATGTACTGATAGTAAAAATATAATAATTAACTTTGATTCTGATAATGCAGGAAGATTAGCTACAAAAAGGGTTATAAACGAAGTTGAAAGTTTATCTCTTCACGATCAAATAAACTTAAAAATCCTGCAAATAAAATCATTTAAAGATCCTGACGAGTACCTTAAAGGAAATACACCAGAAGATTATTTTAATTTAATAGATAATGCTTCTTTCTGGATTGATTGGGAGATTGATCAGATTTTTGATAATAAAGATTTATCTAAATCTGATATTTTTCAGAACGTTATTTCTTCGTTAGTTAAGTTATTAAGCAAATTTCCTCAATCTGCTACAAGAACTCACTATTTGCAAAAAGTCTCTGAAAGATTAAGCATGGGTCAAGCGAGATTAGCTATTAAATTTGAAGAAGACCTAAGAAAACAAGTTAAAGGATTTCGTTGGCATGGCAGATCAAAAAAATTTGAACAACCAAGTGAAGTTAGTCAGCGTGAAAAAAATGAATCAGAGATTATTTATTACTATTTGCATTGCCCTGAACATAGACTTTTTATTCGTGAAGAATTACTTAAAAGAGAAATTAACATCTTCAATACTGAATACATTCGTCTTATTTGGGAATCTATTTCAACAATAGAAGTAAATAATTTAAGTGCAAATTATTTAGATGATTTGAAAGATCCTAATAATAAACAATTAAATAATGAATTTACTTCAATTAACTTGATTTCATTATTGCCTGATCATTTAGCTCTTAATGATTTAGAAGTCTCAAATAAAATCAATACTTTTATTAATCCAGATGAATTATTTTTAACCACTTTAAAAAACTCTAAACATAATCTTCTTGGTACTTTGTCTCTTCTTGAAAGATATAAATCATTAAAAAGATGTAGACATCTTATTGAATCCTGGGGTTCACAAAGACTAAAAACTTTGGAAAACTGTATTTCTATTTTAATCGATAATTCTTCCTTAGAACCTTCAGATTCTAATAAAGAGATTGAAGATGTATTCAAAGATTTAAACTCTGATGCTATAAAATTTCAAGAATTATATTACCTAGAAAGAGAACATATCAATTTTCTTGATAAACAACGTTGTGGAAATTTTTCTTCTAACCAATAAATTTTTTAAGAATTTATAAACAATAACTTTTCATTATCTCTTTTACTTTTCTTGGCTTGTCCTCCATAACATAAGCCTCTAACTCTTTAGAATAATTTCCAGATAATTGTACTGAGGAATTTAAAGCTTTTAATTTTCCTGAATGAATTTTATCTTCTATATTTTTTATTATCCCTGTGGGTTTATTGTTATTGCATGACTGGACTAGATGTGTCGTCTCATGCCTTAAAGCTCTTCTTATATAAAGATTTGTTTTGTGATTATCATGACGTTCGCCTTCTTTATATCCTCCTAATTTTTTAGCATTTTCAGTGCAAATAACTATTACTTTTTCTCTTCTTTTGTAAAAACCAACAAATTTTTTATCCATAGCACAAAGAGCTGTATTTTCTTCTATTGAATTATTTGATTTATTGATCAGCTCTATTATCTCTTTATCGATTTTGCTTAAAAATAATATAAATTCCATATTCCATTTTTATATCATTATATTTGGAATTTTTCTAATATCTGTTGTAGATCCAGAACTTAATGAATTTCTATTCATTGCCCATTCTTGTGGTTTTTTTGCAATTGCCCATGTAATTACTTCATTATTAAATTTTTTATTCAAGGAGTCAATTGTTTTCATAAGACGGATTGATTTTTTTGATTCCTCTTGAGATTCGTAATTGATAATTGATTGCTGTAAATATTTGCAATTAGTTAAATCCTGCATTAAAACCCCAGCTTTTGATAATTTATATTCCGGAGTATAAATTTCTTTAGATAATGCAAGTACTGTTTTTAAAATAGTACTTGTATTATCTGTTGCATTTATAAGTTTTTTATAAGCACTTTTTTGATAAGGATGATTTGAATAATGACTAGTTCTTACAAATATAGTAATGGCAGATGATTTTAAGCTTTGACTTCTCATTTTCTCGGACGCTTTTATTGCATAAATTGCTAATGCTTGAGTTAAATCTTCTAATTTTGTGATTGGTTTTCCAAAGCTTCTACTTACTTGAATCTCTTTTTTTGGCTTCTTAATTATTTCTATCGGAAGACATTTATTACCTTTTAATTCCATTTGTAATCTTTTCCCTATGATCCCTAATTTCTTAATGATTTCATCTTCATCCATATCTCTGAATTCTTTTGCATTTTTAATCCCTTTGCTTTGTAACCAATTAGATGTTTGTTTACCAATACCCCATATTTTTTCTACACTAATTTTTCTTAAGTAATCATTATCATTATAGATCCTAGCTAAATCAAATATTCCTGCGGAAGAATCTATATTCTTAGCTAGATTATTAGCAATTTTTGCTCTTACTTTGTTTTCTGCTATTCCTATTGTTAAAGTTATTCCTAGATTTTGATATATTAAGCACCTTACTTTTCTTGCCCAAGGATTTAAATTCTTATCTTTAGGTCTAAGAATTGAAATAAAGGCTTCATCAATAGAATAAATCTCTATCTCTTCAGAATAGTCCTTTAATAAATTCATTAATCTCTTGCTCATATCACCATAGAGCGAGTAATTGGAACTTAGGACTGCAACTCCTAAGTTATTCAAACTTTCTTTGACTTTAAAATAAGGAATTCCCATTTTTATTTTCAAAGCACGAGCTTCAGGGCTTCTTGCGATAATACATCCGTCGTTATTAGATAAGATTACTACTGGTTTATTCCTTAAATTGGGGTTGATACTTTGTTCGCACGATGCGTAGAAATTATTGGCATCTATAAGAGCTATTGCTTCAGTACTTGAGCTTTTACTTTTCATAAGTAACTATGTATTGAATAGATTACAACTCCCCAAATTTGTATATCAATATGATTTCTAAAACTGAAGTCTGGATATTTATGATTTTCTGCTTTTAAATATAATTCATTATTTTTTATGGATAATCTTTTTATAGTAAATTCTCCATCTATCATCGCAATAATAATATTTCCTGGTTTAGCAGTTAGACTCTTATCTACTATTATTAAATCTTTATCTTTAATTCCTGAATTGATCATTGAGTCACCTTTGACTCTAAGAAAAAAAGTACTAAAAGGATTAGATATTAAATGCTCGTTCAAATCAATATTTTCCTCAGTATAGTCATCTGCAGGAGAGGGAAAACCCGCTGAGACCGAATCACTTAATAATGGAATCTTCACCTTTTTAAAAGTTAAATCAGAAGAATACGAAATTCTTGCAATAGTACATATATACTATATATTAAAAAATTAAAATTGTGTTTGTTTTAAGAGGTTTATGTATTAATCTTAAATCTTCTGTTTAGGCGCGATGATAAGGCGAATTATTAGAAATAGAAATAGCTCTATAAATTTGTTCGATAAGAATTAATCTTGCAAGTTCATGAGGAAAAGTAAGAGGAGAGAGGCTTAGTAGAAGATTTGATTTATCTTTAATATCTGAAGGGATTCCATCTGCGTCTCCAATAAGAAAATTAATTTTTTTATTTTTAAAATTTAAAAGTAAGGAAGTTAGTTCAATTGAATTAAAGGATTGTCCTTCTTCAGTAAGGCAAATAATAATATTATTAACTCGAATATTATCAATATTAAAACTCTTAGATTCATTAATAATAAGATCAGGCATTCTTTTTTTGTATTGATTAATTCCTTCTCTTATCCAATTTTTTTTTATTTTACCAATAGCATTTATTGATAATCTATTAGTTTGAAGCATAGAAAAAAAGAAAAATTTCTTTATTCATCAAGAAGATAATTAAATTCGTCATATAGTTCTTCCTCTGTCGATAGATTCTCTGATGTATTAGTTTTTCTAGAATTTATATTATGAAAAACGTCCTCACTTTTTTTTAATAATTGATTTGCATCTAATGTCTCATTTATATTATCTGAGTTATCAATTATAGAATAAAAAATTTTGGAAGGGTCTTCAACTTTGGAAGCCTTGTGGGATTCTTGAGGTTTTTCAATTGAGTTATTTTTGCTAACTAAATTATTATTTTTAATAAAAGTATTGAGTTTACCTAAATTTTTTTTTGATAGGCCCATACTATTTAATAAAGATATAAGATGTACATTTAATTTAAACATATTATTTCTCTTTTGGATGAATTTTAAGAACCATCATCAAAAAAAAAGATTTGGACAACATTGGTTGGTTAATAATCTGATATTAGAGAAAATCAAAGAGGTAGCTGAACTGGAAGAAAAAGATTTTATTCTAGAAATTGGTCCCGGAAGAGGAGCTTTAACATCGAAATTATTAGATTCGAAAATTAGTAGATTACATGCTATCGAGTTAGATAAAGATTTAATTGACCTTTTAAATAATAAATTTAAAAATGATAAAAATTTTTCTCTTCAACAAGGAGATATTCTTTCAACAAATCTTGACTCAATAAATAAAAAAATCACAAAAGTGATCGCAAATATCCCATACAATATTACAGGTCCAATATTGGATATTTTTGTAGGAAGATTAGGAATAATTAGCAAGAATAATTACAATAAAATAATTTTCTTAATGCAAAAGGATGTTGTAGATAGGATCTTAGCTAAGGATGGAAATACGAATGCAGGAGCTCTGAGTGTGCGAATGCAACTCATCTCTAACATAAAAAGAATATGTGATGTACCTCCATCTTCTTTTGACCCACCTCCAAAAGTGTTTTCTTCTTTGGTTGTTTTTGAACCATTGAGACCAGAGATGCGTTTAGATATTAAACTAGAGAAATATTTAGATAAACTTCTTAGGATTTCATTTAATTCAAGAAGAAAAATGATAAGAAATACACTTAATTCAATACTTTCATCAGATGAGATAGAGCAATTATCAGAATCATCTCAAATATCCTTTAATTCAAGACCTCAGGATATTTCAATTAATAAATGGATTAAGCTTGCAGAGGCTTGTATTAAAATAACAAACAAGAATCAGTAAAATGTCAAAATTATCTACAACTAAGATTTGCGTTAAATCACCTGCAAAGATAAACCTTCATCTTGAAATAATCGGAAAAAGAGAGGACGGATATCATGAATTAGCGATGATAATGCAGAATATTGATCTATCTGATTATATAGAATTTGAGAATAATCAAATTGGCGAAATTAAGTTAAAGTCTGATAGCAAAGATCTAAGTTTAGATGAAGATAACTTAATAATAAAAGCGGCGAATTATATAAAGGACCTATCAAAAAATAAAGAATTAGGGGCTAATATATTTTTAAAAAAGAATATTCCTATTGGTGCTGGTTTAGCTGGTGGTTCTAGTAATGCAGCTGCAACATTAGTTGGACTTAATAAATTATGGGATTTGGACCTTGATTACGAAACTATTTTTTTACTTTCGAAAAAACTAGGATCAGATGTACCCTTTTTTATAGAAGGAGGATGCCAATTTTGTTTTGGAAGGGGAGAAATTCTTGAGAAATACAGTTCTAATTTTGACTTTGGCGTAATTCTTTTAAAAAACCCAAATATTTCAATTTCAACTGTAGATACTTATAAAAAATATAGTAAAGAATTTTGTCCAAAATATTTTACTGAAACTGAGAAAACAAACAAAATCAGAAATGATTTAAGAGTAAACGGATTCAACGATTTCAAATTATCAGAACAAAGGATAAATGTAAAAAATGATTTGCAGGTAATTGTTGAGAGAGAAAATAATTCTGTAAAGAAAGCATTATATCTACTTTCAAATTTGCAAAATTGTTTATCATTCTCAATGAGTGGATCTGGTCCAACATGTTTTGCTCTTTTTAAAGATATAAATATAGCTAGTGAAGTTTTTGAACAAAATCATAAAATGTTTAATAATAATGGATTTGAAGCGTGGGTCTGTAAATTAATTAATAGCGGTATTACCTTTTTGTAAAAAAAAATTTTTTCTATTAAAAATGAATAATGAACAAACATCAATTAATAAAGTAAATATTGAAACTCAAAATACCCCTGAAAAAGGTCCCCTAAGTTTTTTAACTGGGTCATTAACAAGTTTCCTCCTTTGTATATTTTCTTATTTTATAAGTAATAAAATTGCAATTTACTTTTCACTCCATAAACCATCAAACTCATCTGAAATTGTTCAAAGTATATCTTCTAGTATTAATACATTAATTATTGGATTGTCCTTCTTATTAACTTTTTCTTTTGCGTTTATAGGATTAGGTCTTTTTATTGTATTTATTCGAAGTTTTTTGATAAAAAAAAATTGAAATCCTAATATTATTGAATAAAACTATTATTTTTTAATGTCTTTACATGACTTAGGCCTTTTAATACTTTTGCTTTCTCCAGGCATGATTTTGTCAATATTACTACTCATAACTTTTGCCGAAGGAGGCTAATTCAACCTTGATGGTATAAATTTATATATATGATAAATTAGGAAATTACTCGTGGCTAGTACTTTATTATTTACTGCTTTGAAAGAAGCAATTGATGAAGAGATGGCAAATGATGTAAACGTTTGCATTATGGGAGAAGATGTAGGTCAATATGGTGGTTCTTATAAGGTCACTAAGGATCTATATGAAAAATATGGAGAATTAAGAGTTTTAGATACTCCAATTGCTGAAAATAGTTTTACTGGTATGGCTGTTGGTGCTGCCATGACAGGATTAAGACCGATAGTTGAAGGTATGAATATGGGATTTTTACTATTAGCCTTTAATCAAATTTCCAACAACATGGGTATGCTCAGATATACAAGTGGCGGTAACTATAAAATACCCGCAGTTGTTCGTGGTCCTGGAGGTGTAGGTAGACAACTAGGCGCTGAACATAGTCAAAGATTAGAGGCTTACTTTCACGCAGTTCCTGGGATTAAGATTGTTGCTTGTAGCACTCCTACTAATGCAAAGGGATTAATGAAAGCTGCTATAAGGGACAATAACCCAGTTCTATTTTTTGAACATGTCCTTTTATATAATTTATCTGAGGAATTGCCTGACGGAGATTATATATGTTCTTTAGATCAAGCTGATTTAGTCAAAGAGGGAAAAGATATTACTATATTAACTTATTCAAGAATGAGACATCATTGTTTAAAGGCTATTGAGGAATTAGATAAGAAAAATATTGACGTGGAATTAATTGATCTGATTAGTTTAAAACCTTTTGATATGAAAACAATTTCAAAATCAATCAAAAAAACTAATAATGTAATTATTGTTGAGGAATGTATGAAGACTGGAGGTATTGGAGCAGAATTAATTGCTTTGATTACCGAAGAGTGTTTTGATGATCTTGATACTAGACCTATAAGATTATCTAGTCAGGATATTCCTACTCCTTATAATGGAAATTTAGAAAATTTAACAATAATTCAACCACATCAAATAGTCGAAAAAGTCGAAGAAGTAATCAATGGGAGTATTTAAGAAATGAAAAGAAGGCAAGGTTGGCTTTTTTTTATTATTTTTCTACTGACTTTTTCTATTTATTTATTAATTAATTTCCCACTACAATTAGGTCTTGATTTAAAAGGAGGTTCTCAACTAACTCTTCAATTGATTAAAGAAGAGGGGAAAGTTTCAAAAGAAGAATTAGATGCTGTCAATGCAGTTTTAGATAAACGTGTGAATAATTTAGGAGTTGCAGAGTCTAATTTACAAACATTAGGACGTGATCAATTAATTTTGGAGTTACCAGGTGAACAAAACCCTTTGTCTGCCTCAAGGATATTAGGTAAAACTGCTTTATTAGAATTTAGAACTCAAAAAGAAAATACAAGTTCTCAATTAAAAAATCTGCAATTGCAGAGATTTAAACTTAATGATTTAATTGAACAATTCAAAATTGGTGATAAACGAAATGAAGAGAAGTCTTTACTTCTTATGGACAATCTTACTGAAATTGAAAATGATATAAATTATTCTTCTAATAATCAGCAATTATTTGAGAGATTGGTCGAAACTAAAAAATTTATAAGTAATGAAATTGCTAATCTATTCAATAAAACTGACTTATCAGGCAAGGATTTAATAAATGCTGGTAGAAGGCAAGAGCAAACTAATAATAATTGGGAGGTCTCATTATCCTTTAGTAATGATGGTGGTAAAAAATTTGCTGAAATTACTAAATCCATTGCAGGTACGGATAAACTTTTGTCTATTGTTCTTGATGGAGAATCTATTAGTGAAGCTAGTGTTGGAAGCCAATTCATAAATACTGGTATTACCGGGGGAGCAGCAACGATAAGTGGAAATTTTTCAGCTGAAAACGCCAGAGAATTAGAAGTTCAACTTAAGGGTGGTTCTTTACCTTTACCTATTGAAATTGTTGAAACTAATACTATTGGTCCTTTACTTGGTTCAAAAAATATTGTTAAGAGTCTTTATGCTGCTATTTGTGGATTGATATTTGTTGGAATATTTATGATTTTTAACTATAGAATTCTAGGTTTTGTTTCTGTTATTTCCTTGATTTTTTATGGTTTTTTTAACTTAGCTCTTTATTCTTTAATACCAGTGACATTAACTTTACCTGGAATTGCTGGATTAATTTTAAGTATTGGTATGGCTGTGGATGCAAATGTTTTAATTTTTGAGAGAATTAGAGAGGAACTTATAAATGGAAATACTCTTATAAGATCAATTGATAGTGGGTTTCAAAGAGCTAATTCGTCTATTATCGATGGACATATTACAACCTTTGTAAGTTGTTTTGTGTTGTTTTTATTAGGAACTAATTTTGTAAAGGGCTTTGCTGCAACTCTTGGTCTAGGAGTTGTTATAAGTTTATTTACCTCATTAAATTGTTCCAAAACTATTTTAAGATTTTTAACTACTTATCAATCTTTAAGACAAAAAAATCTTTATTTAAGTAAATCTAATCCCCTCTAATTTTCATTTATTAATTATCTAGTTTATGACATCATTTAGTTTTAATTTAATTAAAAATAAAAATAAAATATTTGGATTTTCATCTTTTCTTATATTGTTAAGTTTAATAGGAATCTTATATTCAACTTTTAACACTTCATTCAAAAAACCTATTAATCTTGGAATGGACTTTATTGGTGGTAATGAATTAAGAATTGAGAGGAGTTGTAAAGAAGAATGTGAAAATATTTCCCCTGATTTAGTTATTGATAAACTAAGAACTTTTTCAAATAATAAAAATCTTCTAAACAATATTAAATTACAAATTCAAAATAATAATAGTTTAATTTCTATTAGGACACCTTATTTAACTATTGAAGAATCAAATGATTTGATTTCTAATGTTGATAAAATTTTAGGTCCTTTAAATTATGACAGTAAAAACTCTAGAATAATAGGTCCAAAACTTGGCAAAAAACTTCTTACAAATTGTGCCACCTCCTTATTAGTTTCTTTATTTGCAATATCTTTATACATCTCTATTCGATTTGATAAGAAATATGCATTGTTTGCTTTATTAGCTTTATTCCATGATTTATTTATTGTTTTTGGAATTTTTTCTTGGTTAGGTGTCCTATTGTCTATTGAGGTAAATAGTTTGTTTGCCGTTTCTTTATTAACAATAGCTGGCTATTCAGTAAATGATACAGTTGTCATTTTCGATAGGATTAGAGAAAATTTAAAGAAAGATTCAGATAACTATAATAAAATAATCCAAATTTCTGTTAATGAATCCTTTCGAAGAACATTTTTTACTAGTATTACAACATTAATACCTCTACTAACACTAATAATTTTTGGTTCATATTCACTATTTTGGTTTTCTGTATCTTTGACACTAGGAATTTTAATTGGTAGTTATTCAAGTATATTACTAGCACCTTCATTTCTAATTAAAGATTAAACTAAGGGAGTAATTTAATGAAAATAAATTACTATTTAATTCTTCTATTTTCTTTAGTGTTAATTGATTTATCTACAGAATTAAGAATACTAATAGATCATTTTACATTTAATTCCTTATATTTTGCATTCTCTAAACATCCTCTTTCCTTCTTTATACTTTTTTCTTATCCATATTTGTATAGGAAATTAACTAAATAAAAGTCTTTAATTATCATTAATTAGCTCTTTAATTAATACTTGTGTTACTACTACAATTGGCAAAGATAATACTAATCCTAAAGGACCAAAGATGAAAGTAAATCCAAATTGAGATATTAATGTTAATCCTGGAAGTAAATTTGTTTTCTTCTTCAAAATAGAGGGCATTATTATATAACTCTCTATATTTTGAATTATGATATAAGCCCCAAAAACAGCTACTGGTTTCCAAAAGTTATCTAAAAGTGCGATTGAGATTGGGAATATTCCACTTAAAACTGGTCCGATGTTAGGAATTATGTTTAAGATCATTGCTATAATTGCATTTGATACTACATATTTAACATCTAATATTGATAAAACTATTAAAGATAATAAACCTACTGATATTGAACTTACCACTATAGAAAAAGTCCAATTTGTTAATGCAATATTACACTTATCTAATATAATCCTGAATTTATTTCGATAAACTTTAGGAACTATAAAGAGTACTCCCTCTTTATAAGCTTTCGGTTCAATGGATATCATAAAACTTACAACTAATACAAAGATTACTCTTATAAATCCAGATCCGAGGTTTCCAGCTAAATTAATTATATTTATAAAACTTTCTTGAATTGCTTTGGCAATAGTAGCGCCATCTGGAATTGGAACTACATCATTAACAAGGTCGAAAATGTTTACTATCCTCTCAGATTCTTTACCATAAAGTAGATCGTTAAATTTATTTAGGTTAGAGTTGACCAATTCATTAACTCTTGATAATCCATTTGGAATATCTATTAATATTTCATTAAATTCTCTTATGAATGGGGGTAATACAATGATAGAAATAGCAAATATCATGAATGATATTCCTACTAGAACAATCAATAAGGAAACAAATCTTGGTAATTTTAAAATGGTTTGTATTTGATTACATAAATTACTAACTACATTCGATATTACTAATGAACAAATTATTAAAAGAATGAAATCCCTCAAGGTCCATACTATTAAAAAGCTTATTATTACAACAGAAAATTTAAAATAGAAGGAACGATTCAATTTTCATAATCTATTTACTTCTTCTCAGAGTATCCTAATCCATTTGATTTGGCATAACTATTAGCAAACCTCATAAATCTATCAAAATCAGATTTGGTTTTCCATATATAGGTTCCCTCTAAAAACATTGGTTCACCATCAACAAATTTGACTTTAACTTCTCTGGTTAAAATTTCTCCTTCGGCATCAATCATTCTCATTCCTGTAATTTCACCATCTGCAATTGAAGATAATGCTTGAGGTTTTTCGAATATAAATATTGCTTGTCCAGTAGTACCATCATTACCTCTTGTTAATCTAATTTCTGGAACAACTGGTTCATCAGTTCCTTCATAAAATTGAATTTTTGCTAAGTTATTTTCTGCCATAATAATTTAAAAGTTAATTTTATATTGTAGATAATAAAAGCATATTTCGTTAAAATTTATGATTTCATATATTCCTTTATTAATCTCAATGTTGTTTGATCGTCAAAGATATCTGTCATATCTAATGTTTTAATATTATTTGCCCCTGTTTTTTCATAGTCATAGCACTTATCATAATATTCTAAAACAGACTTACAAACCGATTTCCAATCTTTATTTTTAATTGACTCGATTGCAATTGTTGTTCTTTGTGGACCTAATCTTTTCTTTATTCTTAAAACAGCTTCTATAAGATCTTTTTCTTCAAAAATACTATATGTTTTAATTAATTCCTCTAAACGATTTGATTCACTTTTTATTATTTCAATTCTATCTGCTGTTTTCATTTGACTAAAAAACTCATGAGGTATTTTACATTTTCCAATATTTGCACTTTCAGCTTCGACGAATATTTTCTTATTTTTTATAAAACCTTTTAATTCCTCTGCGATGGTATTCTCAAATTGTTCATTTGAAGGTTGTGCTTTCATGCCTAGTCCGCCAAAAGTACTTCCTCTATGGCTAGCTAACCCCTCTAAATCAATGATCTGATAATTATTATCACGAAGTAATTTTAATATTTTAGTTTTACCAGTTCCAGTTTTTCCTCCCATAACAACTATTTTCCATTTTTTATTAAAGCTATCTAATGTCCATTTTCTGTAGCTTTTATAGCCATTTTTTAAAGTAACACTTTTATGATTGTATTTTTCTAAAAGCCAGCATATACTTTGAGATCTCATTCCACCCCTGGCACAGTAGATTTTTAAAGTGGGATCACTAAATTGTGAATTATGACTTGTCAATTGATGATCATTTATAACTTCAAATAACTTATTAATAATATTTTCAATTTTTATGGCTAAAAATTCCAAACCTTTTATTACTGCTTCTTCTCTTCCGTAATTTTTATATACAGTTCCTACTATTGATCTCTCTTCATTATCAAATAAAGGAATATTTATAGAATTTGGCATATGTCCTTTATAATATTCTCCTGGACTCCTAACATCAATAAGTGGGCCGTTTAACTTCCTGAATTTCTCTAGTTCTTCTTTTCTGGAGTTCATGGATAGTTTTAAAAATTAGATGGATTTTTTAGAAATGACAAACAAAGATCAAGAAGACCATTATAAGAGTACATTAAATTTAGTTAATATTTTTGTTAAATCAAATCAACGGAAAAGAATAAATTTATTATCTGATATTGAATCAGATGTCGAAAACATATTTTTGATTGGAAAGAAAATATTTGATGATTTTGATCAGAAAGGAGATGATTGGGCTGCTGGTTGGTTACTACAAGTATTAAAAAAACATAAACCAATTTTTTTTAATGATAAAAAATACAATAATTGGTTTTTTACTTCTTCAGATGAAAATATTAACTATGAAGAACTTCAGTTGAGGTTATTAGAACAAAACTTTGAGGATGCTGATAGATTAACTAGTTCATATTTAAGAAAACTAGCTGGTAAGCTTGCTGAAAATCGTGGTTATGTTTTTTATAGTGAGGTCAATAATATGTCAAGCACTGATCTTCAAACGATAGATAGATTATGGACTATTTATTCAAATGGCAGGTTTGGTTTTTCTATACAAGCTAAACTTCTTAAGTCAGTTGGAAAAAAATATGAATTGTTATGGCCAAAGATAGGATGGAAAAAAGATGGATATTGGACTAGATATCCAAGTTCATTTAGTTGGTCATTAGAAGCTCCTGAAGGACACATGCCATTAATTAATCAACTTAGGGGAGTAAGACTTATGGATTCTATTCTCAGACATCCAGCAATTTCATTGAGGCATAATAATATTCTTTGATCTATAGCTATTTGGTAAGTTAAAATATTCTTAATATAGATATAAAGTTATGTCCTTTTTTCAGGGCAAAATTCTTTTAAATTTTATTATTGATTTACTTAACAGACCAGCAATTAACTGGTCTAATTTTGAATTAAATTCCTCACTTCAATTAAATGATTTTGTTGATTTATTGTTAGAACCTTTAAATACTTCTCAATACAGCTACAACATAAAACTAGGTTTACATGAAGCACTTATAAATGCGGTTACGCATGGCAATAAACTAGATCCTAATAAATCGATTAGAGTTCGAAGAATCATTACTCCTAACTGGTGTGTATGGCAAATTCAAGATCAAGGTAATGGTTTAGAAATAAAAAAAAGATTATATAAATTACCTGAAAAACTTACTTCATTAAATGGGCGAGGTCTTTATATAATAAATGAGTGTTTTGATGATATTAGATGGAGTAATAAGGGTAATCGGCTCCAATTAGCCTTAAAAAGATGAATGTTTACTTGGACATGGATTGTCTACATTAATTCCTTTTAACCATTTTATACTTTCTTCCAAATATTTTATAGTATCCTCCTCATTCTCTGAAATTAGTAATTGGCATAATGCGGCTGATATAAGTTCTGCTGATCTATTTAATTTTTTCCCCTTTAGTTTGTGCCAATCTAAGTGATCAATTTTTAACTTATTATTCAGTTTTTGGGCAAGTTGAATAGTATCTTCATCAGAGTTATTCATAATATTAATTTATTGTTTCTTCATTTTATAGCAGACCATACTTTAGTCATGAAAAATGAATTTGATTTTATGTTATTAAAACCTATATCTTTTATTTTAGAAGTTATATCTTCTTTGATGTAATCACAATAAAAGGGTTCATGGAATGATTTATAAAAATTTTCCATTATCTGAATAAAATCAGGTGAATCATTCTCTTGTATTGAATCAGCAAGAATTAATATTCCATCTGGTTCAAGTACTCTAAAGAATTCTTTTAAGACATTTTCTCTTACTGTTCTTGGTAATTCATGGAATAAATAAACACATGTAATTCCTTGAATACTATTATCTTCAAATGGTAAATTTTCAGCATTACCTTTAATTAATTCTATTAAATCACCATCTAAATTTGAAATAAATCTACTGGCTTCTTTTAAGTATGATCCAGACAAATCAAGTCCTATAATTTTTTCTTTAGCAAATGCACCTCTTAACTGTTTAAGTGTTCTTCCAGAACCTGTAGCAACATCAAGAATTTTTAATGAACTTTTTTTTCTATTACTAAAATTATTTAATCCTTCCTTAAGGGGTTTAATTATTCTTCTTCTCATGGCATCGGCACTTCCATTAAAAAGAATTTCTACTTGTAAATCATAAATACTTGCCGAAAAATCAGAAAGATAACCATCTGTCTGATGGTGAAAATTTCTTAAGTAATACTTTGGATAGTTTTCATTCTCTATGTTTTTAGGAAGATCTTTATAATTTTGTTTTCTTCTTCGGTCCCATGTGTTTGGCATATCCAGCCAAATTTTTGGATATTGGGTTAAATATCTCAGCCAAGGTTCATCAAATAATAATTTCTGAGGATATATATTTTTTTCTGCATCATTCCAATCCTCTTCTCTAAGACGATCCATTGAATTTTGGATATCGACCAAGAGTTTTTTATCTATATTAAAATTACCAAGCTTATTATCCGGGAGTACGAAATTCATGATTCTTGTACTTAATTCTTTATGAGCTAATCCAGCAATACTTTTTCCTTGTTGAAGTGTTTTATATGCAATTTTTGAAAATTGTTCTTTTACCATTTTTTATTATTACTTAACTATATTCCAACAAAAAAAAAATCAATCTGAGAATTATTTGTGATAATTCTCAAAAAGATCTTTTGAAATTTTTAAATTTCTTACTTTGACTTAAGCGTCATAGTACATAAAAAATTCATGAGGGTGGGGCCTCTGCCTTAATTGTTGAACCTCTTCGTACTTCATATCGATAAAATTATCAATGAAATCTTCTGTGAATACTCCTCCCGCTAATAAATAATCTTTATCTGCTTTAAGTGCATTTAGTGAATCGTTGAGAGATGACGGAACTGTATCTATTTTTGATAGCTCTTCTGCTGGTAATTCAAATAAGTCAACATCAACTCCATCACCAGGATCAATTTGATTCTTAATCCCATCAATACCAGCTAACATCATTACAGAAAATGCTAAATAAGGGTTAGCAAGTGCATCACCTGATCTAAATTCTAATCTTTTAGCTTTTGGACTAGGTCCAGTTAAAGGAATTCTTACAGCTGCTGATCTATTACCCTCTGAGTAAACTAAATTAACTGGAGCCTCAAAACCTGGGACTAATCTTTTATAGCTATTGGTTGTTGGATTAGTAAATGCAAGGAATGATGGAGCGTGTTTTAATATACCTCCGATATACCACCTTGCGGTCTGAGATAGATTTGCATATGATCCTTCGCCATAAAATAGAGGTTGACCACTTTTCCATAAACTTTGATGAACATGCATACCTGTTCCATTATCGTTAAATACAGGTTTAGGCATAAATGTCGCTGTTTTCCCATATTTTTTTGCTACGTTTCTTACAACATATTTGTATGTCATAACGCTATCAGCAGAGTTAATTAAGGAATCAAATTTCATTCCAAGTTCATGTTGACCAGCTCCAGCCACTTCATGGTGATGCTTCTCAGTTGGAATTCCTAATTCACCCATTAGCAATAACATTTCAGATCTTATGTCTTGAGCTGTGTCATTAGGAGCAACTGGGAAATAGCCCTCTTTGTATTGAATTTTATAACCTAGGTTTCCACCTTCTTCTGTTCGACCAGTATTCCAGGGAGCTTCAATAGTATCTACACTATAAAAACAACTACCTTCTTTAGAGTCATATCTAACATCATCGAACAAAAAGAATTCTGGCTCTGGTCCAAAAAATGCAGTATCTGCTATGCCTGTGGAATCTAAATATTTTAATGCCTTTTGAGCTAATGATCTTGGGCACCTATCATAGGGTTCTCCACTTCTTGGCTCTTGAATAGAGCAAATCATGCTTAAGGTTTTGTGTTTATAAAAAGGATCGATCCATGCGGTACTTGAATCTGGAACCATAGACATGTCAGATGCGTTAATCGCTTTCCAACCTCTTATAGAAGATCCATCAAAGGCAAGACCTTCAGTGAATGATTCTTCCTCTATCATGTCAGATGTCAAAGTTAGATGTTGCCATTTACCATGAATGTCAGTGAATTTTAGATCGATGAGTTCAATTCCTTCATCCTTGATCTGACTTAAAACGTCTTGGGGAGACTTGGCCATTTCTTTATTAATACCTCCAATAAAATTAATAACTTGACGAATCTAATTATGTATCAAAGGTAACTTTTTTCAACACTTGCTAAGTTCTTTGAGTATTTCAAGTTATATGTTTACTAATTGTTAACTAAAATGTTTAAATTGGATGAATTTCTTTAAACATTCTTCGCTTTAGTAGAAAAATTAGTTTAATTTAAAAGTAATGCTTTAAAAGGTTTTGACCGAAACAAAACTCATTTCAACTTTAAATGAAGAGAATCTACCTCATCTCGATAAAACTTATGTTCCTTCAAGACTTTTATTAGGACCTGGTCCTTCAAATGCTCATCCCGAAGTCCTTAAGGCTTTAGCACTTAATCCAATAGGACATTTAGATGAGGCATATATAGAGTTAATGTCCGACGTACAAAAATTACTTAGATATACATGGCAGTGTAATAATCGAATAACTCTACCTATGAGTGGTACAGGTAGCGCAGCTATGGAAGCATCTATTGCTAATTTTATAGAGCCTGGAGAAAAAATTCTAATCGCAAAAAAAGGATATTTTGGGGATCGTTTGGTTGATATGGCATCGAGATATAAAGCGGACGTATCAGTAATTGAAAAAGAATGGGGAGAAGCGTTTACTTTTGAAGAAATAAAATATGAAATAGAAACTAAAAAACCTGTAATATTTGCTATTGTTCACGCTGAGACATCAACTGGGGTATTACAACCTCTTGAAGGGATAGGTGATTTATGCAGAAAGAATAATTGTTTGTTTTTAGTTGATGCTGTCACATCATTAGGTGCTTTAGAACTTTTTATTGATGATTGGAAAATTGATCTTGCTTATAGTTGTAGCCAAAAAGGTCTAAGTTGCCCTCCTGGACTTAGTCCTTTCACAATGAACAAACGTGCAGAAGATAAGCTTAGTGCAAGAACTTCTAAAGTTCCAAATTGGTACTTAGATTTATCCTTATTGAATAGATATTGGGGATCTGATCGTGTTTACCATCATACTGCTCCAGTGAATATGAATTTTGCAATAAGAGAGGGTTTGCGCTTAATCGCTAATGAAGGCTTAGAAAATATTTGGAGAAGACACAATTCTAATGCAATCAAATTATGGAAGGGATTAGAAAGTTTAGGTATGGAGTTACATGTTTCTAGTGAATTTAGATTACCTACTCTGACAACAGTGAAAATTCCTCCTGCAGTAGATGGAGACGCATTTAGAAATCATCTTTTGAAAAATTTTGGTATTGAAATAGGAAATGGACTAGGTGCATTGTCTGGTAAGGTTTGGCGTATTGGATTAATGGGGTTTAACTCTAGTGAAGAGAATGTTGATCGATTATTAAATTTATTTGATACAGAATTAAAGAAGTTTTCTATTTTTGATTCCTCATCTTTTTAAACCATAACTTAATTTTATTTTTACAATCCTGATTTAAAATCCCTCCTACTACTTTCATTTTATGATGTGCGCTTTCATGCTTAGATAAATCAATCGTGCCTCCGAATCCGCCTCTCTTATCATCTTCTGTACCATATATCACTTGACCCATTCTTGCTTGAACTAATGCCGCAGCACACATTGTACAAGGCTCTAAATTTACAATTATGCTGCATTCATTAAATCGCCAATCATTTTTAATCCATGAAGCTTGTCTAAGTGCTATTAATTCTGCATGTCCTAAAGGGTCATTGTTAATTTCTCTTTTATTACTTCCTCTACCAATACATCTTCCATTCTCATCTATTATTACTGCTGTAATTGGTAATTCAACCTTACCTACTTCCTCTGATCTTCGTAAAATGAATTTCATCCATTTAAGATAATCTAAGTGCTCAATTTTTTTATGCCGATTTATAGTTTTTTGGTTCATTTTATCAATTACGTTTTTTTATAAACATTATAAATAACCTAATTAATAATTATTTTAAAGAATGACTTCAGATTCAATTAATAATCAAAAAAATCTATTTCCGACATCTTCTGGAAGTAACGAAAGTTTGCTTATACTTCTCAACAGAACTTCTGAAATAATATGCAAATGGTTCTCAGATGCAGACAAATTAGGTCCTATACCCATCGATAGTAACTTTGAATGTTCAGTTCCAGGAGAACAGGGAAAGTCTTTTGATGTTTTATTCTCTGAGATTGAAAGTCTTATTTATAGTTCTTTTAATCCAGTACATCCAGGTTCCCTTGCTCATCTAGACCCTCCACCATTAATTATTTCTATTTTGGGAGATTTAATTGCTGCTGGCTTAAATAATAATCTTCTTGCACATGAATTATCACCAAGTGTTTCTCTTCTTGAGGAATCAATTTGCAAGTGGTTTTCAATAAAACTAGGTTTTTCGGATTTAGCAGGTGGCGTTGCAGCCAGTGGCGGGACTTTAAGTAATTTAAATGCGTTGGTCACAGCAAGAAACTATGCCGGACTTGAAACTGATCCAAAGGCAGTTTATTTAATTAGCGAAGATGCTCATTCATCATTTGAAAAATGTAATAGAATTATGGGTCTTGAAAAAAATAATTTAATTAAAGTCAAAACAGATAAAGATGGATGTATGGATATGATTGAGCTTAAAAAGACTGTTGATAAATGTTCTATTGAAGGTAAAAGAATATTTGCTATTGTTGCCACTCTTGGTACAACAGTTCGTGGAGCAATAGACCCAATTGATAACATCAGTAAATTTTGTAATGAAAGAAATATTTGGCTACACATTGACGGATCCATAGGAGGCATTTTTTCAATTACTAATTTACCGATCAATGGAATTATTAATGTTCATCTCGCGAATTCAATAACTATTAATCCACAAAAAATACTTGGAATTACAAAAACTTCATCCCTTTTAATAGTTTCAAATATTGAAATTCTTAAAAATACATTTTCTACAGGGTTACCTTACGTTTCTAATGAAAACAATTTCTTTAATAGAGGTGAACTAGGAATACAAGGTTCTAGACCCGCTGAAATTATCAAACTATGGTTAGGTTTGAGATTTTTGGGGATGCGAGGAATAGAAGATGTCTTAAATTCATCAATAGAAAGAAGAATATTCTTCGAAAATAATTTAGATACAGACAAATATGATTTATATTCTGGTCCTTTGCATATAATTTCCTTTTTACCAAAGGGTATGAATAAAAACGAATCAGATTCATGGACTTTAAAAAAAAGAATAAAACTTCTTAAAAAGAACTTTATGATTTCTAGGCCTCTATTTAAAAATAGATATTATTTAAGAGCAGTTTTTGGGAATTACAATACAAGTGAATCTCATATTAATGATCTTTTGAAATTACTAAATTAATTCTTATGAAAATTAGTAGATCAAAATTAATAGCAATTATAACGGGTTTTATTTCAATATTAATTTGTATTTTATATTTACTATTAATTACTGTTTTTGACTTTAGATCTTTCTTAAACAATCAAATAACTAGTCACTCTGCAAATATGGCGGCAATTTTCTTTGAGATTTTGGATCCTCGTTAATTCTTATATTATTTATTGCTTCTCTAATGAAATTATTTAGGATATCTTCCCTTTTATTTAATTTGTAAATATCCTCAATTACTTCTTGAATCCCACCATCTCCCCAATTTTTTCCATTATTAAAATATTTTTTTATTGATAAACCTACTATTTTTATTAACCAACATGAGGTTATAGACTGTAATGATTTTGAAATAAATATTGTTGTAAAATTTGAAGCTAATGCGTTTGTAATAACACTAAGTCCACCTTTCAAAATGCCAAGTTTTGCTAGAGTTGTTAATAATGATTTTGATAATTCGACTGCTTCTTTTTTTGTTATCTTGAAATCATAAATTTTCGAAATTTCAAGGATCATTTGAACATTCACAGATGTTGTTGTTATAAAATCTACAACCGGCAAAGGATTTACCAGTATTACTCCTCCGGTAATCAAAGTATATTTATTTATTACTTTATTAGCACTTAAATTTCTTTGCTCCGATATTACATTTTTGCTGATTAGGCCTAATTTATTACATCTAAAAAGAATATTATCAGCTAGTAATTCTTCTCCATTAGCATCAAGTGTTTCTATTATCTCTTTAAATAGATTACTTACATCAGGAGTTATTTTTAATGAGTCTACTAAATTGTTTGAGAAGACTTTTGATGAAGCAATAGTTTTTATGACTGATAGTTTAATATGTTTTGTAGATGTAATTGAGATAATGTTTTCTCTAATAATATTATTTTGTTTTTCTGATCTTAAGTCGCATTTATTTAAAACAATAATTATTTTCTTCTTCAAATTTAGTAATTCTCTAATTAGATAGAGTTCATATTTATTGATATCTTGATCAATTACAAAAAGAATTAGATCTGATTTTGATGCCTCCATTATTGTGGAATCCTCCCTTTCTTGACCTTCTTTAGAAGCTTCAAATAACCCAGGCGTATCAATTATATTTATATTTCTTTTTAAGATTGGAATTCTGATTTTATAACTTGTTATATCTTTTGTAGTACCAATTGTTGGGGAAATCTTTCCAATTAAATTTTTCAATAGTGCTCTTGCTATGGAAGTTTTTCCAGAGGATCCCGCACCAAATAATATTACGTTATAGTCTCCGTACTTGAACTGTTTCTCAAGCTTTATTTTTTCATATTTCAATAAATCTCCATATATTTTATTGGATATTTTTTTATTAATTTCATCTATTGCTTCAAGACTATTTTTTGCAGCTCCATATTTATTTCTAAAAGAAAAACTATTTTGTTGCTTAAAAATTATTTTATAAGCAATTTTTTTAAATAATCTTTTGTTTTTAGAATAAAAAATGAGTAAAATAATAACAACTATAAAAATAGAGTAAAAATTTAAAATATTTCTAAATATCGTCAATAAAAAATAAAGAAATAATAGAATTAATAAATATCTATAGTTCTTAAAAAGAAAATGGTACATTATTATCGTTTATTTTTAATAAGTCCATATATAATAAAAATAAGACCAATATTTATAGATATATCAGCAATATTAAATACTGGAAAATCTATAAAGTTTAAATTAATAAAATCTATAACGTAACCCTTTGTAATTCTATCAATTCCGTTTCCTATCGTACCTGCCAAAATAAAGCTATAACTAAATAAATCTAAATTACTTAAATTTTTTTTATATAAAATAAAATATATTAAAAACAACGTTATTATTGTACTTAGTGTGGATAAAAAAATTCTGTTACCATTTAAAATATTAAATGCTGCTCCATAATTTTTCACGTAATCAATACTAAAAAATAAAAGATCATTATTTATATATGATGTATGATTTATATCGATAATATGTTTTGTAAATTGATCAGATAAAATAATTAAAATAGATAATAAAATATAATAAAATCTATTATTTTTTATATTTAACATCATCTTTGATATCTGTTCTTATTGAAGATTTTAAACAGTACAGTAATAGGTGTGAGCATTAATAAATGATATCCAAATTTTCCTAATGAATATTTTGAAATATTATATAAGAGTATTTCCGATTGTTTAAAATATAAAACTAGAATGCAGTTATAAATTATACCTATAAGATGCATACTACATATTCCTAATATTCCGTATTTTAAAAGGTCATAATATTTAATCATTTGCTTTCTTTTATTTAAATTATCTATTATTTTGATTAATGGATACATTCCTAATAAGTAACCAAAATTTGGAGTTAATAAATATCCTAATGAACCTCCCTGGTCAAATACTGGAATAAAAAACAAACCAATTATTAAATAGATACTAAATGCTTTTATTACTATTTTACCGTTAAATATTAAGGTAATTATTACGATTGAAGGTAATTGCCATGTAATAGGCATCTCATATGTCCCAATAAGTTTATTAGTAAAAGGTATAGTGAAAAAAACAGGAATAAATGTAGAAATTATAATTATTTGGAGACTTATTAATACCTCAATAAGTTTATTAACATTTAACATTTACTAATAAAGATTTACAAACTTCTTAGAGCAACAATTGGATCTAATTGTGAGGCTCTTTTTGCTGGTAACACTCCAAAGATTAATCCTATTGAACCTGAAATAATCATTGTTGACAACGTTGTTGTTATTCCCACCGAAGCTGGCAACGGAGTTATTACTCCTAGAAGAAATACCCCTGTCAAACCGGTTGTTGTTCCAACCAAACCTCCAATAGTAGATAAAATTAAAGCCTCAAATAAAAATTGTATAAGAATATCTGATTGTTTTGCTCCTATTGCTTTCCTTAAACCAATCTCCTCTGTTCTTTCACTTACAGAAACAAGCATTATATTCATTATTCCTATACCTCCAACAATAAGAGAGACAGCACCTATACCTGCCAATAAAAATGTAAGACCACTTGTAATATTTGTTACGATATTTAATGCATCTTCTTGAGATCTAACTGCAAAATCATCGTCTCTTACGATGTTATGTCTTTGACGCAATAAATTTGTAATTTGGAACTTTGCAGCACTAGTTTTGTTTTTACTAGTAGCCTCTACACTTATAAAACTTAAACTAACTCCATAGGTAGGATCTTTCCCACTTATTCTATTAACCATTGTAGTAAGAGGTATATATGCATTTTTATCTTGATTGCTACCAAAAACAGCTCCTTTAGGTTTTAAAATTCCAATTATTTCATAGGTGTGATCTTTAATTCTTATTTTTTCTCCAATTACAGTGTTTCCCTTAAAAAAGTCTTCCTTTAGATCAGGTCCAATTACAACAAAACTTCTAGCTGAATTTACGTCACTTTGGGAGATGAATCTTCCTTCATCTACCTCAAAACTTCTTACGTCAAGAAATTCAGGAGTAACCCCAGCAATTGAAATATTTAAGCTTTTTGAATTTGATTGAACAATTTCATTCGCAGAGATTTGTGGTGCAACTTTTTTAACACTCGGGACTTGATTGTTAATTGCAATTGAATCTTCTAAAACAAGATTTTTTGGAAATGATATACCTCTTCTTCGAGTATCGTTATTGCCTGGAACAATAAATAAAACATTTGCACCTAAATTACTTAATTGATTTTTGGCAAGAGTTTGAGCTCCTCTCCCTAATCCTACAAGTGTTATTACTGATGCATTACCTATTATTATTCCAAGCATAGTAAGAGAACTTCTTAATTTGTTTGAAACTAAAGTCTTACCAGCCATATTAAAGGCTTCTTTAAGAGATATATTCCTAGACATATTTATATTTATCTAGTGCTTCCTCATCGTCTTCTATCTGCCCCATATAAACAACTCCTTCATTAAGTTGTAATGTTATTAAATCCCCGTTCGATACAAGATTGTCAATAGCAGATAAATTACAAATAGTGGATATCTTAATATTATTTTTTTTGAATATTTTATAGCATTCATCTATATTTTCATCCGTAACTATTCCAGTAATTTTCTTAGTGTAAGGTAAATCCATTAAAATATTTTTTGGTACAAATAAAATTTCACCTGGAGATATCAATGATAAATCAAGATTAGTCTTTATATTTCTTGCTTTGCCAGTAACACCTAACTCCCCTATTGATATTCCTCGAGTTACCACTTTTCTTACTAATCCAACCTTTATTAGATCAGTCGAACCACTTATACCTGTTAGCGTCCCTGCAGTCTGAACTACCAGGTCTCCTTGCTTCAGAATCCCTAGTTCTTGTGCTATTTGCATTGCAATACTGAATGTTTTTGCAGTTCTATCGTCATTTTTGACTAATAAAGGAGTCACTCCCCATACTAATTGCAATCTTCTCGCGACACTTCTCTCTGTCGTGGTGGCAAGAATTGGAGTAGGAGGTCTAAATTTACTTACATTACGGGCTGTTGAACCGGATTTAGTTAAAGGGATTATTGCCCCAGCATCAAGTTGTCTAGCAATGTTGCTGACTGCGGCGCTTATTGCATTTGGAATAGTACTAGGAAGGTGACTCTCAATTGCTTTAAGTGGATAATCACGTTCAATTCTTCTGGCAATTGTCGCCATAGTTTCAACAGCTTCTACTGGATAATCACCTACAGCTGTTTCATTTGAAAGCATCACGGCATCTGTACCATCAAGAATTGCATTTGCCACATCACTTACTTCAGCACGAGTTGGTCTTGGATTTGATGCCATTGAGTCAAGCATTTGTGTGGCGGTAATAATGGGGATCCCTAGTGTATTTGCTTTTCTAATTAACTCTTTTTGTAAAAGAGGAACTTCTTCTGCTGGCATTTCAACTCCTAAGTCTCCTCGTGCAACCATAACCCCATCACACAAAGGTAATATTGAATCTATTTGATCTATTGCTTCAAATTTTTCAATCTTGGCTACAACAGGAATTGAATGTCCATTCTTATTTATTAAATTTTTTATTTCATTAATATCAGATGGATTTCTTACAAAACTCAGAGCTATCCAATCAACACCAGCAGTTAATCCAAATTCAAGATCTTCTATATCTTTATCAGTTAAAGCTTTAACTGATAATTGTACATCTGGAAAATTTACACCTTTGTTGTTAGAAAGGACTCCTCCAACAGTTACTTTACACTCTAATAAATTATTTCCTATGTCAACCTTTTCAACAATCATTTCAATTTTTCCATCATCTAACAATATTCTTTTTCCTGAAGTTACTTCCTGGGCAAGTTTGTTGTAGGTAACATTAGCTATACTTTTTGTACATTCAACTTCATTAGAAGTTAATGAGAATTTATCTCCTTTTTTTACTTTTACAGGACCATCTTTAAATCTTCCTAATCTTATTTTAGGACCCTGAAGATCCTGAAGTATTCCAATATCTAGATCTAGCTTTTCAGAAACTTTTCTTATGGTTTTAATTCTTTCTTGATGATCTTTATGATCGCCATGAGAAAAATTTAATCGAAATGTTGTAACTCCAGCCTTTATAAGATCAGTAATAATTTCTTCTGATTGAGTAGCTGGTCCAATTGTTGCAACAATCTTTGTTCTTCTTTTTAAATCAATATTCGACATATATAAATAATATTGCTAGATATAAGTAAATTTAACATACATAAAGTTAGTTATTTAATCTATGGATTTTAAAACTTATCAGAAGCAAGCTCGCTTAACAGCCCAATATCCAAATTTAGGCTCAAACAATATTTATCCAACACTAGGATTAGTTGGCGAAGCTGGTGAAGTTGCAGAAAAAGTTAAAAAAGTAATTAGAGATAAAAAAGGTATTTTTGACGAAGAATCTAAAAAAGGGATAAAAAAAGAGTTAGGTGATGTTTTATGGTATATATCTAATCTTTGCAACGAATTCAATTTCGAATTAGAAGAAGTTGCTTTACAAAATTTAGAAAAATTGAAATTAAGAGCAGCTAAGGGTAAAATTTCTGGTTCTGGAGATGATCGTTAAATTTTAACCATATCCTAAGCTGGCATATTGAAGATTAGTAATTAGGTTTTGGATAACATTAAGTAGTAGAAAAGCTAACAATGATGAAATATCAAATCCACCAATTGGAGGAATTATTCCTCTAAATATATTCAAATATGGATCTGTTATTGACGTTAATGCTGATAATATTCCATTACTCCAATCTATTCCAGGAAACCATGTAAGTAATATCCTAATGATCAAAATAAATGAATAAATTGATAAAGTTTGACCTAAAACAGCAAAAATCTCAGATAACATTATTCTCTAGTAGTTTAGTTAATTGTAACATTTACTTTTTATTGCCGCCTATTTGCGATAAATATTCATTGCTTACAGCAAAAGTTTGAAAAAATTTTTCAGATAATGATAGCCAATAAGATCTCCCATCTTTTTGCTTACGTTTAATAATAAATTTTTTATTTGTTAATTCCTTTATATGGTCGTAGGCTCCTGACCCTCTTAAAACTATAAGATCTGATTGCAGTATTTTTTTCTTAATTGCAATTGTTGCAAGTGTCCTTAATTCTGATGTTCTTAATTCAGATGGTAATAAATCCTCTACAAATTCATTTAGAATTGATTTTAACTCTAGACAATAACAACTATTAATTTCATTTAATTCTATTGCAGATTTTGTGTTTGAGTATTTTTCCTTTAATTCTCTTAATGCCTTGTCAATAGAATTAATATCCGCATTAGTAATTTCTGAAAGATTCTTTTTTGATATTGGTCTACCTTTAAGATACAGAACAGCCTCAACTCTTGTAACCAAACTTATATCGGTTAATTTTTTAGTAATTAGATCAGCTTGATTAATTTTTTTACTACCTAACTCTTTCCCAAGTTACCTTATTTTTAATCAGATGCACCAAGGAATAATTTATATGTTTGATTATTAGTTTCATCCCAGTATTTATATCCTAAGAATTCAACAAATTTATTCCAGTAATTAATTTCAGCACTATCTATTAATACTCCTATAACAATTTTTCCTACATCAGAACCATGATTTCTATAGTGAAAGATGCTTATTGTCCAATTTGATTTCATATTTTTTAGAAAATTTATTAATGCTCCTGGCCTTTCTGGAAACTCAAATCTATATAGCAATTCGATATATTTTGATTTTTCTAATTCAGTAAATTTTTGAGGCAAACGACCACCTACCATATGTCTTAGATGATTTTTAGATAATTCATCATTACTTATATCTATAAAAGGATAATTTGATTTCCTAAATTCTTGTAAAAGTTCTTCTTTATCAATTACTCCATTAACCTCGATTCCTACAAATATTTGAGCATTAACTGAATTGGACATCCTATAGCTAAATTCCGTTAAATTTCTATTATTTAACAAACTACAGAAATTAATTAAGCTTCCTGCTTTTTCTGGTATTTCAACAGCAAACATTGCTTCTTTGTACTCTCCAAGTGCAGATCTTTCTGCTACAAATCGTAGTCTTTCGAAATTCATATTTGCCCCACATGCGATGGCAATCATATTTTTATTTGCGTATTTTGATTCGAATATATCCTTTTTCATTCCTGCAATAGATAGAGCTCCAGCTGGTTCTAGGATTGATCTGGTATCTTCGAAAACATCCTTAATAGCGGCACATATTTCATCAGTATTTACAGTTATCATTTTGTCGATATATTTTCTTCCGATTTCAAAGGTTTTTTCTCCAACTTTTTTTACTGCTACGCCATCAGCAAACTGACCAACTGAGGTTAATTCTATTAATTTTGAATTTTTTAAGGATTTAGTCATCGCATCAGCATCTTCAGGCTCTACACCAATTATTTTTACTTGCGGCCAAATTTTTTTTATGTATATAGAGATACCAGCTATTAAACCTCCTCCTCCAACCGCAACATATATTGCTTCTGGTGGTTCTTTTACTTGTTGTTCTAGTTCTATGGCGATTGTCCCTTGGCCAGCTATTACTTCAGGATCATCGAATGGATGAATAAAACATAAATTATTTTCTTCACTAAGGCGTAATGCTTCCTTATAGGTTTCATCATAATTATCACCGAATAATATAACAGTTGCTTTTAGATTTCTTACAGCATTTACTTTTACTAATGGTGTAGTTATTGGCATTAATATAGTTGCGTTACAATTTAATTTCAATGCACTTAGCGCGACTCCTTGAGCGTGATTACCAGCACTTGACGTTATGACTCCATTAGCTAGTTGTGATTGTGGTATTTGCCTCATTTTATTAAAGGCACCTCTTATCTTAAAAGAAAATACATCTTGAAGATCTTCTCTTTTCAAATAAATATTATTTTTAAGTGCTTTACTTAAATTATTTGCTTTTTCTAAAGGTGTTTTTTTAGCTACTTCATAGACTTTAGCCTGAAGTATTTTTTTAAAATAATCTTCCATATTTATATTTTTAGCATTAAATATTAATCTAATAAAACATTACATAATCTATTTCAAAAAAATTACTCAATTTGCACCTTAACGTTTTAGATTAGATAAGTAAATATTTTTAAATAATGCTTTTAAGTGAGTTAAGCCATCCAAATCAATTACATGGTTTAACGGTATCACAATTAGAGGAAATTGCCTGTCAGATTAGAGAGAGACATTTGGAGGTAGTTTCAACAAGTGGAGGTCATCTAGGTCCTGGACTAGGGGTAGTTGAATTAACACTTGCTTTATATCAAACATTAGATCTTGATTTTGATAAAGTTGTATGGGATGTTGGTCATCAGGCTTATCCTCATAAGTTAATTACTGGACGTTTCAATGAGTTTGATTCTTTACGTCAACAAAAGGGTATAGCTGGTTATCTAAAACGTACTGAAAGTATATTTGATCATTTTGGAGCAGGTCACGCAAGTACATCAATATCAGCTGCGTTGGGAATGGCAATTGCCAGAGATAGAAAAGGGGAGGATCATAAATGCGTTGCAGTTATAGGTGATGGAGCATTAACAGGTGGAATGGCTTTAGAAGCGATAAATCATGCGGGACATTTGCCAAATACTCCCTTAGTTGTTGTTCTGAATGATAATGATATGTCAATATCTCCTCCTGTTGGAGCTCTTTCAACATATTTGAATAGAGTTAGACTAAGTCCACCATTACAATTTTTGTCAGATAGTGTTCAGGAAAGTGTTAAAAATATTCCTCTTATAGGTAAAGATATACCTGAAGAATTAAAAAATATAAAAGGAAGTGTTAGACGTTTAGCTGTACCAAAAGTAGGAGCAGTTTTTGAAGAGCTTGGTTTTACCTATATGGGACCAATTGATGGACATGATATTTCTAATCTTATAAATACATTCAATGCTGCGCATAGACTTAAAAAACCAGTTATGGTTCATGTTGTTACAACAAAAGGCAAGGGATATCCATATGCAGAAGCAGATCAAGTGGGTTATCACGCCCAATCATCTTTTGATCTCACGACTGGTAAATCAATTCCATCAAGCAAGCCCAAACCAGTCAGTTACAGTAAAATATTTGGTCAAACGCTTTTAAAAATTTGCGAGCAAGACAGTAAAGTAATAGGTATTACAGCAGCAATGGCTACTGGAACTGGACTAGATTTATTACAAAAAAATATTCCAGAACAATATATTGATGTAGGAATAGCTGAACAACATGCAGTTACATTAGCAGCTGGAATGTCTTGTGATGGTCTTAAACCTGTTGTTGCTATTTACAGTACATTCTTGCAACGAGCTTTTGATCAGCTAATTCATGATGTAGGTATTCAGAATCTTCCTGTATCTTTTGTTTTAGATAGAGCAGGAATTGTTGGTGCAGATGGACCAACTCATCAGGGGCAATATGATATTAGCTATATGAGAGCTATTCCAAATTTTGTTTTAATGGCTCCAAAAGATGAAGCTGAACTTCAAAGAATGTTAATTACATCTATTAATCACAAGGGACCAACAGCACTTCGCATTCCAAGAGGTTCAGGTTTAGGTGTAGCAGTAATGGATGAGGGATGGGAGCCTTTGAAGATTGGCGAAGGAGAAATATTAGAAGAAGGTGATGATGTTTTAATTATTGCTTATGGTTCAATGGTTGAAGCCGCCACTGAAACTGCAAAATTACTAAAAAATAGAGGTATTAGTACTTGTATTGTAAATGCTAGATTTGTTAGACCTCTTGATCAAGATTTAATAATACCGTTAGTAAGAAAACTTAAAAAGGTAGTAACAATGGAAGAAGGTACATTAGTTGGAGGATTTGGCTCGGCTATTGTTGAAATGTTAAACGACAATGAAATAAATGTACCAGTTTTAAGAATTGGTATTCCTGATGTACTTGTAGATCATGCATCACCTGATCAGAGTAAAGAAAAATTAGGACTTAAACCTGATCAGATGGCAGAAAAAATTATTAACAAATTTAATTTAGCAAAATTAAATTCTAAAATTACTGTTGAATAATTTTACAAAACACCTCTAGATGCTAATCCTAGTATTGCACCTATTCCGAAGATATGTCCTAAGCAATTAGCTCCTACGACAGAAGCATGACTTAAACCACCAAAGAATTGTGAATTAGGAATTTCAAAACCTTCATTAGGTTTTCTTATTGTGGCTCTTGCAATTGCATAAGCAAAAACATTACATGCAATCATTACGATGGCGCATTTTGGTGACCATTCAAATGTTGCGGGAGCAGCCGCTGCTGCAAATAATGTAGTAAGCATAAAAAAACGTTATTTTCTATATTCTCCTTTATTTCGAGCAATAAATCACATAATTGTAAAAGGTCTTAAGAGTTATTTACTTCTAGACGATTTAACATCTTTATAAAGCCAAGTAAAATAACAAAATCGCTTAAGGTTAAGAAAAATTCTGCTGAACCATGAAGTAAGTCAACTTCAACAAGAGTTCTGTGATAGTAAGTAAGAGAAAATATCGAAATTACTATGGTTATAAATACAAATAATACAGTTAAAGAAAACCCAATTTTGATTAATTTATTTAATGACTTTATCTTGTATAAATAATATAAGAAAATCGAATATGGAATTATAGATGCTGCAAATAAGGCTGTATTATCAAATCTTGATAAGAAATTTAGAAATCTTAAAAAAAAATCATTCATAGGATTCTGTTCTTTTATAAATTGCAATAGTAGCTATAGCTAATGTTGAGTTCCCTAGAAAAGTGAAAATCCCTTGAAGGGTAACTAAGCCATATAATTCAGGTTGATTATCAAAAATATGCCAAGTAATTGCACACATGGCTCCAATTAAATTAGGTATCATTGCGAGACTTAACCAGTAATAAAGCTCTAGTTTTTTATAGTTACTTATTTTGTTTATTATAAAAATTGCATAAATCCACTCTATTACTGAGCTGATATGAATTAACCAAGTACCAAATGAAAGTTCGTGCAAAATATTTATATATTTTTCTTTAAAATATTAAGTACTTCTTTTGCATGATTGATTGGTAAAACACTTATCCATCGGTATGTTATTTTTCCCTCTGGTGAAATCAAAAAAGTATTCCTATCGGAATAAGGAGGAATCCAGGAACCATATTTTGCACTAATAGTTCCATTGGGGTCGGATAATAATGTGTAATTTATTGATTTTTCACTGCAAAAACTGTCGTGAGAATCTTGATTGTCAGCACTTATTCCTATTATTTCAGCATTATATTTAGAAAAGTCGTTTTTTAATTGAGAAAATCCTTTTGCTTCTAGAGTACAACCAGCAGTAAAGTCCTTAGGATAAAAATACAAAACTATCCATTTACCTTTTAATTCATTCGAATCCCATATTTTTTTTGATTTAATACTTTTGTTTATTCCCTCTAAATGGAAACTAGGAGCTAAATCTCCTATCTCAGGAGCATAATCAAAAGCAATTGCAGATTTAAGATTAAATAATAACGATATTAATATTACAAAAAGGCCAAATAAACTCTTCATCAAAATCAGAACTTATTAAGATCCACTCCATTTGTTTTGGCAACCTTATCTAAACCAACCTTTTGTATTGATTTTAATGCCTTAGTACTAATTTTTATGTTTACCCACTTTTTACCTTCTTGCCACCAAAGTCTCCTTTTTTGAAGATTTACTTGTTGTAATTTCTTAGTACGTATATGCGAATGACTAACAGCCATTCCATTATTAGCTTTTGCACCTGTCAGCTCACAAACCCTAGACATATTATTTGGAGAAAATATTTATTAACTCTAACACACTACTTATGTTGATGTTTTAAGTAAATCTGAAATTAAATCGGCATTATTATTTTGCAAATTTATAATTTGTTCTTGATCTAATCCTCCTACACTTAATTTCGCCATGTCATAAACATGATTAGCAATTTTTGATGCTAATGGATTTTCAACTGGGTCTTTTTTATCAAGAATAATTTTATTACCAGTTATTTTATTTAATCCTGCAATGAGTGGATGTTCTTTATTTATTAATAGGACATGATATTCAGGTAAACCAGGCATTTTTTGTTCCATATATGCCCCCATATCATTTATTCTTCTCATTTGTTCAGGCAACAATATCATTGCTGGAGGGGCATCTTTACTTTTAAGAGATTGAACTTTTACTGTTACTTTATCGTTATTTAATGCTTTAGAAATAATATCCTTTAGATTATCTGTGTTTGATTTGCCATCTTTATCAACTATTTCTTTTGATTCTTTATCTTCAAGCTCATTTATTTCAGAATCAACTCTTTGAAATTGATAATTTTCATTTTTACTTTCTATCCATGGAAGAAATTGTGCATCTATTAAAGGATCAGATTTGATTACTTCTTTGTTGTCAGATAAACAAATATTTAAAGCACTAGATTGACCAATTACATCAGAACAATAAATAATTTTTTTGGAATCGACTATGTTATTTCTCTCCTTATAATTTGATAATGTTGTGTAAAACTTTTCTTTAGATTTTATAAGAGATTTATCATCGAGATATTTTTTTACGTCCTTATCAGAATTTATAATTGTTTCAAAAATAATACTATTTTCTACAAGTTCAGCAAACTTTTCGTCTTCGATAGCACCAATCTTAATAAAGGCAGAAATTGAATCCCAAATTTCTGTATAAAATTCAGGAGTATTTTTTAATAAATCTTTTAACTTATTAGCAATTTTTTTGGAAATGAATGATGAAATTGATCTGACTTTTCTATCAGTTTGCAATGCACTTCTACTTACATTTAATGGTATATCTGTAGAGTCAATTACACCTCTCAAGGGTAATAGATATTTAGGTACAATTTCCTTTATTGAGTCACTTACAAATACTTGATTGCAAAATAGTTTAATTTCACCTTTTTCCCAATCGGCTCTTCCAGATAATTTAGGGAAATATAAAATACCTTGTATGTCGTATGGATAATCTGTGTTTAAATGAATCCATAAAAGAGGATCTCCTTGAAACGGATATAAATATTTATATAGTTCAATATAATCTTCATCCTTTAATTCACTAGGTTGTTTTCTCCATGGAGGATTTTTCTTATTTATTGTTTCACCCTCTAATAGAACATCTATAGGCATAAAGTCACAATATTTTTTAATAAGCGATTTAATTCTCTCTGGTTCTATAAATTCTTTTTCTTCATCCATTAAATGAAGGATTACATCTGTTCCAACTGAATCTCTTTCAGATTCTTCTAATGTGAAATTAGGTGAGCCATCACATGACCAATTAAAAGTTTTACTATCACCTATGGCTGATTTAGTTAAAATATTGACTTTATCTGCAACCATAAAACTAGAATAAAAACCCAATCCAAAATGTCCTATAAATTCGTCATTATCTTTTTTATATTTCGTTAGAAACTCTTCAGCACTAGAAAAGGCAACTTGGTTTATATATTTTTTTATTTCTTCATCATTCATTCCAATACCATTATCAGAAATTTTTAAGATATTTTTTTCCCTATCAATAGTAATTTTTACTTGAGGTTCATCACAATTTTCACAATCTCCAGCCATTGAGGCCATTCTTCTTTTACTAATTGCATCTACAGCATTACTAACGAGTTCTCTTAAAAAAATTTCGTGATCAGAATATACAGCTTTTTTTATTATTGGAAAAATATTTTCGGTATTTATTCTAATTTCACCTTTTTCCATTTTAATTTCTTTTTTTTGAACTATTAGATTTTATTTCCTATTTTAAGGTTAATCAAGTTTAATTAGGAGTATTGTCCGTACTAAAAATTTATATTTTCGTAGCTTATTCAAATTGCATTTTTTTTTCAAAACTCAAAGCTAAAAATTACTTAATCCATTTTATTTCAGTGCAATTATGTTCTTTCATAAGAATATTGGCTTTTGAATTTTCATTACATGGATTCAAATATAGTATTGTAATTATCCCTTTTTTTTGCAATGCTTTTTGCTCATTTATACCTTTATCTAATAAATAAGAATCTTTAAATAACAGCAACACCTTCTTTTTAGTTTGAGATTTTTCAACTATCAATTCTCTTAAATTATCTATAGAGATTGTGAATCCAATTCCATTAATTATTTTTTCATTAGGATTAAAATATCTTACTAATTCGTCATATCTACCACCTTTTGCAATTATGGTTTTAACATTTTTATTATCGCAAATAAGTTGAAAAACTATACCTGCATATAAATTAAGATGAGGTTGATAAGTAGGATCAAGTTGTATTTTTATATTATATTTTTTTGAAATTTTTGATAAAGTATTAAATAAACAGTCAAGTTCCTCAATCACATTATTATTACCATAAACATTTTTAAGCTTTTTAAGTATGATTGCAGGTTCCCCTCTTGTAAATAATAATTCCTTCAATATTGCTTTATCATTGTTGTCAATATTTAATCTATCTAATGATTCTTGATCTAGATTTACCATGCATTTTTTAATCTCCTCATAATTATTATTTTTATAATTGAATAATATTAAATCCATTATTTTTGTTGTACTAACAAGAAGAGTTAGATTACAACTATCAATTAAATTGATATTATCAATTGCATCAAATAATATATTAATCACCTCAATCTCAGGGTATTGAGTGTCATAACTAATTAGTTCTATCCCGCTTTGTAAATTTTCTTGAAATTTAAAAGTATTTTTATAACTTTGTTTTTTATTAAATACAATACCACTATTAAAAAGTCTTATTGGTCTCTTCTTATTTAATAATCTTGTGGATGTTAATTTAACAATTGATGTTGTCATTTCTGGTCTTAAACATAATGAACTATTACTTACTATTCCAATAAGTTCGTCCCCATCAATTACTTCTCTACCTTTGATTGTCTCAAGATTATTAATAAATGAAGGTGAAATTTCTTCATAACCCCACAACTTATATACATTATTTAAATCATTAACAATTGAGGAATTATTCCTTACATCTATTAAATTAAATTCTTTAATATCACTCATTTTAAAACGATAATTTCATTTTTAAGTGTAAAGTTGTTTATTAAGAGGAGTGACTTTGCTTAATTCCATTTTAAGCTCTTCTTCAAGTCTAGGACTGCAAGCTAATATTCTTCCAGAGCTAAGATTAAATTCACCGTTAGGGTAATCAGAAACAACACCACCAGCTTCTTTAACAATAATAGCACCAGCAGCTAAATCCCATATTTCTAAACCTCTTTCCCAATATCCATCTACTTTCCCTGAGGCAACAAATGCTAAATCAACAGCTGCTGCACCTCCTCTCCTTACTCCTCTAGTTTTATGTGTTAAGTAACAAAATTCTGCATAATTATTATCTTCAGTATCAAACCTATCATATGAAAAACCTGTTACGAGAAGACTATCGATAAGAGAATTAGCATCTGATACCATCAGTTTTTTATCATTGCAATATGAACCTTTCCCGATGCATGCAGAATAAAGTTCGTTTAAATATGGTACTGATATAGCACCTAAGATAGGATTGTTTTTATATAAGAGACCTATTGAAGTACCAAAAAATGGATAACCGTGAGAATAGTTAGTTGTTCCATCTAATGGATCAATGCACCAAGTTAATTCCGAAGTCTTTATTAATTTTCCTGATTCTTCCGCATGAATAGAAATTTCGGGAGTTTTACTTGTTAAGTACTCCTTAATTTTCTCTTCTACTTCTAAATCTACGTTGGTAACTAAATCACCTTTTCTCCCCTTTGAAGTGATTGTTTGAATTTTATTATAATTTTTAATTAGAATTTCATTACCTATAAGAGCACTCTCTTTAGCTATGTTAGTAAGGAAAATTAAATCAATTTCTGAATTGATTTCTTTAAATTCTTGAATTTCAAACATAATAATTAATCTTCCTCAAATTCCCAGGGAGGAGCTTTTCTCGTTTTTCCTTTACCAAAATATTGGCCAAATTGTAAATCATAAACCTCATCATAATAGGTAGTCTCGACTTCAATATCTTCTATTACTTTCGCAACACAAAGAAGAGCGTAACCCTTATCTTTTAAATCCTGAGATACTCCCATTGCTTCTGGTTGTTCAAGCTTACCCGAAACGATTTTCACCGCACAACTTGTACAGCATCCATTTCTACAGGAAAATGGAAGTCTTAATCCTTTTTTTTCAAATTCTTTTAAGATATATTCTTGATCACTAATATTTTCCTGATATATTTTACCAGTTTCTTTATTCCTAATAGTGACTTTAAAAGTCTTTTTCAAGTAACTTTCCTCAATAATGGGATATTAAAAGGGTAAAATATAAATCTTAAGGAGAGGTGGCCGAGTGGTTGAAGGCGCAGCACTGGAAATGCTGTATAGGGGCAAC
>OCZA010000042.1_pt1 | contig 38569 bp, 35 predicted proteins | sample 1539021 | NCBI WGS metagenome assembly OCZA01 (sample SAMEA2619376, study PRJEB22493) | marine metagenome | biome: marine biome (ENVO:00000447); feature: surface water layer (ENVO:00002042); material: "saline water (ENVO:00002010), including plankton (ENVO:xxxxxxxx)" | depth 5 m | reverse complement strand
TGGGAGGTTTCAAATAGAGGAAGAAGATTAGATCATTTTTGGGTTTCTAAAAAATTATTTTCACAAGTTAAATCAGGTGTTATCTATAAAGATACCAGAGCATGGGAAAGACCCTCTGATCATGTTCCAATTATTGTAGACATTGATATTTGAAGGAAAATTTATTTGAAAATACCATTTATTAAAATGCATGGGTTAGGCAATGACTTTATTATTTTTGATAATATCAAAGACTTAAATATTCATGAAATTAAATTTATAAAAAAAATTAGTAACAGACGAATTGGAATTGGCTGTGATCAAGTTTTAATGATTAGAGATACTGCGAAGTCAAACACTTATAAGGTTACTATGTACAATTCTGACGGTTCAGAAACTGGAGCATGTGGAAATGGTACAAGATGTGTTGCAGATTATTTAATGAAAAGAGATAATTTGAACTCTCTAACTATTGAAAGTATTAATGGTAATTTGCTATGCACTAGAAATGATAATGTTGTAACTGTAAATATGGGTAAACCTAAATTTGATTGGAAGGATATCCCATTAGCTAGCAAACAAAATACTCAAAAGGTTTTGTTGGATGAGTTTGAAGCTTTCTGTTTATCTATGGGTAATCCGCATGCTGTTATTTTTATGCAAAACTTAGATGAACTTGAAAGTTTAAATCTAAATGTAGTTGGTCCTCGTCTAGAAAAAAATGTAAATTTTCCTGAATTTGCAAATATAGAGTTTGTATGCGTTTTAGAGGATAATACAATAAGAATGCGTGTATGGGAAAGAGGCGTAGGTGTCACTAAAGCTTGTGGCTCAGGAGCATGTGCTACACTAGTTGCAGCTTTTAAAAAAAATAAAAGTTCTAAATCAAATAAAATTATCCTAGATGGTGGAGATTTGTTTGTTGAGTGGTTAAATAATGGAACCGTAACGCTCTCTGGTGAAACAGAAAAAGTTTACGAAGGAATAATAGGTGCTTAATTGGCAATAACATTTAGAAATAAGAATTCATCACCAGAGATTAAAACATTTGGTTGTAGATTAAATATTTGGGAAAGTCAGGTTATCAGTGATCATGTTAGTAAGCATGGGCATAGTGATTTAATAATCTTTAATACCTGTGCGGTTACCAGTGAAGCGGAGCGTCAAGCTAGACAGGCAATAAGGTCGGCAAAAAATAACAGACCCGATGCAAAAATATTAGTAACTGGTTGTGCGGCTCAAATTAATCCAGAAAAATGGAGTTCCATGTCTGAAGTTAACTTTGTTATTGGTAATAAAGAAAAACTTGACGATAAATTTTGGGCTAGTTTTAATCTAGATGTAAATCTTGAAAATAACGATAAAGTTTTTGTTCAAAACATTATGCAAGTAAAGAAAACATCAGAACATCTTGTAGAATCATTTAATAAACACACTCGAGGCTTCGTCCAAGTTCAGAACGGTTGTGACCACAGGTGTACGTTTTGTGTTATTCCATTTGGAAGAGGTCCAAGCAGATCAGTTTCAACGCAAAATGTGATAAATTCTATAAATTCGCTTATAGATAATGGCATAAAAGAAGTTGTTCTTACAGGAGTAGATCTAACTTCATGGGGCAACGATATCTTTGGTAAGCCAAGTTTAGGTTTATTGGTAAAAAAAATACTGAAAAACATACCTGATCTTCCTAGACTTAGACTTTCTTCTCTTGATCCTGCTGAAGTTGATTTTGAATTAATGGATGCTTTTCAGAATGAAAAAAGATTAATGCCTCACATACATTTATCTATTCAACATGGTGATGACTTAATTCTAAAAAGAATGAAAAGAAGACATTTATATAGAGACGTTATCAATTTTGTAAATGAAGCTAGAAGAAGGCGCAGCGATATTGTGTTTGGTGGTGACTTTATAGCTGGGTTTCCAACTGAAGATATAAATGCTCATAATAAAAGTATAAAACTTATAAAAGAAGCTAACATTACTTATGTCCATGTTTTTCCTTATTCAAAAAGAGATAAAACTGCAGCCTCAAAAATGCCTGAAGTGTTAAGTACTGACATCAAGAAAAGAGCAAAAGATTTGAGAAATTTAGCAGAAAAACAACGTGAAACCTTTCTGCAAAATCAAATCGGTACTATACAAAATGTTCTAATAGAAAAAAATTCGGTTGGTTATTCGTCAAATTTTTCTAAGGTTAAGTTGAACGATGATGTAAAGGCTAGTTCAATTATATCAACAAAAATAGTAGATATAAATTCTGAAGGTTTGGTTGGTAATGTTTTCAATTGAATCATAAGTGAAGTTTTATGGCATTAAATTGGTTTAAAAAATTAAAAACAGGATTAAGTAAATCAGCATCAAAGGTAGAAGGTGCTATAGCTTCAATAACTGGAAAAAAAACTATCGATCAGGAAACAATTGATGATATTGAAGATCAATTGATTTTAGCTGATTTAGGTATTGAAGTAGCATCTAGAATAACAAAAAAAATTAAAGATCAAAAATTTGAATTAAATAAAAATAAAGAAATAGAAAAATTAGATATTGCAAAAACATTAGCGTCTGAAATTGAACAAATTTTATTGCCATCTGAAAAAAATCTTTTTGAAAATGTGTCTTCTAAACCACACGTAATATTTTTAGCTGGTGTAAATGGCTCTGGGAAGACAACTACTGCTGGTAAAATAGCCGAACAATTTAGAGTTCAAAATAAAACAGTAGTATTGGCAGCATCAGATACATTTAGAGCTGCTGCTGTTGAGCAATTAAAAACATGGGGCAAAAGAGTAGGTGCACAAGTTGTTTCTGGTGTAGATGGAGGAGACTCGGCTGCAGTTGCTTTTAAAGCCCTGCAATTAGCAAAAAATGAAGGTATAGATATTGTCATAATAGATACAGCTGGAAGACTACAAAATAAAAAAGACCTAATGGAAGAACTTACTAAAACATGCAGAGTTCTTAGTAAATTAGATAAAGATGCCCCTCATCAAAAAGTTGTTGTTTTAGATGGAACTGTTGGGCAAAACGCACATTCCCAACTAAAAAGCTTTGATGAAGCAATAGGTTTAACGGGAATGATAATAACTAAACTAGATGGTAGTGCAAAAGGTGGAGTTGTTGTTTCATTAGCTGAAAGTTATAAAATTCCAATACATGCTGTTGGCGTTGGAGAAGGGTTAGATGATCTTCAAACGTTTAAAGCTACTTCTTTTTCTCGAGCATTAGCTGGCCTAGATGAAATATAGAGATTACTTTAACTTGACTTAAATACTAAATTTCTATAAGTGATCCTTATATTTATTTATTAAGATAATTTGCGCGCGTCCTTGAGTTTCAAGCACGGGCGTTATTGTGGTTTAAATATAAGATCTGGTATTAAAATGTTTGAAAACCTAACAGATAAACTTGGAAATGTGTTTAAAGGGCTTACCAAAAGGGGTGCTCTCTCTGAAGGTGATGTTGACACAGCCTTAAAAGAAGTTCGTTCAGCTCTATTAGAGGCTGACGTTGCTTTATCAGTGGTTAGAGAGTTCATTGACAAGGTCAGAATTAGAGCAGTAGGTGAAGAAGTATTAAGATCTGTCACTCCTGGTCAACAAGTTATAAAGATAGTAAATGACGTATTAATTGAAGTTCTTGGATCAAATGAATCAGAACTTCTAATAGATCATGCTCCACCAGCAGTCATTTTATTAGTTGGCCTTCAAGGTTCAGGAAAAACAACAACAGCAGGTAAGTTAGCATTACATTTGAAATCTAAAAAAAGAAAGAAAGTAATGCTTGCTTCTCTTGATATTTATAGACCAGCAGCAAGAGAACAACTTAGAATTCTAGGTGAGCAAGCTGAGGTTTTAGTGCTACCTGAGATAGACGGAGAGAGTCCAGAAAAAATAGCAAAAAGGGCAATGGCGTCTTCAAAAATTCAAGCAATAGATGTGTTGATTCTTGATACTGCTGGAAGGACGACTTTGGACACAGCCATGATGTCAGAGGCTAAAGAAGTTTTTAAACTATCAAATCCATCGGAAACTTTATTGGTTGCTGATGCAATGACAGGTCAGGATGCTGTTCAAACTGCGAAAGCATTTTCAGAATTGATTAAGATATCAGGTGTGGTGTTAACTCGTTCTGACGGTGATGCAAGAGGTGGTGCAGCGTTATCTATGAGGTCGGTTACGGGTTGTCCCATAAAATTTGTTGGTGTTTCTGAAAAATTAGACGGATTAGAGCCATTTTATCCAGATAGAGCAGCTGGTAGGATTTTAGACATGGGTGATGTCGTTTCATTAGTTGAGAAAGCAGCCGAAACTATTGCCGAAGAAGATGCTGCCCACATGATGAAAAGAATGTCTCAAGGCAGTTTTGATATGAATGATATGTTAAAGCAAATAGGCCAACTTAAAAAAATGGGTGGTTTAGGCGGTGTTATGTCAATGCTACCTGGCATAGGTAAACTGCAGAAACAAATGGCAGCAAATAATTTCAACGATAAAGCTATTTCAAAACAAGAAGCTATCATTTACTCAATGACTAAGAAGGAAAGAATTAATGTCGCCCTTTTAAATGCTTCACGTAGAAAGAGAATTGCGTTTGGATCAGGGACGGCTGTTTCTGATGTAAATAGACTTGTAAAACAGCAACAAGATATGGCCCGTATGATGAAAAAAATGGGTAAAATGGGTGGCCTAGGTGGTTTAAAAAATATGATGTCTTCGTTAGGGGGTGGAAGCTCGAATTCAGAACAAGTTTCAGAAAGTCAATCTCCAGTTATGGATGCAAATAAGATGGCTGAATTGCAAAAAATGATGGGTGGAAATATGCCTAATTTAGGAAATATGGCGAATAGGTTTGGTGGTGCTGGTTTACCTGGTTTGGGCGGAAAACCATCAAAGAAAAGACGATAAACTTAATTAATTTAATATAAGGAAAAAAAATGGCGTTAAAAATTAGATTATCTAGAGGTGGAGCTAAAAAGAGACCTTTTTACAAAATTGTAGTTGCCGAGGCTTTATCTCCACGAGATGGAAAGTTTATTGAAAGATTAGGTTCTTACAATCCAATGGTGGCTAAAGATCATGCAGAAAGACTGGTATTGGATGTAGAAAGAGTAAAATACTGGATATCAAAAGGAGCTCAGCCTACTCTGAGGGTTGCTAAAATGTTGTCCTCAGATGGTTTGGTAAAAGCACCAGTAATTAGAGACCAGCCTATCAAAAGTGCTCCAGGAAAGAAAAGAAAAGAAAGAGAGGCAGAGGCAGCTGAAAAATTAGCTTCAGCAGCAGAAACATCAGCTGAAGAGGCACCAGCAGCAGAAGCACCGGCTGAAGAGGCACCAGCAGCAGAAGCACCAGCTGAAGAGGATAAAAAAGAATAAATAAATTTTGTCTAATAAAAATTTTTTAGAAATAGGGCTCTTTGTAGGAGTTAAAGGTATTAAAGGAGAAGTGAAGCTAAAAAGTTACACCGAAGTCCCTGAAAATCTTTTTTCTTATAAGGAGTTTTATTTAGACAATTCTAGTAAACCAATAAATTTAACATTTATTAGAAAAGTTAAACAAAATCTTATTTGTAAAATTGAAAATATTACCACACGAAATGATGCAGAAAAATTAAGAGGTTTAAAATTACTTATTAAGAGAGATCAATTATCAACGCTTGCAGATGATGAGTTCTATCAAGTAGATTTATTAGGTTTTCAAGTTTATAACTTAAATCGAGATAGTTTAGGTGAAATTATTACGTTCAACGACTTTGGTGGTGGTTTGTTAATAGAGGTAAAAAAAAATGATAAAAAATTTTATTTGCCTATGAGTTCAGATTTTTTGGAAGATATTAATTATGTGGAACGAGAGGTTGTATTAAACTTAGATCTTAATTTTATAAAAGATTAACAAGAGGAGTTTTTTGTGTGGAATGCAACTGTTCTAACATTGTTTCCAGAAATGTTTCCTGGAACCTTAGGTTGTTCATTGGCAGGTAAGGCTCTAGAAAATGGTTTATGGAACCTTAATAAAATCAATATCAGGGACTTTGCAAACAATAAAAATGGTAAAGTTGATGACGTTCCATTTGGTGGTGGGCCAGGAATGGTTATAAATGCTGAAGTTCTTGACAAAGCTTTGTCATCAGCCTCCGCAGAAGAAGGACCAAGAATATATCTGTCACCAAGAGGAATAAAATTCGACCAGGCATTTGCAAAAGATTTGTCTAAAGAACAAGGTGCCATATTTATTTGTGGTAGGTATGAAGGAGTAGATGAAAGATTTTTAATATATAATAATGTCATTGAAGTAAGTGTAGGTGACTTCATTTTGTCTGGTGGCGAAATAGGTGCTCAATTGATGATTGATGCCACAGTTAGACTTCTTCCAAATGTGATTGGAAATTCCATAGGGTTAGTTGAGGAAAGTTTTGAAAATAATTTGTTAGAGTATCCATTATATACCTACCCTAGAGTTTGGAATGAGCTTGAAGTTCCAGAGGTGTTGCTCTCGGGGGATCACAAAAGAATAAAAAAGTGGAAAACTGAAATGTCAGAAAAATTAACTAAATCTAAGAGGCCAGACCTTTGGTCTAAATATATAAAATCTTAACTAGAAAAAAAATTATTAATTTGCTATGAAGATGTTTCACGAAAGGGTAATAAAATGAATGTTATTGATAAAATTGAAAAAGATCAGATGGACAAAATTGCTTCAGAAAGATCTATCCCAGAATTTGGTGCAGGTGATACTATAAAAGTTGACGTCAAAATTGTAGAAGGTGATAAGGAGAGAATACAAGCCTTTGAGGGATTATGCATTGCTCGTAGTGGTGGAGGATTGAACGAAAGCTTTACAGTTAGGAAAATCTCATATGGCGAGGGTGTTGAAAGAATATTTCCAATTTTCTCACCAAAGATTGCAGCAATCACAGTCCTTAAAAGAGGAAAAGTTAGGAGAGCTAAACTATACTATCTAAGAGATAGAAGAGGTAAATCAGCACGTATTGTTGAGAAAATTCAAGTTAATAAAAAGGATAATAGTCCAAAGGTTGAAAAGTCCGAAATCAAAGAAACTTCAGACGAAAAAACTTCATAAATCGCTAACTAGAAACTTTTTTCACTTACTCAACGTCTTTAAATTGATTTCCAACTTTATGGAGATAAAAAATGAAACCTAAAACACTTTTTGACAAGATTTGGGATCACCATCTTATTGATACCCAGGAAGATGGTGCGTCATTAATATATATAGATAGGCATTTAGTTCACGAAGTAACTAGTCCTCAAGCCTTCGAAGGATTAAGATTATCTGGAAGGACTGTTAACTCACCAAAAAGAACCCTTGCAGTCGCTGATCATAATGTCCCTACTACTGACAGAGCTGGTGGAATAGATGAAGAAGAATCACGAATCCAAGTTGAAGCATTAGACAAAAATGTTGAAGATTTTGGTATTCCTTATTTTAATATGATGGACAAAAGACAGGGTATTGTTCACGTTATAGGACCTGAGCAAGGTTTTACTCAGCCAGGAATGACAATAGTTTGTGGAGATAGCCATACTGCTACGCATGGAGCCTTTGGTGCTCTTGCTTTTGGAATTGGAACATCAGAGGTTGAACACGTTTTAGCTACACAAACCTTAATACAAAAGCCAGCTAAGAATATGCTTATTAATTTAGAAGGTGAGCTTCAAACTGGTGTTTCTCCTAAAGACTTAGTTCTTGCTATTATTGGTAAAATTGGAACAGCTGGCGGAACAGGTCATGTCATAGAATATTCGGGAGAGGCTATAAAAAAACTCTCTATGGAGGGTAGAATGACAGTATGCAATATGTCAATAGAGGCAGGTGCCAGAGCTGGTATGATAGCACCTGACCAAGTTACTTTTGATTATTTAAAAGATAAGCCGATGTCACCTAAAGGCAATGATTGGGACCTTGCAATTGAATGGTGGAAGTCATTGCCTTCAGACGAGGGTGCTTTTTATGATAAAAGAATAACTATTGATGCTACTAAAATTAAACCTACTGTAACTTGGGGGACAAGCCCTGAAGATGTCGTATCTATTGATGGTTTCATTCCAGATCCAAGTAAAATTCAAGACGACGATGCTCGACTAAAAGTTGAAAGATCGCTTGAGTATATGGGTTTGAAAGGTGGCCAAAAGATTTCGGATGTTGAAATTAACACAGTATTTATTGGTTCTTGTACTAATTCTAGGATAGAGGACTTGAGATCAGCAGCTAGAATTATTGAAGGTAAAAAAGTAAAACAAGGTTTAAGAGCTATGGTTGTTCCTGGTTCAGGATTAGTTAAAGCTCAAGCTGAAGAAGAAGGTCTTAACTTAATGTTTACAGAAGCAGGTTTTGAATGGAGAGAGCCTGGTTGTTCAATGTGTTTGGCTATGAATGAAGATAAATTACAGCCTGGAGAAAGATGCGCTAGTACTTCAAATAGAAATTTTGAAGGTAGACAAGGAAAAGGTGGAAGAACTCATTTGGTAAGTCCACAGATAGCCGCTGCTTCTGCAATAACTGGAAAATTAACAGACTGTGATTCATTAAGCTAATTATTTAAGAGGATATATCATGGAAAAATTTACTAATCTTAAAGGTATAGCTGCTCCTTTTAACTTTATAAATGTTGATACTGACAAAATAATACCTAAACAATTCTTAAAAACTATTAAGAGAACAGGTTTGGGTAAACATTTATTCGATGAGATGAGATTTAATGACGATGGCACCGAAAAGAAAGACTTTGTATTAAACGAAGAACCTTATAGATCTAGCAATATTATTGTTGCGGGCGATAACTTTGGATGTGGCTCAAGCAGAGAGCATGCGCCTTGGGCGTTATCTGATTTTGGTATAAAATGTATTATATCAACTTCATTTGCAGATATTTTTTATAATAATTCCTTCAAAAACGGTCTTCTACCTATTAAAGTAACTCCCGAACAAAGAGAAGCTTTAATGGCTGATGCTAAAGATAAAGAAAACCCTGAACTAGAAATAGATTTACCATCACAAGAAATTAGGAGGCCAAATGGATCTGTGATAAAATTTGATATAGATCCATTTAGAAAAAAATGTCTTCTCGAAGGTTTAGATGATATTGGTTTAACCATGCAAAAATCGAGTGAAATTCAAAATTTTGAAACAAAAATGTCTTCTGAAAGACCATGGTTATAATAAAAAATAAAAGCTAGGAAATGTAATGTCGTCAAATAGAACATTAATGGTGCTACCTGGAGACGGAGTTGGTCCAGAGGTAGTAAATGAAACATTAAGAGTGGTCGATTGGTTGGCTAAAAACAAAAATATTAGTTTTAATATCAAAGAAGGTTTAGTTGGTGGAGCTTCTTTTGATAAATTTGGAACACCACTTTCGGATGAAACTTTGGCAGATACTATGGATGCAGACGCTGTTTTATTCGGAGCTGTTGGAGGACCAAAATATGATGGTGTAGAATTCGAAAAAAGACCAGAGAACGGTCTCTTAAGATTAAGAAAAGAAATGGACTTGTTTGCCAATCTTAGACCGGCAATGGTTTTTCCAGCTTTAGTTGATGCCTCTTCACTTAAGCCAGAAATAATTTCTGGTTTAGATATATTAATTTTGAGAGAATTGACAGGTGGTATTTATTTTGCTGAGCCACGTGGAATTGACGAAATTAATGCAGGGCTAAAAAAAGGATATGATACTAACTTATATACCACCCCTGAAATTGAAAGAATTGGAAGGGTAGCTTTTGATATGGCAAGGGCAAGAAATGGAAAAGTTACTTCCGTTGAAAAGGCGAATGTTATGATGTCAGGTGTTTTGTGGCGAGAAGTAATGGTAAACCTTCATAAAAAAGAAGGTGCCGGGATTGATATAAATCATATGTATGCAGATAATTGTGCAATGCAATTAGTAAGAGACCCTAATCAATTTGACGTAATAGTAACTGATAACTTATTTGGAGATATTTTGTCTGATTGCGCAGCTATGTTAACTGGTTCACTTGGCATGCTCCCATCTGCAAGTTTAGGATCAGTTGATAAAAACACTGGAAAGAGATATGCCATGTATGAGCCAGTTCATGGATCAGCTCCTGACATAGCAGGTAAAGGATTGGCTAACCCTTTAGCTGAATTGCTAAGTTTATCAATGTTATTGAGATATTCCTTTGATATGAAAGAAGAAGCTGACTTAATCGACAAAGCTGTCTCAAAAGCGTTAGACGCAGGGCCAAGGACGCCAGATATAATGGCCAAAGGAAGAGAAAAAGTTGGAACTACAGGAATGATGGACTTAGTTATACATAAATTAGAGGAATTAACTAATTAAATGGCTTATAATGTTGCTGTAGTTGGTGCAACTGGCGCCGTTGGAAGAGAAATGCTTCAAACTTTGTTTGAAAGAAAGTTTCCGGTAAAAAATATTTATGCGTTAGCCTCTAAATCATCCATTGGAAAAGAAGTCTCTTATGGAGATGACAAAGTTTTAAAAGTTAAGTCTGTTGATGATTTTAATTTTGAAAATGTGGATATAGCTCTTTTTTCAGCAGGTTCCAATATTGCTAAAAAATTTGGTCCAGTTGCAGGAAATAAAGGTTGCATAGTTATTGATAATTCTTCTTGCTTCAGAATGGATGATGAGGTTCCCTTAATAGTTCCTGAGGTTAATCCCGAGGCTATTAATAATTATAATAAAAAAAATATCATAGCTAATCCTAACTGTTCTACCATTCAGCTAGTTGTTGCGTTAAAGCCAATTCATAAAAAATTTGAAATATCAAGAGTAGTTGTTTCGACCTATCAGGCTGTTTCTGGTGCTGGAAAACCAGCTATGGATGAATTATTTAATCAGACAAAAGGTGTATTTGTGCATGATCAGGCAACACCTGAACAATTCACAAAAAAAATAGCTTTCAACGTTATACCACATATTGATATTTTTATGGATGATGGATTTACAAAAGAAGAATGGAAAATGAATGTTGAAACTAAAAAAATACTAGACCCTAATATAAATTTAGTTGCACATTGTGTTAGAGTTCCTGTCTTTATAGGTCATAGCGAAGCTGTTTTCGTCGAATGTAAAAAAGATATTGATGAAAGACAAGTTAGAAACTTATTACGGGATGCTAATGGAATTACAGTTGTTGACCATAGGGCTGATGAGGGTTATGTGACACCTGTAGAGGTTGCTGGTGAGGACGATGTTTATATAAGTCGTATAAGAAAAGATCCATCAGTTAAAAATGGAATAGCTTTTTGGTGCGTAGGAGATAATTTAAGAAAAGGTGCAGCGTTAAACACAGTTCAGATTGCTGAGTTATTGGCCAGTAAAAAACTTAAGGGAGCTTCACTCTAATGTTTTGTTTGATTAATTTTTTGTCGGAATAAATGGAATACGTATGGATTGTAGCAGCAATTTTTGCTGCAGGTTGTCAAACCGCCCGATCAGCTTTTCAGAAAAATATGATATCTAAACTTGGCGATTACGGTGCTGCTTACATAAGATTTTGTTATGCGCTTCCGTTTACTTCTCTTGTATGGTTTGTCTGGATTAATATTCCTGGTAATTCAATCCCTATTTTATCAAACTATTCTATCATGCTTTGTTTTTTAGGATCTATTTTTCAGGTTCTTTTTACTTACGTTCTCATGAAAGTTTTCTCTCATAAAAGTTTTGCTGCAGGAATTGCTTTCTCTAAAACAGAAGTAATATTGATAGCATTTTTGGAGATGTTGATATTAAGTGAAATTTTTTCTTTGCCGATAACTCTTGGAATACTATTAGGTGTAATATCTGTTTTGTTATTGTCATATGCAAAAAAAGCAGAAAGTTTCCTGGATACAATAAAACTTTTATTTAAGTCTGTAACATCAATTGGAACGTTGATTGGTCTTTTGTCAGGCCTACTTTTAGCTGCATCAGTTGTAACTTTTAGAATGTCTATAATTTCGGTAGATGGTCCACTTTTAGATAGATCAATATTCATTTCTTTTATCGCGATAATCTTTCAAACAATTATTGTTGGTATATATATGTTTGTATTTAAAAGAGACCAACTAAAAGCTGTTTTTAAATTTTGGAAACCTAGTTTGCCCGCTGGGCTTTGTGGAACTGGTGCAACTTTTGGATGGTTTGTAGCTTTTGGGTTGGCTACAGCTGCAGAAGTCAGGGCGGTAGGACAAATTGAGTTAATTTTTTCAATTTTAATATCAATGATTATTTTCAAAGAAAAAATTAAACAAACTGAATTTATTGGTATTATGCTACTTGGAACGTCAATTTTAATAATTATTAACCAATAAGTTAGAATTTTCCTTATTTGTAATTGAAATTTTTATGTTATTAGTTCATTTATTAAATATTAAAAATCATGGGTAAAATAATGAGTAGACAAAGACCACTATCACCTCATCTCCAAATTTATAAACCACAACTTACCTCAATTCTGTCAATTCTGCATAGAGGTACAGGTATTGTTTTATCAATGGGGAGTATAATTTTAGTAGTTTGGATAATATCACTTACACTTGGCAAAGAAACATATCTTTTATACTCTAAAGTTGTAAATCATTGGTTTAGTCACGTAGTTCTTCTTGGCTTCACTTTTGGTCTTTTTTATCATTTATCAAATGGCATAAGACATTTATTTTGGGATGCCGGCTATGGCTATGATTTGAAGCATGCTTATATTTCGGGCGGGGCAGTAGTTTTTTGCTCTTTGCTTTTAACTATTTTAACTTGGTCAATAATTTACCTTAGTGTGATTTAAGTGGATGAATAGTAATATTGATGAAAAGTTTATTAAGGTCGAAGATATGAAAACTCTAAAAACACATGGAGTTGGTCACTGGAAATTGCAGAGAATTTCTGCTATTGCTATGATACCTTTGGTGATATGGTTCACAACTTCACTTATGTTAACATTAATGGATGGTTACGAGCAGTCAATTGAATGGTTGCAGAGTCCTTTTAATGCAACAGGATTAATACTTCTTTTTGGTACTCTTTACTTTCATGCGGCTTCAGGATTACAAGTGGTGATAGAGGATTATGTTCATCATGAGGGGTTGAAAATTGTATCATTAATACTTATAAAATTAATAGCGACAGTTTTAGGTGTCCTATCAATTCTATGTGTATTAAAAATTTTTTTATAATTATGAAAGTTTACTAATGTCTGAATACGAAATTATAGATCATGAACACGATGTTGTAGTAGTAGGTGCTGGTGGTGCAGGTTTAAGGGCAACTTTAGGTATGGTATCTGGTGGCTTAAAGACAGCCTGTATTACCAAAGTTTTCCCAACTAGAAGTCACACCGTTGCAGCACAAGGTGGAATTGGTGCTGCACTGAATAACATGGGTGAAAATGATAGTTGGCAATTTCATATGTATGACACTGTAAAAGGATCTGATTGGCTAGGTGATCAAGATGCGATTGAATATATGTGTAAAGAAGCTATACCTTCTGTTACAGAATTAGAAAACTTTGGAGTCCCGTTTTCTCGTACAGAAGAAGGTGAAGTTTATCAGCGTCCTTTTGGTGGACATACCCTAGATTATGGAAAAAAAATGGCTAGAAGAGCTTGTGCTGCAGCTGACAGAACTGGTCACGCAATTTTGCATACTCTTTATCAACAATGTTTAAAACATAAAGCTGAATTTTTTGTCGAGTATATAGCTCTTGATTTGTTAATGGATGATAATGGTAAATGTGTTGGTGTTTTAGCTTTGTGTATGGATGATGGGAAAATTCATAGGTTTCGCGGTCATCAAACTGTATTAGCTACTGGTGGTTATGGACGTGTTTACTTTTCTTGTACCTCAGCACATACATGTACGGGAGACGGTAACGCTATGGTTTTGAGAGCCGGTTTACCACTCCAAGATATGGAATTTGTGCAATTTCATCCAACAGGTGTTTATGGTGCTGGAGTTCTAATTACGGAAGGCTCACGAGGAGAAGGTGGTTATCTAACAAATTCTGAAGGCGAAAGGTTTATGGAAAGATATGCCCCTACAGCTAAAGATTTAGCAAGTAGAGATGTTGTATCTAGGTCAATGACAATTGAAATTAATGAAGGTAGAGGTGTAGGACCTAATAAAGATCATATTTTTATGCATCTTGAACATATTGATCCTGCAACTTTACATATGCGATTGCCAGGAATAAGTGAAACTGCAAAAATATTTTGTGGTGTCGATGTAACTAAGGAGCCTATTCCTGTTTTACCAACTGTGCATTATAATATGGGTGGTATACCAACTAATTATAATGGTGAAGTTGTCACCAGAAAGGGTAATGATCAAAATGCAGTAGTATCAGGATTAATGGCTATTGGTGAGGCTGCATGTGTCTCTGTTCATGGAGCAAATAGGTTGGGCACAAACTCATTGCTGGATATAGTTGTGTTTGGAAGAGCTGCAGCCCAAAGAGCATTAAAAACAGTTGAAAAAGGTGCTTCACACGCTCCCTTATCCAAGCATGTGACAGATAAGATTTTGGCAAGACTAGATAAAATGAGATATGCTAAAGGTGACGTCTCTGTCGGTGAGATAAGAAATTCAATGCAAAATGCAATGCAAAAACATGCAGCTGTGTTTAGGTCTAACTCATCAATGAATGAAGGTGTAAAAAAAGTTGATAAAATTGCAAATAGTTTGGATGGGGTTGGTATTAAAGATAGGTCATTGATATTTAATACTGACTTAGTTGAGGCATTAGAACTTGAAAATTTAATGCAACAAGCAATAGTTACAATTAAATCTGCTGATCAAAGAAAAGAATCTCGAGGTGCTCATTCTCATGAGGATTATCCAGATAGGGATGATAAAGATTGGATGAAGCATACAATCATGTGGTTAAATGAGAAAAATAAGACTAAACTTGATTATAGAGATGTTCATTTAAATACCTTAACTAACGAGGTTGCTTCAATTCCTCCAGCAGCAAGAGTATACTAATTTAAAAGGAGTTATTTGTGGCTGAATTTGCCCTTCCAAAACATTCAAAAATTGTTAAAGGTATTGATTATCCTTTACAGAGTGAGTCTGAAAACCCAAAAAAAGTTAACGTTTATAGATGGTCTCCAGACGATGACGAAAATCCTAGGATTGATAGTTATACTATTGACTTAGATGACTGTGGACCTATGGTTTTAGATGCATTGATAAAAATTAAACAAGAAGTTGACTCAAGCCTTACTTTTAGACGTTCATGTAGAGAAGGTATATGTGGTTCGTGTTCAATGAATATTGACGGTACTAATACATTAGCATGTTTAAAGTCAATTGAAGATATTAAGGGTGATATTAATATTTATCCTTTACCACATATGGATGTTGTAAAAGATCTTGTGCCCGATTTATCAAAAGCTTATGCTCAGTTAACATCTGTTAAACCCTGGCTGCAATCTGATAGCAGGCCAGAAGAAGGGAAGTCTCGTAAACAATCTCCAGAACAAAGAGAAAAAATTGATGGTTTGTGGGAATGTGTTTTATGTTTTTCTTGCACTACCTCTTGCCCTTCATATTGGTGGAATGGTGATAAATATTTAGGCCCAGCTGTCTTACTGCAAGCATATAGATGGATAGCAGATAGTAGAGACGAAAACACAGAAGAAAGATTAAATGACTTAGAGGACACCTTTAAACTATATAGGTGTCATACAATTATGAATTGTACAAAAACCTGTCCAAAAGGGCTAAATCCTGCAAAGGCTATTGGAGAGATTAAAAAGCTTCAGCTTGAAAGAAAATAATTTTAAATAGTTTCCTTAAAATGGCTAAATGGTTTGGAAAAAGTAATAGAACAAAACCTGCAAAATATAGCATTAAGTAATTCCATAAATTTAGATAAAGGTCAGCTGATTGTTGCTTCCTACTTTGATAAACTTAATGAAAAATTAGTTAAATTAAACACCAAAAAAAATTTTATAAATAAAATATTTTCAAAAAAAAACTCCGATTATATAAAAGGGATCTACTTGTATGGGGGTGTTGGAAGGGGTAAATCCATGATCATGGATTTATTTTTCCAGTATGTCCCTATCAAAGAAAAAAGAAGATTACACTTTCACGATTTCATGAAAGAAGTTCATCAACGTATTTTACAGAAAAGTAAAGTTGAAAAAAACAAAGATTGTGTTCTTTTAGTTGGTAAAGATTTAGCAAGTTCAGCAAAATTACTTTGCTTCGATGAAATGGAAGTTAGAGATATTGCTGACGCTATGATTTTATCACGTCTGTTTAATGTAATGTTTACTGAAGGAACAACTTTAGTAACAACGTCAAATCAACCCCCTACTGGTTTATACAAAAATGGTTTACATAGAGATCGAATTTTACCTTTCATAGAGAGCTTAAAGTTAAAAACAGAAATTATTGAAATTCAAAATGGTGATGACTGGCGTGAGAGATCTCTAAGTGGTAATAAGGTATGGTTGAGTCCTATAAACACAGAAAATAAAAAGAAAATAGATAATATATTCTTAAAACTTAGTTTGGGTTTTGTAAAACAACCAGAATCAATTGAGATCTCAGGTAGAACAATTCTAATTCCTCAAGTGGCTGCAGGTATTGCAAGAATTAATTTTGACAATTTATGTAACAAACCTTTAGCAGCTTCTGATTATATAGAAATAGGTGAAAGATATAAGGGAATTATAATAGAAAATATCCCAATTCTTGATGATAAATCTCGTAATGAAACTAGAAGGTTCATTTGGTTAATAGATGCATTATATGACAAAAATTGCTTTTTAATAGCTAATGCAGAAACTGATTTTAGAAAAATATATCAAGGAGAAGAATGGGAATTTGAATTTCAAAGAACTATTTCTAGGATAGTAGAAATGTCTCAAGTTTGACAAACATCTAATAATTAATCTTACCTTGATAGCAAAGAAAAAAAAGTTTAAAAGATAACCAGAAATCATAAAAGTATAGTCAATTTTAAATAATGATTAAACTAACTTTCTTTAATACTTTGAATTAAACAGGATTATAAAAATGAGAAATAAAATAGCTTTAATAGGATCTGGTAATATTGGTGGTACCCTGGCTCATTTAGCAGCTATTAAAGAGTTAGGAGATGTTGCTTTATTTGATATTGCAGAAGGAATTCCACAAGGGAAGGCTCTCGACCTGGCTCAATCAGGACCTGTAGAGGGATTTGATTGTAATATTTCAGGTTCTAATGATTATTCGGCACTTTCAGAAAGTGATGTGGTGATAGTTACTGCAGGCGTTGCAAGAAAACCTGGTATGAGCAGAGATGACTTAGTAGAAATTAATACAAAAGTTATGAAGCAGGTAGGTGAAGGCATTAAGGAAAATTGCCCTAACGCTTTTGTCATATGTATAACAAACCCACTCGATGCCATGGTTGGGGTTTTACAGAGAGCTTCGGGATTGCCAACAAATATGGTTGTAGGAATGGCTGGTGTTTTAGATTCAGCTAGGTTTAGACGTTTTTTAGCTGATGAATTTGATGTTTCAGTTAGTGATGTCACAGCTTTTGTTCTTGGGGGGCATGGTGATACGATGGTTCCTTTATCAAGGTATTCAGCTGTTGCAGGAATTCCAGTTCCAGACCTAATTAAAATGGGTTGGAGCAACCAAGAAAAGATTGACCAAATAGTTCAAAGAACTCGAGATGGAGGTGCAGAAATTGTTGGTCTATTAAAAACTGGCTCAGCGTTTTATGCTCCAGCTTCCTCGGCTATTGAAATGGCAGAATCCTTCTTAAAAGATAAGAAAAAATTACTTCCTTGTGCCGCTTATGTTGATGGATATTACAATCTTAATGGTTTGTACGTAGGAGTTCCTGTTATCATTGGTAAAAAAGGGGTAGAGCGCATTGTAGAAATAAATCTTACTTCTGGCGAAAAAGAAATGTTTGATCATTCAGTCTCAGCTGTAAAACAATTGAATGATCTTGCTTCAAAATTTGAAGCCCAATAAATATCATAGAGAGGTATAAGTTTTGGATATTCATGAACATCAAGCTAAAGAGCTATTGAAGGAATATAATATTCCAACTCCAAAAGGAAAAGCTGTTTTTTCAGTTGAGGAGGCTTTAATTGCAGCAAAAGAATTACCTGGTCCAGTTTATGTCGTGAAAGCACAAATTCATGCAGGTGGCAGAGGCAAAGCTGGTGGTGTAAAAGTTGTAAAGGATTTAGAAGCATTAAAAAATGCAGCTGAAACAATCCTTGGCCAAAAGTTAATAACACATCAAACTAGTAGTGAAGGAAAGCTTGTTCAGAGATTATATATAGAAGACGGATGTAATATAGATTCAGAATATTATTTTTCAATGGTCATTGATAGAGTTAGCAGTAGAATTTCACTAATAGCTTCAACAGAAGGTGGAATGGATATTGAAAAAGTTGCCGAAGAAAATCCAGAAAAAATATTATCTTTTAATATTGATCCTACAATAGGCTTTCAACCTTTTCATTCTAGATTGATAGCAAATAGTCTTAACTTAACTGGAACAAGTTTTAAACAAGCTGGAGATTTTTTTAGTCAGTTGTATAAGCTTTTTACTGAAAATGATGCAAGTCTATTAGAGATAAACCCCCTAGTTTTAACTTCTGAAAATAACTTGATAGCCCTAGATGCAAAAATGTCATTTGATAATAATGCACTTTATAGACATCCAAAAATAATGGCTTTAAGAGATGAAACTGAAGAAGATCCCGCGGAAATTTTAGCCAGTAAATATGATCTAGCTTATATCAAACTAGATGGGACTATTGGGTGTTTGGTAAATGGAGCTGGTCTTGCAATGGCAACTATGGACATTATTAAATTAAAAGGTTCGTCCCCTGCCAATTTCTTAGACGTTGGTGGCAGTGCTACAAAAGAAAAAGTTACAGAAGCATTCAAAATCATACTATCAGATGAAGCTGTTGAAGGAATTTTAGTAAATATTTTTGGAGGAATAATGCGATGTGACATCATCGCAGAAGGAGTTGTAGCAGCAGCAAAAGCCTTGTCATTAACAAAACCATTAGTAGTCAGGTTGGCAGGTACAAACGTTGATGAGGGCAAAAAAATATTATCAGATTCTGGTCTAAAAATAACACCAGCAGATGACTTAGACGACGCAGCTGTTAAGATTGTAAATGCAGTTAAGGAGATAAATTAAATGTCTGTTTTGATCAACAAAGATACGAGAGTAATTTGCCAGGGATTTACAGGCGGCCAGGGCACTTTTCATTCAGAGCAGGCTATAGCGTATGGGACTAAAATGGTTGGAGGTGTAACACCAGGTAAAGGTGGGACAATTCATTTAAACCTTCCAGTTTTCAATACAGTTAGAGAGTGTGTTGAAGAAGTTAATCCGGATGCATCAGTAATTTATGTACCACCGCCATTTGCAGCAGATTCAATTTTAGAAGCTATTTCTTCAAACATACCATTAATTATTTGTATCACTGAGGGTATACCGGTCCAAGATATGATTAAAGTTAAGCAGTACCTTAATAAGTCGAATTCTAGGTTGATTGGACCAAACTGTCCTGGTGTAATTACACCAGGGCAATGTAAAATTGGTATAATGCCTGGACACATTCATACTCCTGGAAAAGTTGGAATAGTCTCTAGGTCAGGTACATTAACCTATGAGGCTGTTGCTCAAACAACTGCTGCAGGGTTGGGTCAGTCAACTTGTATTGGAATTGGGGGTGATCCTATCAATGGCACTAATTTCATTGACTGTCTTGAAATGTTTTTGAATGATGAACAAACAGAAGCAATATTAATGATTGGAGAAATTGGTGGAAATGCTGAAGAAGATGCAGCTTCTTTCATAAAAAATCATAAAATAAAAAAACCTATAGCTGGCTTTATAGCAGGTAAGACTGCTCCTCCTGGAAGAACCATGGGGCATGCGGGAGCAATTGTTAGTGGAGGCAGTGGAGATGCAGATTCAAAAGTCAAAGTTATGAAAGACTGCGGCTTTATAATGTCTGAATCCCCTTCAGGTTTGGGTAAAGCTGTCGTAAAAGCAATACAACTATGGAAATAACTTGATTTAATTGTCAACTTTTTGTGTAGTATACCTTTATTAATCACTCTTTAAAAGGACTTGAAGCTATGGACGATCAAAACTCTGATCAAAGTTTTCTTTCTGGTACAAATGTGACTTTCATTAATGATTTGTATAAAGAATGGAAGATCAATCCAAATGCAGTTCCTAAGGAATGGGATCTTTGGTTCAAGAGTAATGAAGATGAACCTATAATTGATGAAGGCCCAAGTTGGGCTAAGAAAAATAGTCAAGTTATTGGAGCAATAGATACTGTTGAGAGTGTTCGAGCAGTAGCAAGAGGTATTGTGGGCAAAGGAGATTTATCAGCCACAGATTTAAGAGCAGCAACAACTGACTCAATTCGTGCTATAATGCTTATTAGAGCTTTTAGAATTAATGGACATCTTTTAGCTAAGTTAGACCCTCTTAATTTACAACAGGGTGATATACACCCAGAACTAAATCCTAAAACTTACGGTTTTAATGATGATGATTGGGACAGACCAATATTTATAGATAATGTTCTTGGAATGGAGTCAGCAACTTTAAGACAAATAATGGAAATAGTAAAAGAAACTTATTGTGGGTCCATAGGAATAGAGTTTATGCATGTGCAAGATCCAGCTCAAAAAGCCTGGATACAAGAAAGAATAGAATCGATAAGAAACGCAACAGAATTCACCAAACGAGGTAAAAAAGCTATTTATGAAAGATTAGTTGGAGCAGAGACCTTTGAGCAATTTCTCCATAAAAAATACGCTGGAACCAAACGATTTGGTTTAGACGGATCAGAGTCTGTTGTACCAGCTATCGAGCAAATATTAAAACGTGGTAGTCAGTTAGGCATGAAAGAAGTTGTAATTGCAATGGCTCATAGAGGAAGATTAAATCTTTTATATAATATATTAAATAAACCCTTTAGAGCAATTATTTCGGAGTTTTTGGGCAATCAAGCAAATCCAGAAGAAGCAGGTGGTTCTGGGGATGTTAAATATCATATGGGTGCTTCCGCAGATAGAGAGTTTGATGGCAATAACGTACATTTATCGTTACAAGCAAATCCTTCTCATTTAGAAGTTGTAGCTCCTGTTGTTATTGGAAGAGTCCGTGCAAAACAAAATCAACATAACGATACAAATGATAGATTATCGGTTTTAGGAATTGTATTGCATGGAGATGCTGCTTTTGCAGGTCAAGGTATAGTTGCTGAAACTTTTGATTTTTCTGGATTAAGAGGCTATAGAACGGGTGGAACTATTCACATAGTTGTAAACAATCAAATAGGATTTACTACTAGCCCAAACTACTCTCGTTCAAGCCCATATTGTACAGACGTAGCAAAAATGGTTATGGCTCCAATTATGCATATCAATGGTGACGACCCCGAAGCTGTTGTTCACGCATCAAGAATAGCAACTGAATTTAGACAAAAATTTGCATGTGATGTTGTTTTAGATATTATTAGTTACCGTCGTTATGGTCATAATGAAGGAGATGAACCTGCTTTCACTCAACCAATTATGTATAAAACTATTGGATCTCACAATAGTATTAGTAAAATTTATGCGTCAAAACTTATTAATGAAGGTATATTAACTGACCAGGAAGCTAAGGACGAAGTTAACAATCATAATAAATTTCTTGAAAAAGAATTTGAAGCAGGAACTAATTATAAGCCCAATAAAGCTGATTGGTTAGAAGGTCAATGGTCAAGTTTAAGGGCTGCTCATGGAGATGACCGAAGAGGTGAGACATCAGTATCCATAGATGACTTAAAATTAATTGGAAAAGCAATAACTACTATACCCGCAAATATAAATGTAAACAAAAAACTTCAACGTATAGTTGAAACTAGAAAAAAAGCTATTGAGACTGGTGAAGGTATAGATTGGTCTACTGCTGAACACCTTGCATTTGGTTCATTATTATTAGAAGGATATCCAGTTAGATTGTCTGGACAAGATAGTTGCAGAGGAACTTTTTCTCAAAGGCATTCTGTGTTTATTGACCAAGTATCAGAAGAAAGATACACGCCGCTAAATAATATAACTTCCAACCAACAAAATTTTGAAGTTATCGACTCTCCTTTATCAGAGGCTTCTGTATTAGGTTTTGAGTATGGTTATTCTCTTACAGAGCCAACTGCTTTAGTAATGTGGGAAGCTCAGTTTGGAGATTTTGCTAATGGTGCCCAGGTAATAGTCGATCAATTTATTTCAAGCGGTGAAGCTAAATGGTTAAGAATGTCAGGGCTTGTTATGTTACTTCCTCATGGTTACGAAGGTCAGGGACCAGAACATTCTTCAGCAAGATTGGAGAGATATCTTCAATTATGTGGTGAAGATAATATGCAAGTTTTAAATTGCAGTACACCTGCAAATTATTTTCATGCCTTAAGAAGACAACTTAAAAGAGATTTCAGAAAACCATTGATTATAATGACACCAAAAAGTCTTCTTAGAAATAAGGCTTGTGTTTCTAAATTATCCGATATGTCGGAGAATACTGCTTTTAGAAGAGTAATAAGAGACCCTAATACAAACCTTAAGGATAATGATATTAAAAAGGTGGTTATTTGTTCTGGTAAAGTTTTCTACAATTTATTAGAAGAAAGAGAAAATAGGAAATTAGACAGTGTAAAAATTTTGAGATTAGAACAAATTTATCCCTTTCCTTATTCAACTTTAAAAGAAATATTATCCGATACGCCAAACGCAGAATTTGTTTGGTGCCAAGAAGAACCAAAAAATATGGGCGCATGGTTCTTTGTAGATAGAAAAATTGAAGATGTTCTCAGGTCATTTAAAGCAAAATTTTCACGACCCTCTTATGCTGGTCGAGCAGAGGCTGCTTCTCCTGCAACAGGATCTTTATCTAGGCATAATAAAGAACAAGCAGACTTAGTAAATGAAGCTTTAGAAACGACCACAAAAAAAACAACTAAGCACGCGGCTGAATAGTTATATATATGGAAGATGAAAATAAAATTACTAGCAAAATAGCCATGCCCTCTGCGGCAAAAATTATAAAGGAAAAAAAATTAGACATCTCCGATATAGCTAGTACAGGTGTCAATAATAGAGTAACAAAAGGTGATGTTCTTTTATATTTAAATCAAATCAAAACTGAAGATGGATTGAAGGTAAAAAACATAAACAAAGAAAAACAAATAAATGTACGAAAGGGTAGTGGGATGGATGTTTTGGTTCCAGTTTTAGGAGAGTCTGTTGTAGAAGCAACAGTTTCTAAGTGGATAAAAAAACAAGGAGAGTTTGTTGAAGTAGATGACCCAATTGTAGAGTTAGAAACAGATAAAGTCACATTAGAAGTTCCGGCAGCTACTTCCGGTATTCTGGATAACCTTACCGTTTCAGAAGGTGATACCGTTGAGGTTGGTGCACTGTTGGGAATTATAATTGCCGGAGAAAAATCTGATGAAACTCCTGCACCTGCGCCAAAACAAGAAGACAATAAGATTGATGAGCAAGTAAGTGTACCTGAAAAAGTTGAAAGTAAGATAAGTAGCAATAAATCTGATGTAATTGAAGAAGCCGTTAATAAAAACCTTGAAGAACGTGTCCCAATGTCCCGCTTACGACAAGCTATCGCTCGTAGATTAAAGGAAGCACAAAATACTGCTGCTATGTTAACAACATACAACGAGGTTGATATGTCAGCTTTAATGGAAATGCGAAATAATTACCAAGATAGTTTTGAAAAGAAAAATGGAGTTAGGCTTGGATATATGAGTTTTTTTGTTAAAGCCTCAATAGATGCACTAAGCCAGTTTCCTGCAGTAAATGCAGAAATAGATAACAATGACATTATTTACAAAAATTATTATAACATAGGTGTTGCAGTTGGTACTTCTCAAGGTTTAGTCGTACCAGTTCTAAAAAATGCAGACAAAATGTCTTTTGGAGAGACTGAGATTGCCATTGCAGATTTTGGTAAAAAAGCAAAAGATGGCAGTTTAGGTATATCTGATATGGCTGGCGGAACTTTTACAATTTCTAATGGTGGAGTTTATGGTTCTCTAATGTCGTCACCAATTTTAAATCCACCTCAGTCAGGTATTCTAGGAATGCATAAAATTCAAAAAAGACCAGTTGCAATAGGTGATAACATCGAAATTCGTCCAATGATGTATTTAGCCTTATCGTATGATCACCGTATTATTGATGGACGTGAAGCTGTTTCTTTTTTAGTAAGAATTAAAGAAATTATAGAAGATCCAAGACGTCTAGTTGTTGGAGCATAATTGTAAGTAAAGGTTTAGTATGTCTGAAGAAAAATATGATCTTGTTGTTATAGGTTCTGGTCCAGGAGGTTATGTTGCGTCAATAGTGGCGGCACAAAAGGGTATGAAAGTTGCCAGTATCGAAAAAAGAACAACCTTAGGTGGGACTTGTTTAAATGTTGGTTGTATTCCATCTAAAGCAATGCTTCATGCATCTGAGCAATATGAAAATGCAGTTAAATTAAATGGTAACAAAGAATGGGGTATAACTTGTAAAGATGTTAAATTAGATTTAACAAAATTATTGAAAAAAAAATCTGGTATAGTTGACGAACTTACTAAAGGTATTGATTTTCTATATAAAAAAAATAAAGTAACAAAGTATATTGGAACAGCAAAGTTCATTACAGCAAACTCGATTGAAATTACTGGTGATAATACTAGAAATCTCATACATGCTGAAAACATAATAATTGCAACAGGATCAGAAGCGACTCATCTTCCAAACATCAATATTGATGAAAAGAAAATAGTCACCTCGACGGGTGCATTAGAATTAAAAGAAGTCCCAAAAAAAATGATAGTTATTGGAGCTGGTATTATAGGCCTTGAAATGGGAACTGTATGGAGAAGACTTGGTTCTGATGTTGAGGTCATAGAGTATTTACCAAGAATTTTACCTGGAATGGATAATGAAGTTGCTGAAAAATTCATGAAAATTCTTGAGAAACAGGGCTTAAATTTCAAGTTAGGTCAAGCAGTAGAATCATCAAAAATCGTTGAGAATAAGGTTATTTTATCAATAAGGAATGTCACTAAAGAAAATACATATGAAATAGATGCAGATGTTGTTTTAGTAGCAGTTGGTAGAAAGCCTAACACTCATGGATTAGGTCTTAAAGATTTGAACATTGATATTGATAAACATGGCTTTATAAAAACAAATAATTACTTTCAAACTTCTATTAATAATATTTATGCAATTGGAGACGTCATAAAAGGTCCAATGTTAGCTCATAAAGCTGAAGAAGACGGAGTAGCAGCCGTTGAGATAATAAATGGAGAAGCTGGTCATGTGGATTATAATCTTGTTCCAGGTATAATTTATACTGCACCAGAAGTTGCCGTTATTGGCAAAACTGAAGAGGAGCTAAAAGAAGAAGGAATTGAATTTAATAAAGGTGTTTTCCCACTTTCAGCAAATAGTAGAGCCAAAGCTATAAGTCATACTGATGGAATGGTAAAAATCCTTTCTGACAAATCTACTGATAAAATATTAGGTGCTCATATGATAGGTCATGAGGCGGGTACCGTAATACATGAGTTATCAATTGCGATGGGTTTTGGGGCATCATCCGAAGATGTGGCAAGAATTTGTCATGGTCATCCTACCGTAAATGAGGCTGTTAAAGAAGCTGCTTTGGCAACATACTCTAAAGCCATACATTTTTAATTCACACTCATTTTACTATAAAAAACTAAGATTATTACGCCAACTATAATCAAACCCAACCCTAAAAGTGCCATCAGATCTGGAATTTCTTTATATTTTAATGCTCCTAAAATTGTAATAGCTGAAATTCCCACAGCAGCCCATATTGAGTATGTTATGGCTATAGGTATTGTTTTCATTGCCAGCATCATAAAGTAAAAAGCTGTTGCATAGCCGACGACTACATAGGTGCTAGGTATTAACTCTGAAAAATTATTAGTACTCTTAAGGTAAGTGGTTCCAACAACCTCTCCAATAATAGCAATTAAAAGATAAAAATATCCCATGTTAATCCTTACAAAATATGTTATTTATTATATTATTTGAGTCTACTTAAGGCAATATTAAAGATTATAATTTAGGACAATATAAAATGAACGAGATCCAATCAGCTTCGACTTATATATCAAAAAACTCATTTCAAGAAGAAAGAAAAGATTTAGCGGCTGCCTTTAGATGGGCTGAAAGAAGTAATTTACATGAGGCTGTTGCCAATCATTTCAGTTTAGCTGTTAATTCTGAAGGAACAGAATTTTTAATGAACCCTAATATGTGGCATTTTTCTAGAATCAAAGCTTCTGATTTGTTGTTATTAGACGTTAATGACAAAACTGTGCTAACAAAAGATAATCCCCCTGACGCGACAGCTTGGGGGTTACATGGAGCTATACATAAATTGTGTCCTCACGCAAGATGCATAATGCATGTTCATTCAGTGTATGCAACTACTCTGGCTTCTCTTGAAGACTGTATTTTGCCACCAATAAATCAGGTGGCAGCAATGTTTTTTGGCAGACAAGTTATTGATAAAAATTATGGCGGTTTAGCTTTTGAAGATGAAGGTACAAGGTGTGCAAATCTTTTGTCAAATTCTAAAAAACACACATTTATAATGGGTAACCATGGTGTATTAATTTTTGGTAAAAATGTAGCAGAAACTTTCAATAGACTATATTATTTTGAAAGAGCCGCTCAAACATATATCAACGCCCTTCAAACTGGAAAAAAAATAAGTATTTTAAATGATATAATAGCAGAAAAAACTGCAGAAGAATTAGACAATGAAGAACATCCAAACCCTGCAGGAACAGCTTTCTTGAGAGAAATAAAGTCAATATTAGATCAAGAAAGTTCTGATTATGCAGATTAGAAGTTAATTATTTAATTTTTTATTAATATAAAGACTTAATAATGAAGCGTCATGGTCTGACCAACCCTCATTCATGGCCCCTTGAATATAAGATTTAGTACTTTTGATAACATGTAATTCATGATTAAAATTTGCCCCTTCTTCAATCATTAAATTAATATCTTTTAAAGCTGATGAAACGTTAAATGTTGAACTCAAGTTAGTCTCATTTTTTTTTGCTTGTAATATAGTATTAGACTTTAGGTGAGCTACTTTGGCTGCTCCAGAGCTATCAAACATTATGTCCAAAGCTTTATCAAATTTAATTCCTGAGTTTGTCGCTAAAGACATCGCTTCACCTAAAGCGTGCCAATAAACCATCAATGGTAGATTAATAGCTAACTTCATAGCACTTCCCTTACCAACTTCACCAAGGTATTCATATCTTCTACAAATAAGCTTTAATATATGCTCAACCTTTTCAAAAGTTTCCTTGTTTCCCCCTACTAACCCTAATAAATTTCCATCTCTTGCTGGCTTTGTTGATCCTCCTACTGGGCATTCTATAAATTCTCCATTTAACGAATATATTACCCTTTCTAAAGATTGCATTTTCTTAATGCTAGTCGTACTTAGTTCAATTATAATTTTGTTAGTCAAATCTTGATTTTTAATACCCTGAGAACTTGTATACACATAATCAAGTGCTACATCATTTCCCATAATAATTAAAATTATGTCGTTATTTTCAAACAATTCTTTTACACTATTAGCTCTTATTGCACCTAATTCAACTAGAGGTGTTACTTTATTTTGCGTTCTGTTCCATGCTGTTACAGTCTGATCACAATCCAAAAGCCTTTTACCAATTTCCTTACCCATTTTACCTGTACCGCAAATGCCTATTTTATTCATAAACACACTCCTTTTAAATTTACAAAAGTAATATTATATCTTGAAAATACAAATTTAAGTAACCAATTAACTTATCATAGTAATTAATTAATGGGGATTGTCGATGACCAACATGAATAATAAATTTGAAGCTGATACCGGTAAAATTTTAGATATAGTGATTAATTCTCTTTATTCGGAAAGAGAAATTTTTTTGCGTGAGTTGGTGTCAAATGCTTCAGATGCTCTTGATAAAAGAAAATATCTTGGCTTAACAGATAAAAAAATTGCTATCTCCTCAGAAGCTTCTGAAATAAAAATTGAGGTTAATAATAAAGACAAAACTTTATCAGTTCTAGATAATGGTATTGGAATGAATGAAGAAGACCTTAAATCTTCATTGGGTACTATTGCGAGGTCAGGAACAAAAGCATTCTTAGAACAAATTGCAACAAACGCTAAAGATAAAAAACCAGATATGTCCATGATTGGACAATTTGGTGTAGGTTTTTATGCTTCTTTTATGGTAGCCGATAGTGTTGAAGTATTATCTAAAAAAGCAGGAGAAAACCAAGCATGGAAATGGTCTTCAGATGGAAAGTCAGGTTTTAATTTAGAAAAAGCAGATAAAGAAGATGTTGGGACATCTATTACACTTAAACTAAAAAAAGATGCAAAAGAGTTTTTAGAAGAAACTAGACTTCAATTTATTGTCAGAAAATATTCAGATCATATTTCCTATCCAGTTAAATTACACGAAATTGACAAAAAAGATGCAGAAATAAAAACTTTAAATGAAGCTTCAGCTTTATGGACCAGACCAGCAAAAGATATTAAAGAAGAGCAATACCAAGAATTTTTCTCACATATTGGCGCAGGTTTTGGAAAACCACTTTTAACCATGCATAACAATACAGAAGGGACTATTAGTTATACTAATCTTATATGTATTCCGTCTACAAGACCGTTTGACTTATTCAATCCAGATAGAAAATCATCATTAAAATTATACATAAACAGAGTATTTATTACAGACAAGTGCGATGCATTAATTCCTAGTTATCTAAGGTTCATAAAGGGTCTAGTTGACACTCAAGATATAGATCTGAATGTCAGTAGAGAAATGTTACAAAACAACCCTGCCGTAGCAAAGATAAGTAAATCATTAGTTGGAAAAATCTTAAGAGAACTTAAGAAAGTGAGTGAAAAGAACGCAGATGGTTATAAAAGTTTTTGGAAGGAGTATGGTGCTGTTTTGAAAGAAGGCTTGTATGAAGATGCAGAAAGAAAGGAGGCATTATTAGATTTATGTAGGTTCTCAACTAATGAAAATGATGACCCAATATCTTTATCTGAATATGTAGAAAAAATGCCTGAAAAACAAAAGGACATCTACTATATTTCAGCTGAAACAAAAGACCAAGCTTTAGCAAGTCCTCACTTAGAAGGTTTTAAATCCAAAAAAATACCTGTTTTAATTATGACAGACGCAATTGATCAGTTTTGGTTACCTATGGTTGGATCTTTTAAGGAAAAGAAGTTTACTTCAATTACACAAGGACAGATTAATTTAGATGATCTTGATGAAAAAAATAAAGACAAGAAAAAAGACGATAAGAATGAAAAAGAAAAAAAAGATAAAGAATATGTTGATTTAGTTGCCCAATTAAAAGTTGTATTAGGAGATCAAGTTAAAGATATTAGATTATCCTCTAAACTGACTGACAGTCCAGTCTGCCTAGTTGCTGACGAAGGCGATATGGATATTGCTATGGAGCAATTGATGGCACAGAGAGATACAAACTACAAGGGGGCTCCAAGAATATTAGAAATTAATGGAGACCATTCTCTTATTAAAAACATGAAGTCATTATTAAGTAAAAAAGAAAACAATGATTTAGTTAGTGACGCTGGAACTCTTTTATTTGAACAAGCTAGATTAATGGAAGGTAAAATGCCGGCTGATCCCGCTCAGTTTAGTAAAATAATGAACCAGTTTTTATTAAAAGCAATTCCTAACTAACCATTAATCGGATCTTTTAAAGAAAAAATAAAAAATAGTTATCAGCAGACAGAGCAATCCTAAAAACACATTTATTTGGATTGTTCTGTCTACTGAAATTAGTGTCATAATCCAAGATAAATTCATTAGACCAATTGGTGCTGTTCCGATACATGTCACTAATATACCAAAATTATTTCCTTTAGATTTAGTAGATGCTTGATAAACAAGTGCACCTTGCATTGTACTAAAACCTGATAAAAAAATGCCGCCAAATGTTAAACTTATAAAAGCCAATATCAGACTAGGTGAGTAAGAAAATAAAAACATACCTAAAAAAAATCCACTTACACCTGTAATAAAGATAATTGACAGATATTTTTGTGGAGAAAGATTACCAATAATTAAAGCCCCTATAAGAGCTCCTAAACCTTCAGAGGAAGCTAAGATTCCAATATTAAATTCAGATAATAATAATTTTTCTCTACCTAATACGGGGATTAAAGATACTAATGGAAAACCAAAAATATTAAAGATTAGGGTTGTTATCAATACCATTCTTAAACTAACAAGACTGTATACACTTTTACCTGTTTTTAATATTTCATTTAAAAGACCATGTGCCCAATGCTCTTTTATCGCTAATGGATTTTTTTGAGCAGAATTTAGAGCAGTATCCTTATTAGAATTTTTTTTAAATACAATGATTAATCCTAAAGCTAACAGATACATTATAAATTGAAGACTAAAAATTCCAGTAAGACCAACTAAAGTATAGAGTGTTCCAGCAAATATTGGTCCTATCAGTCTTGTTGCATTGTTGGATAATGTTTCCATAGCAAGTGAGGAACTCAAAAGTTTCTTTTTAATATTATCCGCTAACACTCTACGCCTTACTGCAAGGTCAACCACCCATGTAATTCCATTTACAAAGGCAAGAATAAGTGCAAAAAGCATATTAAAATTATCTGTGAAAACTAAAATAACAGCCATACCAGTGAAAATATTTGAAAGTAAGTAAATGTTTTTAATAACTAAAATTGGAGACACCCTCTCTGAAATTGTACCTATAACTATTCCCAAAAGGCTCATTGGTAACATTCTTGCTGCGAATATTACTGTAACTAAATATGGAATTCCTAGTTCTTGGAGGGCATAAAGACTCAAAGCTAAAAACTCCATAGCACGTGCAATCCCAGTCATACAACCTGCACCCCAGAGTATTCTAAAGTCTTTATTTTTAAAACATTCCTTAATCATTATATGTTAGGAAATTTTTTGATGTACTTCGACTACATTGCCTTCTGGATCTTGAAAGAAAATTTGGTGCCATTCTTTAGCGAAAGTGGTTCCATAATCCGAAAATGGTATTTTTTCTTTCTTAAGCCTTTTAATGAATGTGTTAATATCATCAGTCCTAAAAGCTATATGCCCTTTGTCAACAGGATTGATTGCCTGATTATTTTTAAAAGCTACATTTAAATCTCGTTCTGCAAGATGCATTTCTATTTTACCTTCTGTTACGAAATTAATTTTACCACTATACCCTCTATTAGATGTCTCTTCTGTTCGTGGAAAATTTTCTATTGGAATACTATTCATACTAAGGATATTTTTATAAAAATTATTCATATTATCTATATTTTTTGATACAAAATTTATATGGTGAAACTCTAATTTCATTTATAATCTCCAAATTATTTAATAATCATTACATTTATGCTATATAAAATAATTAATACTAAATAAGATAAATAAGCTAGTATTATAAAATTGAACTATTATATCTAATCATACACACGCAAAATATTTATGAGGATCAAAATGCCTGATAGCACCATTCAATTAGAAAATTCAGAAACCCAAGACAGCATAATTAGTGAAGTAAGAGAGTCTGTCGCTAAACTTTGTGGTGATTTTCAAGGTGAATATTGGAGAAAACTTGACAGAGAGCAAGGTTACCCTACAGAATTTGTTAAAGCTTTGACTGATGCGGGTTTTTTGGGAGCCCTTATACCGGAAGAATATGGTGGTGTTGGTTTAGGAATGGTTGCAGCATCTGTCATTTTAGAAGAAATACATCATCAAGGTTGTAATGCCGCAGCGTGTCACGCACAAATGTATACAATGGGAACTGTTCTAAGACATGGATCTGATGAACAAAAAAAGGAATATTTACCTAAGATTGCTGACGGAACTTTAAGGTTACAAGCATTCGGCGTAACTGAACCAACTAGTGGTACAGACACTACAAGTTTGAGAACTGTAGCTGTGCGTGATGGAGATGATTACATAATTAATGGACAAAAAATTTGGACCAGTAGGGCTGAGCATTCAGATTTAATGTTGTTGTTAGCTAGAACAACACCTTTAAATCAAGTTAATAAAAAGACTGAAGGTCTCTCTGTTTTTCTTTTAGATATGAGAAAGGCAAAAGGAAACGGTCTTACTATCAGGCCTATAAGAACAATGATGAACCACTCAACGACTGAAGTTTTTTTCGATAACCTTAGAATTCCTGCTTCTAATCTTATAGGTGAGGTAGACAAGGGTTTTAGATACATTTTGTCAGGTATGAATGCAGAAAGAATTTTAATTGCTGCAGAGTGTATCGGTGATGCAAAGTGGTTTACTAAAAAATCAACTGATTATGCTAATGATAGAAATATTTTTGGAAGAGCAATTGGTAAAAACCAAGGTATTCAGTTCCCAATTGCCAAGGCTTATGCTCAAATGAGGGCTGCAGAGCTTATGGTTTATCATGCAGCTAGACTATATGAAGCTGGCAAGCCGATTGGTGAAGAAGCAAATACTGCAAAATTGCTAGCAGCAGATGCCTCATGGGCGGCTGCTGAAGCTTGTGTGCAGACCCACGGCGGCTTTGGCTTTGCAGAGGAATATGATGTTGAAAGAAAGTTTAGGGAAGCTAGATTGTATCAAGTAGCCCCAATTTCTACTAATTTAATATTATCTTACTTAGCTGAACATGTTTTAGGAATGCCTAGATCATATTAAAGATCATTTATCTTTAACTGCAAGGTCTTCTGGCTTCAATCTTAGAATGTCGCTTGTAATAATATTTGCTAAGAACTCGAAACCTTCAGTTTTGTTCCTTATGTCTTGGGCTAGTTTTTCTGATTTTTTGTCAGTAGATTTAACTTTAATAGTTACCCAACTTTCACCATCTTTATCTGGTTCAACAGAGGTTATTGATATAACCAAACCATCTTTAATTTCATAAGTTATAGTTGGAAGATTGTCAGAATATTTTTTCAATGATTTTTTTATATCATAAAAATAAAAACTACTAATAACATCTCTAATATCACTCAACTGAGTTTCGTCAATTTTAAAATTTAAAGATTTAGGAACTATTAAACTTAACTTATTATCTTTATTCTCAACTTCAAAAGTTCCATTTTTGTTGTTTAAAGTGGCTTTCATGAATTGATCGTTTTTTATTGTAAAAATTAAACTCTCAAACCAATCAGATTTAGTTGTAGGCATTCTTATAGCACCTTTTAGAAGATAGCTTTGATTTTCTTCTGGGAATCTTGCAAATTGACCCCCGCTTAATCCTCCAACAGTCCGATCCACTTTACCAAATAAAATAGATGAATAAATTGTTCCGTCTTGTTTTTTCAAAGTAATTTTTGTTCCATAACCTTCATCCTCCTCCTTGCTTTTATTTCTTTCTGGAAGAAGTAAATTTAAATCAGCATGTCTTTGTGAATCTTTTGTTTTTAATTCCTCAATTCTTAACAATGACAGACTTGTAATTAAGTTTTCCCACATACCCTTCTTAAGTGGATAACCAGATTCTGAAATATAAATATTATCTTTTTTTACCAAATTAATGTTATTTTCAAATGAGTTTATGGAAATATTATCAATTTTATTAATATTTTTGGTGAAGTCTTTTAGAAATAAACTTCCTCTGTCTTCAAAAACGTGATTATTTGAATTTAAATTTATAGATATGATTGCTAAAATAACAAAAGTTAAAGTTACTATCGAAGTATTCACAAATTTTATTTTTGTCATATTATAATCCAACACTTATATTTAATAAGAACTTTTCTTTCTTCTAAACGATATAATCAAGGCTAAGCCAGCAAATATGACGGGGAGTATTGCAACATTAAAAGCAATAACCCATTTTTTCAAATTTTCTACATCTCTTCTTAGGTCAAATTTAACACTTCTTAGTTGAGATCTAGTTGACATCATTTCAGCTTTAAATCCATCAATCGCCTCGATAGTTTCAGGAGATAATATATCTATATCATCTTCATTATTCTGAGTTAGACTTCTTATTTTGTCTTCCATACCTTTCAGCTTTTCAGCAAGTTGCTGTTCTTCTAAAAGAAACTTTTCTTCAGCAATTTTTTCTAGGGCTATAATTTTATCAAAAGGCCTATAAGAGGTACTCTTTCCTCTTAGATCAGATAAAGCACTTCCTCCAATCATTTTCTCGATGACATTTAAAACAAAGTCACCATTATTCGCAAATGCACCTCTTTGTGTTAACCAATTACGATCCATCAACATATCGGCGTCCGAAACTAATAAGATATTAGACTTATTTCGTGATTTTAATATTTGCGTTTCTTCTTTATCTTTAAAGGACGAGTTTAGTGGAGATTTTATCCAACCAGCCAGAATTAAATTTTGATTGTCTTTTTTGATATTCGGCAATAGATCTCTTGGGTCTCCTTCAGGATTACCTGCCTTTTGCGCATCACCAAGACCAGAATTTTGGCTTGAAACAATAATAGGTTCTAAGCTAGTCTTCTTGTCAATAGACTCAAAAGATCCAGCAGTTGTCATTACTATGGTACTCAGATTTGAAAGTACACTCTCATTTTTGTTAAGTCCATTTCCCCTTATATTTAACCAAGGATAATTAGTGACCTGTATATCTCTGCCATTTAAATTTCTAGAGATGCGAAATCCAAATTCTGAATCTAATACAGCTTTTTTGTTGTCAAACTTTATACCCCAAGTGTCCAATAATTTTTTGAGATTAGACCTAGGGTTCATTGGAGGCATCCCTTGTTGTCGGCTAATTTCAGTTTCAGCATAAGGATCTAAAAATACTAACGTTGCTCCACCGTTTAGGATCCATTGATCTATCATATAAAGTGTCTCATCGGATAGAAATTTTGGATGAACAATCATTAATACTTTAGTGTTTTTATTTAATTCATTGGTGGTTTCGTTAACTGTTTCAACCACAAACATTTCTCTCATTTGTTTTAATATTTGTTGTTCTGGTTTACCAATTCTACTGTCAGCTTGAAGTCCAAGGTTGTCGATAATACTTATTACTGGTTTTTTAATTTGACTAAGCTCTGAAATAAGACTTGAAAGATCATACTCTAAGAAAGTTTCTCTTTCAGGTGAAAAAATAGGAATATTTTTTTGACCAGTGGTAGAGTTAGTAGCTGCTAATCCAAAATATAAAGCATCTGACATTTCAGTGGCAGTAAAAGAATTAATCCCCATGCCAACTGCCCTATCTTCGTAATCAGAGAATGGTTTAGGGTCAATGATTTCAAGTGAAATCTTTCCATTAGAAATATTACTGTATGTTTTTAACACAGTTTCCACTCTATTTGCATAAGTGGAAAGTTGGGGTACTTCTTTAACTAAATTGCCTGAAACAAATAATCTGATGTGTATTGGTTCTTGAAGATTTTTTAATAGATTAATTGTACTATCAGATAATGAGTAAAGTTTTTTTTCAGTAAAATCAATTCTGGAGGAATTAAAGACATTATTTATAATAATATTTATACTAAAAAAGACTAAAACAGAAAAAAGTATAGATAATCTCACAAGTGTTCTTGTCTTTATATTATTTAAAAATTCCATAGTTCTCTCAATCTGCTTTTTTAATTTGGACAAGCTGTACGTTTATCCAAATACACAAAATAATCATTGAAACGAAGAAAATGAGGGTCCTTAAATCAAAAACACCCATTTGAATTCTACTAAAATGGGATAGAAAGGACATTGAACCAATTGTTTCTGTCACCCAAGTCGGTGTCCATGACCTCACAGACGATAAAACTAGATTAAAACCAGCCATTATTAAAACAAATCCGCTTATTGAGGAGATTATAAATGCAATTACTTGGTTTTTAGTAAGTGCAGATAAACAAGAAGTAAGAGCCAAAAAAGCGCCAGCCATTAACCAACTTCCTATATATGATATTAAAATAACATTATTATCAGGATCCCCCAGATAATTAACTGTTACCCAAATAGGCATAGTTAAGATAAGTGCAATCAGAGTAAAAATCCAACTTGCTAAAAATTTACCTATTACCAATTGCATGTTAGTTACTGGTAAAGTTATTAGTAGTTCGATGGTACCGGATCTTCTTTCCTCAGCCCATAATCTCATACCAATAGCTGGCATTAAAATCAAAAACAGCCATGGGTGCCATGCAAAAAAAGCTGTTAAATCTGCTTGATCACGCTCAAAGAACCTTCCTAAAAAGAAAGTCATTCCAGATGAGAGAGCTAAAAAAACAAGCAAAAAAATAGAAGCTAATGGAGTTCTAAAATAACCCTTTAATTCTCTATCAAATATTATATAAGTCTTTTCTAAATAAATTTTCATAATCAGTTACCGACTAACTTGAAGCATTTGTTGTTGTAATTTTTCTAAATATTTCTTCCAAATTTGACTTTACGAAACTAGCCTCAATTATATTAAGTTTAAATTTGTTAACTTGTTTTAATACAGCATTTAGTTCTGGTGTTTTTTTGTCATCACTTACCAATATTCTGTTAGTATCTTTATCTAATTTCTCAATTTTCACATCACCATAATTAATTGATGATTTTAAATTTTTTGCTAAAACAGCGTTAATTTTATTAAAAACTTTAATTGATATTATATCTTTATTTGCAAACTGTTTTTCTAGATTTGCAGGTGTTTCATTTGCAAGTAACTTACCATCAGCAATTATCATTGCTCGTGAGCAGACAGCCTCAACTTCTTCTAAAATGTGGGTCGAAATCACTATTGCTTTATTTTTCGATATAGTTTTTATTAAATTTCTCATTTCATGTTTTTGATTTGGATCTAATCCGTCCGTAGGTTCATCCAAAATTAAAATATCAGGATCGTGTATTAATGCCTGGGCGATACCTACCCTTCTTTTGAAACCTTTAGAAAGTGTTTCAATTGGTTTGTTCCAAACTTCTTTAAGACTGATTTGAATGGCCATTTCATCTAGCCGGGTCGTTAATAATTTTTTATTTAGACCTCTCATTTTACCAACAAATGAAAGAAACTCTAAAACATTCATATCTGAATATGAAGGAGCACCTTCGGGTAAGTACCCTATGAATTCCTTTGCTTTCAATGGATTAGATTTTAGATCAACATTATTAATTAAAATGTCACCGCTATCTGGTTCTAGAAAACCAGTTAGCATTTTCATTGTTGTAGATTTTCCCGCTCCATTTGGACCAAGAAAACCAACAACTTCGCCTCTTAGGACGCTTAAATCAATGTTATCTACAGCTATAAACTCTCCAAATGATTTTTTTAAGTTCTTAGCGTCTATAAGTTTTGAAGACAACGATTAATATCCTCCAATAAAATATAAATTTCAATTATTATCACTTGAAATTAATTAATTTTAAAATAATAAAATTCAAGGTCTAAAATAAAATTTTTGGTATTAATACTCTATTTTTAAAAAATAAACATTATAAAAATTTGTTTACATTAGGAAGTTCGGGTTCACCGAAGCGTTTTTCTAAAGATAAAGCAATTTCAACTGCTTTTTCGTCTTCATTTTTATTACAAATAATTTGTAAACCAATCGGAAGAATATCTTGATTTTGATTTGTCGCAAATTTTTGTATTGGGTAAGTAATAGCACATATTCCAAAAATATTTACAGGTTGGGTATTAGCTGACGCTAAAAGACTTCTTTCGTGTAATTCCTTACCAATTTCTGCTTTATTTACGTCTAATGCTTGCATAACGGTAGTTGGAGACAAAAGTGCATCATATTTCATAAAATATTGATTAACTATAACCTCTAATTCACTAACTCTTTGCTTAGCTGAAATATATTCAAAAGAATGAACGTTAAGGCCTAATTTAGCTCTATTTCCAGTTATAGGGTCCATCTCATCAACATTTTCTTTGAAGCGATCAATACCAAACGCACTTATGATTTCAGATCCAACAATTTTAGGAAATAACGAAGCTTTTTCATTAGCCTCTGGAATTATGATTTCTTCAATTTTTGCACCAAGTTTTTTTAGCTCGTCACAAATATTTTCATAAGCTTCCATTACTTGAGGATCCAAATTTGTTGTAAATGGTTCCTTGAGTTTTCCAAAAGACATATTTTTAATTTGAATAGGCTTTAGAGCATTATCTGAATTGCCATTAAACGTATCAAATATTAATTTCGTGTCCTTAACATCACGAGCAATAGGACCTGGTGTATCTAAAGTAGGAGAAAGAGGAAAAATACCGTCAGTTGCCCATCTGTTTTTGGTTGTTTTTAATCCAACAATACCATTGAGTGAAGCAGGTATCCTTACAGAACCACCAGTATCTGTCCCAATAGCAAAGGCAGCTAAACCTGAAGCAACTGCCACGGCTGAGCCACTACTTGAACCTCCAGGCATCCTATGTACATTCTCGTCCCAAGGATTTCTTGGTGTGCCTTTATATTTATTTAATCCAGTTGCTCCCAACGCAAACTCAACAGTATGAGTTTTACCTAAAATTATGCAACCAAGAGACTTTAATC
>OCZA010000041.1_pt1 | contig 38583 bp, 45 predicted proteins | sample 1539021 | NCBI WGS metagenome assembly OCZA01 (sample SAMEA2619376, study PRJEB22493) | marine metagenome | biome: marine biome (ENVO:00000447); feature: surface water layer (ENVO:00002042); material: "saline water (ENVO:00002010), including plankton (ENVO:xxxxxxxx)" | depth 5 m | reverse complement strand
ATGGATATAGCTTGGCAAATAGTGTCATAGAGGCTTTTCATGCAGGTGATTTTAAAGCATCTCCAAAGCCATCACTAACTGTCCGCTCAACAGAGATAGAACTAGGTATAGAAAACTTCATGCTCTCCTTAGGCACTTTACTTGGTGTGATTGATACCGATCCTAAATTTAGCCTGAGGCCGCCATTTATACGTTATCTTAGCGAAGTGGCATTCATACAATTAGGAGACGCATCTATTACTGGCGTTCCTGGAGAGCTTTATCCAGAAATTGCTGTTGGAGGTATAGAAAATCCTATAGGCGCTGATTACGCCATAGCACCTCAAGAAGTTCCATATTTGCGAAGTCGATTTCCAAATAAACTGAACCTGATGGTGAATTTAGCAAATGATTCTATCGGTTACATCATTCCAAAAAGCGAATGGGATGAAGACGCTCCTTGGATCTACGGAGAGACTGAAGAAACTTATGGTGAGGAGGTGTCATTGGGCCCAGATACGGCTTCAGTGATTCACGAAAATATCATTAAATTGATAGACGAATCAAAAAAATAAATTTTTTCGTATTTGATTCTCGTGACGACTGTCGGGAAGAAAAAAGAAAATTTACTTATAAAGCGGTGCTAGAATTTGTTCAACGAGCAGATGTAAAAATTTAGCAATGGCTGTCACGTACTAATCAAGGAAGGTATTAATGAATCAGTTTAAAAATTTAATTGTACTCAGCCCTTTAGTTTATGCCGTTCATCATTTTGAAGAACACGTAATATTTAATTTTATAGAATGGAAATTAAAATATTTTTATCATTCAGCTGCGGCATTATCGACAGAAGCAATCTTGTCTATATTGATTTGTATATTTGTAATATTTACTCTTCTACACTTGGTTAAAAATAATAGGGCCAGCGCTTATATTATTTTATATATATTGTTTACCATCCAAGTTGTAAACGCACTTTTTCACATATTTTTTAGTTTTTACTACAGAGACTTTAGTCCCGGCACGATCACAGCAGTCTTATTTTATTTGCCTGTAAACTTTTTAATAGTTCGCGCAGCATTCAAAGAGGGTTGGTTAAAATCTTATTTAGAATATGCAGTTATTGCTTTTTTAGGAACAATAACTTTCGCTTTATTTGAAATATATGGGCCAATAGTCATAGCTTTATCAATGGTAGCTAGTTTCATCTATTTCATTTGGGCCAGTAATAAATTAACTTAATGCTTTTATGATCTTTTAATTTTTAACTTTGCCAAAATTTGGCTCAGACTATTAAATTAGAACAGACCTGCAAATATTTGAGATTATCTTGAAAAGGCTTAGAATAAAAAAATTCAAATTTTAAAAAAAAGGGACTTACATGCTAGACATTAATAATTTTGACGAAACAAAAATAGACTGGAAACCTCTACCTGGCCCTGATGGCGAGCCAACAGAGCATATTGAATTGTCAATTTTAAATGTTGATGATAATGCCAAGATAGTAGATATTTTGTTTAAATTTGCTGCCAATGAAAAAATACTTATGCATAGACATACGTCTAACTATAGTACTTTCACAGTCAAAGGGGAGCTTAGAACTTATCTTCCTGATGGTGAGTTAAAAGATATTCGTCCAGCAGGAGTGTTTAAAGCTGGAGTACCTGGCGAAGCTCACACTGAGGGAGGCGGCGATGAAGATGTAGTGGTTTATTTTAGCCTCAGGCCTTACTCAGAGACGGATCCAATTTACGAGATTTTGGATGACAACATGGAAGTTACTCAAGAGATGACTTTTAACGATCTAAAAAGCCTCAATGAAGAATATTCTAATTAAAGTCTAAATATAAATTTGGTACAAAATTATGAAATTAATACTAGTCTTTTTATTAATAACTTCTTCGCTCAATATTTTTTCAGAAAAAGTCTATTTTATAAATATCAAAGACGGAGATATTTTGAAGTCTCCTTTTCTTATTCAATTCGGGTTAGCAGGAAAAGGAGTAGCCCCAGCCGGGGTTGATCGAAAAAACACTGGCCATCATCATTTATTAATAAATGTAGACAAAATAGATCTCAGCATGCCAATTCCGTCTTCGGCGCAGCACCTTCACTTTGGATTAGGACAAACTGAAACTAATCTTAACCTTCCTTCAGGCAATCATATTCTTCAGCTAGTCCTGGGCGACAAATACCATGTTCCGCATCAGCCGCCATTGATGTCCCAAAGAATCGAGGTAACCGTCGAGTAGAAACTTTGTCAAAAAATAAATGATTTTCTAAATGGTATAAGATCTTTTTGAGGATAATTCAAAAAGGTTCTTGGGAATAAATAATATGGAAGTAACTTTAACTTTTGCAATGATACTCTCAGTTTTCATGTTAATTCTCTCGGTTAGAGTTTTGGATTTGAGGGGCAGTCCAGTCACAAAGGCTTTTCATTCAACAGAAAGAGAAATTGATCAGCGAGTTTTAGATAGGGCAATAAGGGGACATGGTAACTTAATTGAATATGCTCCGTTATTTTTGATTTTAATGCTCGCGCTCGAATTAAGCGATGCTTCAAAATATTGGCTTTATTTTAATGGCTCAATTTTTACTATAGGAAGATTGATGCATGGTGTTGTTTTTGCATTTATGAAACCCAATCCTTTTATGAGAATTGGCGGCATGATACTAACTTTTATGGGTTTTTTAGGGTTAACAGCGTCTGCAATTTATCTTTAAAAAGTTAAAAATAGACTTTAAAGATAAGAAAGATCATTTTCCGCTATAATAATCACATGTGTGAATGTTGTGATTGCTGCGAGTGCGATTGTTGCTCTTAGCAAGATTTTAAATAAAACTTAAGCCTCTACTTGATTGGGTTGTAACGCTTTAAGTTATGATCTACAGTACTTTGCCTAATTTGGAGGAGAAAATATAAGTGAAAGCTTCACAAGCAATTACCGATAGACTGGCTATGACATTGTCATTTGCCTGCATATTGCACTGTCTTTTTATGCCGGCTTTTATAATTTCTTCGGTTACATTTGCCTCGTTGCAATTTACAGATGAGCTTCTTCATTACTCCATTCTTTTTTTGGCAATTCCAATTAGTTTTTTTGCCTTAATGTCGGGAAAAAGAAATCACAATAACAATCTTGTTTTTGCTATTGGGCTTTCAGGGCTGATAGTTCTTTTTTCTGCTCTTTTCATGGAAGGCGAGTTCTATGGCTTGCCACTCGAAACTCTTATAACTCTTATCGGTTCAATTGTTGTCATATCAGCGCATTACAAAAACTATCAAATTTGTCAGCGTATTGATTGTGCCTGTCACGAATAAAAGTTTAAATTCTCTAAGGGAGAGATAAAATATGAATTACTGGTTTTTAATGACTGGTGCCTCAGTCGCTTTAGTGGGTGCGTTTTTCCATGGCGTTGTGGGCCAAAAAATATATATGGGAAATATTAATAAAAGCGAGCTGGAAGCCCTAACTAAATCTTTAAGTTTGGTTTCTTGGCACATTTTTACAATATTCCTGATTGTTAGCGCCATTACTTTAGTTTCAGTTGCATATTTTCCGTCTTTTAGAATAGCTGCTTATCCAATTATCCTTGCCAATATGTTGGGTGCAATTTTGTTTGTCTTTCTTGGCTTAGGAAAACACAATGCTCTTTTGAGTCTTCCTGGGGCTTATTTAATGATTGCAACTGCATTGCTAGGTGGGTTAGGAGTCTATCTATGATAGATCTTTACTATGCTCCGACGCCCAATGGCTGGAAGATTTCTATCATGCTGGAAGAGTGTGAAATGGATTACAACTTAATATTGGTGAATTTAGGCAAGGGTGATCAGTTTAAGCCAGATTTTCTAAAGATTAGTCCCAACAACAGGATGCCGGCTATAGTAGATCACGATAATATAATAAATGAAGAGCCAATGAGCATTTTTGAATCTGGGGCTATTTTGATGTACCTCGGAGAAAAGGCAGGAAAATTTTTTCCTCAAACATCTCCTGAGAAAGAAAAAGTATTGGAATGGCTTTTTTGGCAAATAGGTGGGCTTGGACCCATGGCAGGGCAAGTGAGCCATTTTGTAAATTACGCACCAAACTTTCCTGGCGATCATTCTTACTCAGAAAAACGTTACAAAAATGAATACGATCGTTTGTTGGGAGTTATGGATAGAATTTTAGAAGAAAAAGAGTACTTGGCAGGTGATTATTCTATTGCTGATATGGCTTCCTTCCCATGGGTTACTGCTTACAAAAGATACGAAGTAAATTTAGATATATTTACCAATGTAAGAAGGTGGTTTGATGCAATTAAGGTTAGACCAGCAGTTAGAAGAGGTATGGATGCTGGCAAAGAAGCTAGAAATTTTGGCGAAGGTATTTCTAAAGATGCTTTAAAAACAATGTTTAAGCAAGATGCCAAAAGCATAGCCGAAATGGCAAAAAAGAAAGAAAAAGACTGAGACTAAGAGTTTTAAAGCAATTTTTCTATCAACTGTATTCTGTCATTACCAAAATACATATCTTCTTCGTTAACAAAAAAAGTGGGTGAGCCAAAACCACCTCTAGTCATCAGCTCTTGTGTGTTTTCGATTAGTCTCGCTTTAGTCTCAGGTAAATTTATAAAATTTAAAAATTCTTCAGACGAAACTTCATGCGAATCTGCTAGCTCCTTTAAAAACTGATCATCTGATATGTCTGAACCATCTGTCCAATATGCTTTAAAAATTGAGCTTAGATAAGCCTCAATATCTTTATTATGATCTAGGAAATAAAAAGCCCCTCGCATAGCTTTAACACTATTTATTGGAAAAATTTTAGGCCAATTAAACTCAATACCTCTAAGCTTTGCCCAGTCTGCCATATCTTTTTGAGAATACTCTAGTTTTTCTTTAACTGGATGTTTTCTGCTTTCATAAACACTAGGGTTAATCGAATTAAAGATTCCGCCCACTAATATGGGCTTCCAAATAATTTCAAAATCTTTGACTTTTTTTAAGTCTATAATTCCTTTAAATGAAAGATAAGTCCAAGGGCTACTGCAATCTAGGAAATACTCAATTTGTCTTGTCATTTTAATTAGGAGATTAATCTAAAATTATTTTTACGCCACCAAGATAAATATTGCCATTTTGCAAAGCGTTTATTTTTTCTGCGTTTTCTAAAATTTTATTTCTATCTAAAGTTTTTACTGCGAAGGCATTAATACCTTCGCCTCTACCATCTTCATCAGGCACAAAACTTATTTTTGATTCATTTAAAAGGATAGATAAGTTATTTTCCGCAACTCTTTTTTTTCCTAAAGCTTTTTCCCATTTTGAACACAAAAGCTCAGGATTATCTGACTGCAACACAACTCCAGAAATAACATCGACCAGAGTTTTATTAATATCTTTTTCCCAATCCGTTCCTGCCCAAAGCCATGCAGCTTTTGGATTCATATGATCAATAGATAATATTGCTGCGCCGACTTGTTTGGGATGCAAGTGTATAGTTCTAGCTTGAATATTCTCTTCTTCTCTATTTCCGTGCCAAACTATTTCTATGCCTGATGTTTCTACGCGTTCTTGTTCTTCTTCAAAATTTTCTACATCCACGATTACCATGTAACCACCGTCACCACCTTTTTTATCTAAGAATCTTTCAGCAGTCGTATTCTCTTTTACGGGAGTAACAATTTCAAAAAAAGTATCTCCAAGAGGAATCAAAACATTCTCAAGACCAAAATTTATTAAGCCAGCATCGTTATAGCTTTCTTTTAAATCTAAAAGTTTACAAATCTTACTCCCTAACTCATCGCGCTCGCGCGATACAAAAACTAACTGTCTTAATCTCATAATATTTGTAGAATAACAAATAAAAAACTAGTGAGGAAATAATGAGAAAGATAGAAACAGGAACCGAACACTTACAAGCAAAAATAGATAATGGTGTTGGTTACTTAATAATGAATAGGCCTGATGCTAGAAATGCAATGTCGGGTGAAATGAACGAAGCAATGCAAAAAAGCATTGCTGAATTTGAGCTTGATACGGAAGTACGTTGCATAGTTTTAACTGGTGCAGGTAAAGCTTTTTGCGCCGGCGGTGATGTTAAGGGAATGTCTTCTAGAAACTCAGAAGGTAGAGGCGATGAAACAATCGATAAGGCTATTCATAGACAACGTGACCATCAAAGAGGAACAGCTGGTAAATTATTCAAAATGCCAAAACCTACCATAGCCGCTCTTCCTGGCGCAGCGGCTGGAGCAGGGCTGTCTTATGCTTTGTCTTGTGATTTGCGAATAATGTCATCAGAGGCTTTTATGACAACAGCTTTTGCAAAAGTAGGATTTTCTGGCGACTATGGAGGTACTTATTTCATGTCGCAGTTAGTTGGTTCTGCGAAAGCAAGAGAATTATATTTTCTCTCAGACAGAGTATCTGCTGAAGAAGCATTAAAACTTGGCCTTACCAATTGGGTTGTCGAGCCAGACGATTTAGATCAAAAAACCAAAGAGATTGCAGAGCAGTTGGCCTCTGGACCTTCAGTTGCATATAGATATATGAAAGAAAATTTGAATAGAGCCATGAGTGGAGAAGTTGACGATTGTTTAGATTTAGAGGCAACGCATCACGTGCACTGCGGGGAAACATTAGATCATAAAAATGCCGTTCAAGCGTTTGTTGAAAAAAAGAAACCCGAATTTCAGGGAAAATAATTTAAATACAGATAGGAGAGTTGATGTTTTTAGCGATGAATAAATTCAAAATTGTGAAAGGACGTGAAGAAGATTTTGAAAAAATTTGGAGAGAAAGAGATACCCACTTGCAGGGCGTAGAAGGTTTCAAGGAATTTAATTTGATGAAGGGTAGTGTTGAAGAAGCTTATTCTTTATATGCTTCGCACAGTATTTGGAAATCAAAAGAGCACTTTGTAAGTTGGACCAAGTCAGAAGCCTTTCGCCTTGCCCACAAAAATGCAGGCAAACATAGCGATATTTATTTAGGCCCGCCAGAATTAGAAACTTTTGAAAAAGCATTATGATTAAAAAAATACTATTTATTTTTCTTTTAGTTCTGGGGTCTACAATTTCAGCCGACCCGCTTAGCAAAGCGATAGATAATTTTGAGCGTAAACCTGAGAATATTGCTAGGGATATATACAGAAATCCCTACGAAACCATTTCTTTTTTTCAATTAAAGCCTGATATGCAAGTAATTGAACTTTCGCCCGGCAGTGGTTGGTATACAGAAATATTAGCTAGTTATTTAAGGGAGTCAGGTTTGTTGATAGCTGCACATTTTAATCCAGAAATTAAAAATAATTACTTAAGAAAAAGCAGAGCAAATTTCGAAAACATGTTGATGTCTAGAGAAGCACTTAAAAAAGTACAACTAGTAAACTTGGATTCAACTTTAGCTCCGCCCAACTCGGTAGATGCAGTATTAACTTTTAGAAATTTACATAACTGGTTAGGGCCAACCATGGACGATATTTTTCAAAATAGTTTTAATGCCTTAAAACCCGGTGGAATTTTTGGGGTCGTAGAGCATCGAGCTAAATCAGGAACTTCATTCGCAAAAATGAAGAAAAGTGGATATGTAACAGAAACTTATGCCATTGAAGCAGCAGAGAAAATTGGTTTTAAATTTGTTGAAAAGTCGAACATTAACGCAAATCCAAAAGATAGCGCGAACCATCCAAAAGGAGTTTGGACTTTACCTCCATCGCTAAGAATGAAAGATAAAGATAAATCTAAGTATCTTGAAATAGGCGAAAGTGATCGTATGACATTGATGTTTGTAAAACCAAAAAACTCTTAGAGAGTTTAAAAAATTTTATCTAAAGAGATTTTTTATTGGCTTATTTTCTCTAAAGTTTTTTACGTTTTCTAAAAATAAATCAAAAGATCGCGGCAAACCTAAAAGAGAATGCGCTGAATCATGAGCAGATATAAAACAGTTTTTAGCTGTCCATAAATTCGAAGATGCATCTAATGGTTCTTGCTTGGTTGTATCTAAAGCCGCCGCAGCAAGTTCTGCTGAATTAAGAGCATCTGCCAAATCTTCTTCATTGACTGCATTTCCTCTTCCAACATTAATGAGCATTGCCAAGTTATTTAATTTTTTTAGCACATCTTTATTGATCACATTATTCGTTTCTTCACTATTAGGCAAAGCCATAACTAAAAAGTCAGTAAGCGGTAAAAATTCTTCAAATCTTTCCATGGTTAAGACTTGATCAGCAAATTTGCATGCCTCAGGATTTCTTCTTATACCAATAACTTGCATGCCAAAAGCTTTGCCAAGCTTCGCTACTTCTTTTCCTATCCCTCCATAGCCTAAGATTAATAAAGTTTTATTTGTTAATTCCCCATCACCGCCCATAGGACTCCAGTCCTTCTCTTTTTGCAATTCTATATGTTGATCTATTCTCTTATTCCAGCGCAGCATTTGAGAAAAAACGTAATGTGCAATAGGAATAGCATGGATGCTGCTGGCATTAGCAATAACAGCGCTGGACTCTTTTAAAACAGCTTTACAAAAAGGGTCGTCCATACCAGCATAACCCGTTTGAATAAAATTCATTCTTTTGCATAAATTTAATAGCGGTTGAAATAGATTTTGGTTATCTCTGATAGCAAACAAAAATTGATAAGAAAGAAAGAAAGCATCGCATTCTGGAATTGAGTCCCAAGAAGGATTAGAAGAATCCTCTGGATCTATGGCTAAAATTTCTATGGAATCTAACTCTCTGAGTTGAGAGCCAAAATATTTATCTGTATCTTTTGCAATAACCAGCTTCATTGAATTTAGAAGCTATCTTAATCATTTGAATGCCAAAAACAACTTAATATTGTCTTCGGCATTCAAGATGTGAATCAGAGTTATTTACAGAGTAACTCTAAAGCCAATACCTAAGTTTTTGCCAGGTAATGGCACTTCATTTTTAACAGTAGATGAGTGATTTCTTGCAATTTCGTCTAAGAGATTATTAGCGAAAAGCATTACTTTAAAGTCTTCAACTCCTTCAACTGGGAAAGACCTGCTGATACTTAAATCGAGCAGTTCAAATCCAGCAGTAAATGAATCACCATCTGAACCAAAATCAGGCTGTGCATTTACTTCAGTTAAATCTATGTCAACTGACAAGTTGTCTTCTGTATAAGACAGCGTATAAATGTCTCTCGCTGGAACCATTCTAGGAATATTAGAACCGTCTGTAAAAGTTCCGTTGACAGAATCTCTACCAATGGTCACACCTAAGTTTCCATTAAGAAAATCAAAATCTTTTCCAACTTGAATTTCGTAACCATCAAGTTCAGCATCTTTTTGTACAAAATTTGCTATTTGTAATTTACTTGGCTCAGATCCTGCGTTATCAATTTGGCCGGTATCTTTTCTGTAAATGTAATTATCAACTTCGTTTTGATAGAAGTTAATAGATCCATAAACAATTTCGTTATCAAAGTTTAGACCCAAATCAATATTTCGAGATTCTTCAGCTTTCATGTTTGGATTACCTACTTCAAATCTTTGAACAGCAGCGTGAGCTCCATTCATAAACATTTCTACCGATGAAGGCGCTCTTTCTACTGAACCAAGACTTAGACTTAAATCAGTTGTCGAACTTAGATCAAAACCAAAACCAAAGACAAAACTTGTGGAGTCAAAATCCTTATCGTAAGCAACAGAGTTAAACTTACTCTTTCTGTTTACCTCGTCTCTTCTGATACCAAAATCTAAATCAAAAGATGAAAATTGTTTGTTTAGATAATATCCATAACTAGTTTCTTCGCTTTCAACATTCTCCATGAAAGCCTCTTCACCAAGGATAGAAGTGTCTTCTTCCATAGAACGGATGACAATTTTTTGAGTTAAAGCGTCATTAGATAAATCTAATATTCCACCAAATTCTTGTGCATCATTTAAGAAAGTAGTCTTCTCACCGTTATGTTCTCCACCGATGTGGGCTTCAACAAGGTTGTAATCAGTGTCGCTGTAGAAATAATCTATCTGATTAATAAAATCACCAGCGATATTATAAGAACCTTTTAAGTTGATAGTATCTGAGTCAGTAGTAGACTCGATTCTTTCTTCTCCGTGCGCTTCTCCTCCTTCTTCTTCTTCATGTTCGCCATGAAAAGGAATGCCATATACGTTTTCAATATTTTTAAAGGACAAACCAACATATCCCCAATCTTCGACAATTGAGAAACCGGTTTTAAAAGCAGCAGTTTTAGCATCTGAATTTTCCATATGATCTTTTTCTTCTTCAGTATGTCCAGGCTCGTGGATAACTGCTTCATCAGGAATTTCAAAATTATTGAAATTTGCGTGTTTATAAGCAAATGTTAAATTTACGCCTTGAAGATTATCGCTAAAATTAATGTTATGCACTTTGCCGTCATTGACTGAGTTATGCTCAAAACCCAACTTTATTTCTTGCTCAGAAAAGTCTTCTTTTGTAATTGTGTTATCTACTACGTTTACAATTCCACCAGGTGCACCATTGCTATAAAGTAAAGAACTTGCACCACGAACGATTTCTACTTGTTGAATATTATTCATATCAATATCAATCGGATGGTCCGCACCAATACCAGAAACGTCTCTGTTTACTAAGCCATTTTCTAGAACTTTTATTCTTGCCCCAGAAAGACCCCTTATAACAGGTTGTCCAACTATTGATCCAAAATCTGTATTAGAAACACCTAGCAGAGTATCAATTGACTCTCCTAAACTGTGAGTTCCAAACTTATTAAAGTCTTCCTCTAAAATCAAGTGAACAGGATTATCTATTTCACTACTTGATCCTAAAATTGAAGCCGATACAGCAACATCTTCTATGTCATCAGCAAAGGCTAAGTTTATTGTCATCGCAGACATAATTGCGATTAAGTATGTAATTTTTTTCATAATACCTCCTATGAAAAATTAAAATTTAAATTAAAACGAGAAATTTAAATTTTCGGAGGCGCTCTAGAGGAATAAGGGAATGAATAAGTTAACTGATAGGAACGGTTAATGTTTCCTTTAAATTCTTTAGTTGTATGGACTTCAGTAATTAATTCTGAATATTCATCTAAAAATGAAACTACATTGAAATGGCATATTAAACAATTTTCTTCAGCATGATCTTCCTCATAATGATCGTGAGCTAATGGCTCTGCTGCAATCGATATAGAAAAGGCAAAAGCCGTTAAAAGAAGAAGAATTTTGTTATTGTTGAATTTCAAGTGAGCTACTGTATCAGAATTCTTTTTAAAACGGGCAGATATCCTTGGGAAATTTCCATCTCTTTAATAAAGCCTTTTTTAACAAGCATTCTGTGAGCTTTAGGAAGGTTGTACCATGGACAAAAGGTAAACAAATGGTGTTCTATATGATAATTTACATTTAGCGGCGCCAAAAAATATCTTAAATACCAGGGCACCAAAGTGGTTCTCGTAAAACTAAAATCATCATCTCCTTCGAGGCCCGAATGTTCAGTAATGCTTCTGATTCTATAAAATAAGCTAAAGAAAGTTAGCATCGGAAGCCACCATAATAATAAATATAACCAACCCTGATCAAAGGAAAGCAAAACAACGAAAATTAATGAGTTCGTCAAAAGAAAACCTTTCAGCTTAGAAAGAATTCTTTTTAAACTTTTGAAAAACGTATCTTCTTTTCCCCAGGCTGAGATTAACACTGCAGAATATCTTCTAATGCCTGCGATGCCTGTTAAATCTCTCAAAAATTTTCTTGCAAGACTTTGCCATGACGTAGGAAAAGCATCGGTGAGCCCCAAGTCAGGATCCTTCTCTGTATCGGTATATTTGTGATGTTGCGAATGCACTTTTCTATAAGGCAATGTATCTGACATGACAGGAAAAGCACATAACCATTGAGATACTAAGTCATTTAATTTTCTATTTTTGAATATTAGGCCGTGCGCACCATCATGCATAAAAACTACCATTTGGAATTGTTTTGCTGCAATCACAAGCATAGAAATAAAAAAGGTAAACGGGTTTGGAAAAAAAATAAAAAGGACGAATGCTAAAACAACCTGCACCCACATAAATGCAAGGGCAAAAATATTTATGAAATCTTTTTTTTCTCTTAACTCTGAGATTTCGGCTGGATCTAATAAATCATCGAAGGACATCTTAAAATTATAACTAAAGAGTAATTTAGTTGTAAAAACTATTTCTTAGCAGTTTTGGTTATAAATGCGTTTAATTGTTCAGCTTCCTCACAAGAATTGGGGCACAAGATGTACAATTTTTCTAAATTGCGTTTAGCTAGTTCTAACCTATTGGTTTGAACAAAAAGCTCTCCTTGATATTCTAATGCGGCTTTATTTTCTGCATCTAAGACTAAAGCTTTTTCATATAATTTTTCAGCTTTTTCTAAGGCTCCCAATTTTCTCTCACTAAATGCATAAAGGGTCCAACCATAAGCGTCTTCTGGTTTTGACTTTGTGTAAGCCTTTAGCACTTTTTTTGCTTCAAAATATCTCTCTTGGTCGATAAATTTGACAGCTTTTGTATAAAGCTTGTTTGGATCAGTTTTTCCATATTTTGCTGCTGCTGCATAAGAAGAAAAACAGATAAAGAAAACCAAAAATATAGTTTTTAATTTCATTTCAAAATTATAACTATTAGAATTATATTTAATTCTTTTGTAAACTTTAAAAAATAAGCTTTTAACTTAAATTATGGGATTTTTTACTCAACTTTACTTGCTTTGCGCGGGCGTTATGTCTGGCGTTATATTGTTTCAGTCATCTATTGTTGCATCATCAATCTTTAAAATTTTACCTGAAGAAAATGCAGGACTACTTCTTAGGAACCTGTTTCCCAAGTTTTTTCTTTTTTTAATATCGCTCGCAATACTTTCAATAATTAGTGCTTTTTTATCTGACCTAAATTTTGTGCCTTTCGGCTTAATTGAATTGATTAGTTTTTTGGCTATGCTGATTTGTTACTTGATTATCCCTAAAACTAATCAAGCGAGAGATGAAAAAAAAGACAGCCTTTTCGCAAAGCTTCATACGGTTAGTGTTTCTCTAACTTTATTAGTTTTAATCTTAAATATATCTATTTTTTTTATGGTTGTTTGAAATGGTCGATTATCTTAAAGCTCAAAAAATAATCCACTGGTTGATGGCTTTCGTCATTATGCTAGATTTGAATGTTGCTCAAAAATTTGGCGGCGACATGGAATTATGGGACAGATTAGAATCAAGAGCCGATCACGCGACCGCTGGCTTAATAGTTACCTTTTTGTTTTTTTTAAGATTGTATTTTAGATACAGATACGGAGCTCCCGCTTTGCCTGAGTCGATGCCCAAGTGGCAAGTAATCTCTGCAAAGGCAGGCCACTACGGTCTTTATATTCTTATGGGGATGTTAATAGTGACAGGAATTTTATCAGCCAATTACACTGCAGACCCTATAATCGTTTTCGGTTCTTTAAACCTTTCTTCTGAAGTAGAAAATATTCAAATGTTTAATTTAATTAGAGGGATACACGAGTTCGCCACCAATGCGATTATTGCCTTAATAATAATCCACATTTTAGCCGCTTTATACCATCAATTTATTGCGAAAGACGACACAACATTAAACATGACTAAATTTTGGACATCTAAATTAAATAATGAATAAGTCAATTTTAGCATTGCTAATTTTTTCAACTTCTTTTTTTGCTTGTGCAAATTTTCCTAAATACGAAATAACAGTTTTAGCGACCAATATTGCTAATTACGGAGGTTTTGGAGAGTGGAGTTTTTCAGCCCTATATGAGAATGAGGATGAATCCGTTCTGTTTGATACAGGTTTTCACGAAGACACTGTCATACATAATGCTCAAGTTTTAAATAAAGATCTATCTAAGGTAGAGAAAGTTGTTTTGAGTCACTTTCATTCAGATCATACTGGAGGATTATTAAAATTAAGAAAAAAATATCGTTTAATTAACAAAGCAGCTTTTACTAAAGTTTATGTAGCTAAAGGATTTTTTAAACAAAGATTCACCATTGATGGCAAAAAAGTCAGAGAAAATGGACCTGGCCCTGGAGGATATAGTGATGCCAGTCTCTTTAAAGCCGAAGCCGAAAAATTAGGAATTAAATTTTATGTTGTAGATGCTAAAACTCAAATAAGCGAAAATTTATATATAACTGGGCCAGTAATTAGAAAAATTGAGAATTATAATGGCCCAACCAATTTATATATAAAAGACAAAAAAAACAACCTAGTTCCAGACATAATTAAAGATGACCAGTCTATGGGCATGCTTACAGAAAAAGGCTGGGTAATGATGTCAGGCTGCGGCCACTCTGGAATTATAAATACTGGAGAAACGCTTAAAGAAATAAAAGATCTTCCTATATATGGTGCTTTGGGAGGTTTTCATTTATGGCAGGCAAACGAAAAAACTGTCATGCAGACTGCAAAATGGTTAAAAAAGGAAGGGCTAGGTAAATTTATGGGAGGCCACTGCACTGGGATAAATGCCGCAACAAAAATCTCAAACATAGTTGGGCTTGAGGCAGAGGATTTATCTCATACGGCAGTAGGGAGCATTTTAACAAAAGATCTTAAAATAATTAGAAGTTCTGTAGAATAAATTATAAATTTTCTGAAATTGCGTTTATTCCTAAAAATGAATTTCCCAATATTATTGGATCGTCTGGAGCAGGATGAGAAGAAAGTTTAACTATAACTAAACTATTTTTTTGATCTATAAATATTGCTTGGCCGTAAATACCGAGACAAATTAAAGTAGTTTCGTCTCCAACCCAAGTCTGATTTCGGTAATGAAAACCAGGTAATCTTGCAGCGTAGTCGCCTTTTAAAAACTTATCCTTATAGCTTTGATCTTGATTGAGTGTCTCTTTAATCCAGCTCTCTGGAACCACTCTTTCATTATTCAAAGTTCCATTGTTCATAAGCATTAATCCAAATTTTGCTAAATCTCTGGCGCTAGCATTCATTCCTGCGCCCATGTAAGGGAAGTCTGTCTCATCTACCACGATGTCTGCTTCATGTTCTGTATGTAATTTATCCCAAATATACTTTTGCAGAAGGTCTTGAAATTTCTCTCCGCACGCTCTTTGAGCAGTTAAAGCGACGACATTTGTTAAAACAGTTCTATAATTAAACTTCTCATCATCTTCTTGAGATGAGTTTGTTAAATTACACATAAAATCTAAAATATTTTTTGGCGAATTGGTTTTCACTAATTCAGGGCGCCAACCAACAACAGCTGCTTCATGCCAAAATTCTGAATTTGAATCGTCGTAATCTTCTCCAAAACTTACCGCTGCAGTCATGTCCAAAGCTTGTTGTATTGTCGTATTTATAAAAGGAGAATTTTTTAATTCAGGAATATATTTAGTGATTTTATCAACTGGGCTTAATTTTTTTTCTTCCACTAAAATTCCAATTAACATTCCAACAAAAGATTTTGATACGGAATTCATAAGATGCAAACTTTCTGGCTTCATGTCATTTTGATATTCTTCAAAAATAATTTCGCCGTTTTTAAGGACAATAAAAGCGTCAGTAAATGAAGAATCAAGTTCTTGTCTAAGGGTTTTTTTACCATCTAGTCCATCAAACTCAAAAGAATCAATCGGTTGTAGATTTTGAGGAAGAATGAAAGGAGAGTTGGATTTTGTTAATTGAGTGGTTTTAAAAATAGAGCTCATGTTTTGAAAGCTCCATCTATTATTCGGCGGTATTAACCAATTTGTCTTTGTTATCTTCATTTTATTTCTCAATATTGATCTTTTAAACTATCTATCTAGTCTAAACAGCTAATAAGAAAAACTAAAGGAGAAACAAACTATTCCCAAATGCTTAGTGGGAACATTTAATAATACCTATAATCAACGTATTTCCTGCCTTTTACTAGTTAAGACGTTCTTAAGTATCTGGAGAAGCTTGAATCTCGGTGGTAAATTGAGATAATTAACAAAAAAGATCTAATATTATGGTAGCAAATAAAGAAAATTTTGAATTTGATGCAAATCAATTAAGAGAGAAATACAGAGAAGAAAGAGACAAAAGGCTTAGAACTGATGGAAATGACCAATACAAAGAAGTTGAGGGCGACTTCAAGTATTTTGTTGAAGATCCTTATGTGGAGAAGATTGAGAAAGAGCCTGAAAATTTAGTTAGTGAAGTTGTAATCATTGGCGGTGGGTTTGGTGGAATATTAGCAGCATCAAGATTAAGGCTTGCTGGCATAGACGATTTTAAAATAATTGAAAAAGGTGGTGATTTCGGCGGTACTTGGTACTGGAATCGATATCCTGGCGCCTCATGTGATATTGAATCGTATATATATTTTCCTCTCCTTGAAGAAACAAAATTTATTCCTAAACATAAGTATACAAATGCGCCAGAAACGTTGGAGTACATAGGAAAAATTTCTGAAAAATTTAAACTTTCTGAAAACGCTATTTTTCAAACGGAGGTCACAGAAGTAATCTGGTTAGAAAAAGAGGGCTTATGGAAAATTTCTACCAATAAAGGAGATGAAATTAGAGCTAAATATGTAGTTCATTCTAATGGCCCATTAAACAGGCCTAAGCTTCCAGCAATTGAAGGAATAAACGATTTTAAAGGGCATACTTTCCATACCAGTAGATGGGACTACGCATACACGGGCGGAAGTTCAAAAGGAAACCTAGAAAACTTAAAAGATAAAAAAGTTGCAATTATAGGCACTGGAGCCACAGCAGTTCAGTGCATTCCACATTTAGGTGAAGCCGCTAAAGAGTTATATGTTTTTCAAAGAACTCCCTCTTCAATTGATGAAAGAAATAATTCTGAGACTGATGAAAATTGGTTCCAAAATTTAAAACCAGGCTGGCACAACGAAAGAAGAGAAAACTTTGAAGGTTTTTTAACTGGAAATTTTCAGCAAAAAGATCTTGTGAATGATGGCTGGACTGAGATATTTAGAACAATTTTGGGAAGTATTAGAAGTAGTGCTCCTTCAAAATTTAGAATGTTTTCTTGGTTTTTAGGAGGATTATTTACTAAAGATTTATACCAAAAAGGCATCAAAAAATACATGATGGATAAATTTATAAATTACGTTGGTGAAGACAACTTAATGAATAAAGTTGAAATGGTTGATTTTGAAAAAATGGAAAAAATAAGAGCAAGAGCCGAAGAAGTAGTCAATGATCCAAATACAGCTGAATCATTGAAACCTTACTATAGACAGTTTTGTAAAAGACCTTGTTTTCATGATGAATACTTAAAAACTTACAATAGAGAGTCTGTTACCTTGGTTGACACTGACGGCAAGGGGCTAGACAAAATTACTGAAAAAGGAATTTTCTTTGATGGGAAAGAATATGAAGTAGATTGTATTATTTTCGCTACTGGCTTCGAGGTTGGAACCGAATATACTAGAAGAAGCGGTTATGAAATTATTGGAAAGGATAGACTGTCTATTTCTGACAAATGGAAAGATGGTTTGATTACCTATCATGGAATGCATTGCAGAGGTTTTCCTAATTCCTTTTTCTTTGGTCCAGCGCAAGGAGGATTTACCGCTAACTATACTCACTCTTTAGATGAACAAAGTATTCATCTGTCTTATATCTTAGATAAAATGAAAAAAGATGGTAAAAATTTCATTGAAGCATCTGAAGAAGCAGAATCAAAATGGGTTGAGACGGTAATAGAAAAAGCCAGAAATATGCAATCTTTTCAAGAAAGCTGCACACCAGGTTATTACAACAACGAAGGTCAGCCCAACACCTCGCCGCAAAATAATCCCTATGGCGGAGGGTCTTTAGAATTTTTTAGCTTAATGAAGAAATGGAGAAAAAAAGGTACTTTGGAAGGCCTTGAACTTCAGAGCAATTCTTTTAGTTAAGCATAAAAAAAAGGGGGGACTAATGGATAAATTTCCAGTGGGTGGATACTGCGACTCGCGGTTTAAAAAAATAGAATCTATTTTTGCAGAAGCTATTGAATCTGGGCACGAACTTGGAGCTTCATTGGCAATTGAGCACGCAGGTGAAATGGTTGTTAATTTGTATGGTGGCCACAAAGACGAAAATAGAAAAGATTCTTGGGAGCAAGAAACTTGGGTAAATGTGTTTTCTGTAACAAAGGCAGTTACAGCAACTTGTATAGCTAAATTAATTGATGAAGGTAAATTAGATTTTAATGAAAAAGTTACTACCTATTGGCCAGAGTTTGGTAACAATGGAAAAGAGAATACAAAAGTAAGTGATTTTCTGTGCCATCGAGCAGGTATGTTTGGCTTTTCAGAGGGAATTCCAATTACCAACTGGACTAAATGGGATCATTTTACAAAAGCCTTGCAAGAACAAAAACCTATAAGAGAGCCAGGCTCATCGCAAGGCTATCATGCGCTAACATATGGCTGGTTAGTTGGTGAGATTCTTAAAAGGATAGATGGCAGGTCTGTTGGGAAATATTTTGAAGATGAAATTGCTATTCCTTTTGGTGTTGATTTCAAAATTGGATTAGATTTGGAAGATTTCTCTAAATGTGCCGATATGATTATGATTGAGAGAGACGATACTCAAAGCTTTCCTCTAGAGCGCATCAAATATATCCCATCCTTTATTTTGCCAAGAAAACTTAAAAATCTAAAAAATGCTATTGTCGATGGAGACTTTTATTGGGCTTTCCAGTCTGTAGCGCAGGGAGCAGGGCTAACTGGAGTGAATGATCCAGAATGGAGATGTGCAGAAATTCCGTCAGCAAATGGCCATGGCAGTGCAGAAGGCTTGGCTAAACTTTTCGGGATCCTAAGCTCTGGTGGAACAAGAAATGGTAAAACTATAATTAGCTCAGAAACTTTAAATACGGTCACAAAAATGTTTTCAAATGGCCCAGATACAGTTTTGATGGGTGGAGATATGGCATTTGGTTTGGGCTATATGCTGCATAACAAATCTGCCAGAATAGAAGAGTCTCCAAGATATTCAAAAGGATATTTTGGTCATGCTGGTATTGGCGGCGCAGTGGCTTATGGCGATAAAGATAAAAACTTTGGCTATGCTTTTCTCTGCAATCAAGAACATGAAATGAGAGATCTCTATAAAACATCAAATCAAATATCTAAGGCTCTTCACTCGATTATTTAAAAATGTTTAGTCACATAATGATCGGCGCAAATAATATTGAAGAATCAAAAAAATTTTACGATGAAATTTTGGGTGTCTTGGGCTGTAAGCCTGGAAAATTTTTTCCAAATCTAACGGGCCAAACCAGATATTTTTATTTTCATGAAAATATGACATTTTGCATTTCTGAACCTATTGATAATGAGTTAGCAACGCATGGTAATGGCACCACCATAGGCTTCAGTATAAAAAATCCAGAACAAGGCAATCTCTGGCATGCAGCTGGCTTAGAAAACGGTGGTAAAACTTGTGAGGAACCCCCTGGAATAAGAGAAGGAGAAGGATACAAAATGTATTTGGCTTACTTGAGAGATCCTTCTGGAAATAAATTATGTGGATTTCTAAATTTGAATTAACAATAAAAATATGAGTTTTAGAAATCACTGGCTAATTTCATCAATCATTTATTTAATTTTTTTCTTTTGGTACACAAATATTTCTGGACCTTTAACTGAGGCAGAAATAGATCTCGCAATTAAAAGAATAGAGAATGGCAAAACAATAATTTCTCAAGATGATAGAGAAAATTTTTACAAATTTTTGCAAGAAGATGATGGCGGTGATTTTTACATGGTTAATTATTTAGATATTAATGAAAATCCTCCTATCATGGAAAAGACGGGCCAAGGCGCCTCTGCTTTTGAATTATTAAATTATTATATGGAGTACATGTACCCAGAACTATTCTTAAGAGCTTCTCACCCTGTATTTGCCGGAACAGTAACAGCAAATGCAATAGATCATATAGGTGCTGAAGAGACCAAAGAATGGGACCAAGTAGCAATTATGAGATACAGAAGCATAAGAGATATGTTAGAAATTGCTAACAATGAAATTTTCTCTGAAAGACATGAGTACAAAACAAATGCTTTATTAAAGACTATAGCCATTCCAGTGAGTGCACCTGTCTTTTTAGATTTTAGAATCATTATTTTTATGATTTTATTGATAATAACCTTGATAATAGATAGGTTAATAAGCAGAAAGTAATATTTTTTAAGGGGGAAAATATGCCAGCAATTTCATTTTTAGGTTGGGTGCATACTATTTTAGGAGTCTCAGCACTTTTAATTGGATTTTATTCTTTGGCAAAGTATAAATTTATAAAAGCTAAAAATCTTTCTGGAGAAATATATCTTGGCTTTACTCTAATCGTTGCAATCTCGTCTTTATTTATTTATCACCAAGGAGGGTTTGGCCCAGCCCACTTCATGGGCGTGTTAGCAATTCTGGCAGTAATGGTAGGTTTTGTGGCAGAGAAGAAAAGGATCTTTGGATTTTTTACACCTTATGTTGAAACACTTGCATACACCTCGACATTTCTGTTTCATGTCTTACCTGCAATCACGGATGGATTGAGAAGGCTGCCTCCTAGCGACCCATTTATAGATTCTTTTGAAGACCCATTGTTATTAAATTTCTTTTTGCTCTTCTTAACTATGTATATAGTAGGACTTGGAATTCAATTTATATTAATTTTTAAAAACAGGAAGACGGTTTTAAATTAAGGAGACATTAATGACAGAATTAAAATCTAAAGAAATTAGATCTGAGATAACTAGTGAAGGAAAATTAAATTTATCAATTGCTACTTCAGATGTGCCTATTCCTGGCGATGATGAAGTTTTAATTAAAGTAGAAGCGTCGCCTATTAATCCTTCAGATTTAGGCTTGTTAATAAGTTTTGCTGCTGATCTTGATAGCATTTCTTCTTCAGGTTCAGGAGATGAAACAGTCACAACTATGGGAATTCATCCAGGACTGATGCAATCAATGAAACCTAGATTAGACAAATCTATGCAAGTCGGTAATGAAGGCGGGGGCGTCATTGTAGATGCTGGAAAAAATGTAAAAGATTTGATAGGTAAGACGGTTGGAGTTGCTGGCGGTGCTATGTATTCTCAATACCGCTGTTTACCTGCAATGAGTTGTTTGGTTATGAATGATGGGACAACTTCTGCAGAGGCAGCCTCTTCTTTTGTTAATCCTCTCACTGCGCTTGGATTTACAGAAACAATGAAACTAGAAAATCATACAGCTTTGGTCCACACTGCGGCCGCATCAAATTTAGGACAAATGTTGGTTAAGATTTGTCTTGCTGACGATATCCCTCTAGTAAATATAGTGAGAAAGCAAGAACATGTAGATTTACTCAAAAACTTAGGAGCTAAATATATTTGTAACACTTCTGATGAAGATTTTATGAAGTGCTTAATAGACTGTTTAGTTGAAACTGGCGCCACTCTCGGTTTTGATGCAACAGGCGGGGGTAACGAAGGAAAATTAGCAGGACAGATTTTATCTGCCATGGAAATTGCTGCAAATAAAAATGCTACGGAATATAGTCGTTACGGATCTGATACTTATAAACAAGTTTATATTTATGGCGGCTTAGATCCAACTCCTACAGTTTTGAATCGATCCTTTGGGCTCTCTTGGGGTCTGGGAGGATGGTTGTTAACTCCTTTTATAGGAAGAGTAGGCATGGAAAAATTTCAAGAAATGCGAGATAGAGTAGCTAAAGAAATTAAAACAACTTTTGCCAGTAATTATACAAAAGAGGTTTCTTTAGAGGAGATGTTGGCTCCAGATGCTATCAAGACTTATGCTAAACAAGCGACTGGAACAAAATATTTAGTAACGCCACATAAGTAATTTATGTTGCTTAGGATATTTGGGATAGGTTTAATCTTATTGTCTGCAGCTGTTTATCCATTAATAGGAGCTATAGCATTAAATTCTTATTTTACTGTCACAGAAAAAGCCATTTATTCTTCTTTGGCGTATGGCTTTAGTTGGTTAATTTTATTGTTGGGAGTTTTTTTAGCAGGACCTGAATTAGTAGAAAAATTAAAGTCAGTTTACGAAAGATTCAAAGACAGAATTTTAAAAAAAAATAAGGGGATTTAATGAGAATGTATTGGATACTAACTGGCATCATCGTAGTTTTAATTTTATTGGCTATAATGTTTGGACCTAATGCTTGGAGGCTTTACAAAGTGACTCACCTTTTCGATAAAAATACTATTTCCTATAACTTTATAAATATGAAGGAGTTTTTTCCAACCTCAACTCCAATAAAAGCTTCAAATAATCCTTACGTCTTCAAGAAAAGAGATGATTTTTTATTACCAGATCTATTTGAATTTGAGGGAGAAGAGAAAAAAATAAAAGAAGCAATTGATTATTTTAATACAGATGGCCTCATGATTTTGAAGGATGGAGAGATAGTTTACGAAAATTATTGGAATAAAAATAAAGAGAATAGTAAGCATATAATTTGGTCTGTTTCTAAGTCCTTTTTGTCTGCTCTTGTAGGAATAGCTTTAGACGAAGGCTTAATTGAAGATATAAATGACCCCATCATTAAATATTTGGATGATTTTAAAGGCACAGGATATGAGGGAGTCTCAATTAAAAATCTTTTACAAATGTCTTCTGGAATAAAATTTAATGAGGATTATGGTGATCCTGATTCGGATATCAATAGATATGGCAGGGTAACTGCTACCGGAACCTCGCAGAGAGAGTTCGCAAAAACACTTAAAAACTCAAAAAAGCCAGGAACCTATAATCACTACATCAGCTTAGATTCTCAAATGTTGGGGATGTTGGTTGCAGAAGTATCTAATATGAGTGTTAAAGAATATTTGTATGAAAAAATTTGGAGTCAAATTGGAATGCAAGACGATGCATTTTATCTAACTGATAAACAAGAAGTAGAAATGTCTCTAGGTGGTTTGAACGTAACCTTAAGGGATATGGCAAAATTTGGACAACTTTACTTAAACAAAGGGAAATGGAATGGCAATCAAATAGTTCCCTCTGAGTGGGTTGCAAACTCAACCGTGCCATTAGACAAACATGTTCAACCTAATGCCGGAGAAGAATTTACTTCAGATGCTTGGGGTTACGGATATCAATGGTGGGTTCCTGGCCCTGAAGTTTCTGATTATACTGCTCACGGAATATACAATCAGTTCATTTATGTAAATCCAGAATCAAATGTTGTTATTGCTAAAACTTCTTCCAATTATAATTTTGTTGAGGAAAGGCAATATACTAAAGATGCTCACATCGCTATTTTCAGAACTATAGCCAAATCTTTTTCACAATAAAAATTATTTAAAATTGAACTCTTCAATTAAAACAATTGTTCCCGAAATTCATTTGGCAAATAGGCCCAAATTCATCCAATGGCTCGGTAGATCTTTGCACAAAGTATCTGGATGGAAAGTAGAGGGAGAAATACCAAATTTAAAGAAATTTATTTTAGTAGGAGCTCCGCATACCTCAAACTGGGATTTTGTCCATGCTTTGATTTTGATTTGGGCTATAGATTTAAAGCTAAATGTTTTGGCTAAACACACTCTTTTTAAAATACCTTTTTTGAAAAATATTCTCTCTGGAATAGGAGGGATTCCTGTCGATAGAAAAAATCCTCAATTAGTTGTAGACGAAGTTTCCAAGTTAACTGATGGTGACGGAGGAGTCATTATTGGGCTTACTCCAGAAGGAACAAGAAAAAGGGTAGAAAAGTGGAAGAGCGGATTTTTGAGGATTGCAGAACAAACTGAAAGCAAAATTGTTTTAATAGGTATAGATTTTGATAAAAAGATTTGCTCCTTTAGTGGTTTTTTTGATCCAACAGGAGATAATGATAAAGATATAGAATATATAAAAAGTTTTTATAAAAAATTTAAACCAAAAATACCAAATAATTTTTAACTACTTGGGGGAAATAAATTATGGAAATGTATCAAATTGTATTTGTAGGATTATGGCTTATTCTCACAACTATTGTTTTTCAAGCAATTATAATGGTGGGTGCTCACAGGGCGGAAAAAGACTATAAAGTCGGAAAAATAGATCCTAATTTAGGTCAAGAATCTTTCTTTTTTAGAAGCCATAGAGCTTTTTGGAATTCTTTAGAAAATATTATTCCTATTCTGGGAATGGCTATAGTTGCTATTATGTCGGGGTATAGTCCGTTTAAATTGGGAATAGTCACTTGGATTTATGCAATTTCTAGAATCATTCATATGCTTCTTTATTATTATATTGCCACAGAAGAAAATCCTAGCCCCAGAAGTTATTTTTATGGATTTGGATTATTAGCCACACTCTACTTAATTGTTGATCTCGGAATCTTTTTGATATTTTAGATTCAACATATAATGGCTCATGAGTCTTTTAAAGGAGAATATTTCCTTTGTCGTTGTCTGTTATAAAAGCAGTGCAGCTCTTAAATCACTTTTAATATCTATTCCAAAAGAGCTCGAGGTCGTCTTAGTAGACAATTCAAATGATAAAGAAACTAGCGAAATTGCAAACTCCTATGATTGCACACTAATACAAAATCAAGAAAATATTGGATATGGTGCAGCATGTAATCTTGGCGCTGAAAAAGCTTCCGGCACTTATCTTTTATTCATCAATCCGGATTCTGAGCTGAAGCCCGAAACCCTTAATGAATTAATTAAAGCAGCAGACAATTATCCAAGTGCAAGCGCTTTTAATCCGAAAATAATAGGTCGGTCAGGAAAGCAAAGTTTTAAAAGAAGGTCAGTTCTTCTTCAAAAATCGGAATGGATGAGTAGGAAATTTCCTGAATCTGATAAAGAAGTAACAGTTTTAAGTGGGGCCGCAATATTTATTAAGAAAGAAAATTTCACAAAAATTAATGGTTTCGATGAAAAAATATTTTTGTATCACGAAGACGACGATATTTCTATAAGACTAAAAGAGGAGATTGGACCGTTGATGTATATTCATAACTCAATAATCACACACATTGGCGGAAGCTCAAGTTCGAGAGACAAGACTATTGCAAAAATTAAAGGCTATCACATGGGTAGATCAAGAGTTTATGCTCAAAAAAAACATGGTTTAAAAGTAGTTACAATAAGAAATATTATGTTGGCTGTAATTCAAATACTTTCCCCTGAAATGTTTTTTTCCAAAAGAAAAAGAGCTAAATATACTTCTTTCTTAAAAGGAGTTTTCGCAGAACTCAATTTAAAAAGGATATTTTAATGATTGTTGTAACCGGAGGAGCAGGATTTATAGGTTCTAATTTTATTTTAAAGTGGCTCGAAAACTCTAAGGAAAATATATTAAATATAGATAATCTTAGTTATGCTGCAAATTTAAGGAACCTAGAGGTTATTGAATCGGATCCTAGATACTCTTTTATCAAAACAGACATTCAAAATCAAAATGAAATTACAGAAATAATCAAAGAACTCAAACCGAGAGCTATACTTAATTTTGCTGCTGAAAGTCACGTAGATAGATCAATCGAAGGCCCTGAAAGTTTCATAAATACTAATATTCTTGGGACATACTCCTTGCTGGAAGCTTCTTTAAATTATTGGAATGAATTAGATGAAAGCGATAAGAAAATTTTTAGATTTTTTCATATTTCAACAGACGAAGTCTTTGGTTCTTTAAATTTAAACGAGAAAAAATCAACAGAAAATAGCTCCTATAAACCAAACAGTCCTTATTCCGCATCTAAAGCAGCAAGCGATCATTTGGTAAGAGCCTGGCATCATACTTTTAAGTTACCAACTTTAGTTTCAAATTGCACAAATAATTATGGCCCTCACCAGCATGAAGAAAAACTTATTCCTCTAGTTATTACCAAAGCTTTAAAAAATGAGAATCTTCCTATATACGGAGATGGGAAAAATATTAGAGATTGGCTCTATGTAGAAGATCATTGCGAAGCAATTATGAAAATATTAGAGAATGGCAAGCCAGGTGAGACTTATAATATTGGGGGTAATTGCGAAAAAAGTAATTTAGAAGTGGTTGACGAAATTTGTAAAATTTTAGATTTTAAGAATCCAAAGCAAAATGGCTCTTCTTATTCAGAACAAATAAAGTTTGTAAAAGATCGACCCGGACATGATTTTAGATACAGCCTAGATATAGCAAAGATAGAAAATAATTTAAATTGGAAGCCAAAGGAGTCCTTTGCGTCAGGTTTGGCAAAAACAGTCCAGTGGTATCTAGATCGATCATAATAATTTAAGTTAAATTAATTAAAAATATTTATGAAGAAAATATTAGTTTTAGGAGCTTCAGGTCAAATAGGAAGAGCACTAAAAAAAGACTTGATCGAATGGAATGAGGTAGAATTTTTGAGTCGAAAAGATTTAGATTTTCAAAAAATAGAATTAATAGAAACTAAAATCAAAAAATTTCAACCCGACTTTATTATTAATGCTGCAGCCTATACAAATGTTGATGGTGCAGAGGATTCTCGTGAAGAAGCATTTCAAATAAATAGTTTCGCTCTAGATAAACTATCTAAATTAGCGGATTTTCATGGAATTGTTTTGGTGCATTTTTCTACTGATTATGTTTTTGACGGTCAAAAAAATACCCCTTATTTGGAAACCGATACCCCAAATCCATTATCTATTTATGGAAAATCCAAATTAGAAGGTGAAAAATTCATCGAAGATAATTGCTCTAAATTTTTCATCATTCGAACAAGTGGCGTTATATCGAGAAACGAAGATAATTTTATTTCAAAGATAAAGAAATTTTCTGAAACGCAAAAAAACTTATCTGTAATTACTGATCAAATCACATCCATAAATTATGCTGCATATGTTTCCAAAAGCACTTCAATTTTGCTAAAAAAAATTGAAGACAATATAGAAAATGAAAGAAGGTGGGGCACTTATCACATGTCTGGAAATAAATCTGGATCCTGGTTTGATTTTGCTATTCATGCTCAAAAAATAAGCAGAGCTATAGATCCTAAATCTATTTTTTCTGAAACAATAATCGAACCCACTAATTCTAAGAGTTTTAATCAAAAAGCGAAAAGACCTAACTATTCTTTTCTATCTTCTGATAAATTGAAAATGGAGTTTGGTATAAAGCTGCCTAATTGGGAAGAAAGCATATTCGAAGTTATTAAAGAAAATGGATAAAAGTAGGAAAGGTATTATTCTGGCTGGAGGTATAGGCTCCAGGCTGCATCCTTTAACTCAAGTTATTTCAAAACAATTGTTACCTGTTTTTGATAAACCTATGATCTATTACCCTTTATCTACGTTAATGTTGGCTGGCATTAAAGAAATAGCAATCATTTCAACACCTCAAGACCTACCAAAATTTAAAAAACTTTTAAGGTCGGGCAGACAATGGGGCTTAAAACTTACTTATTTAGAGCAAAGAAAACCCAATGGTATTGCTGAAGCATTTATTTTAGCTGAAAAATTTATTAAAAATTCGCCAAGTTGTCTCATTCTCGGTGACAATATTTATTATGGAAATAATCTGTCAAAAATTCTAAAGGAAGCTGGAAACGATACAAATAACTCAACAATATTTACCTATCAAGTTAAAGATCCAAAAAGATTTGGAATACTTAATTTAGACAAAGAGGGAAGGCCAGTAAAAATTATAGAAAAGCCTAAAGCTCCAAAAAGTAATTTAGCAATTACTGGTTTATATTTTTTTCCTAAAGATGTAAGTTTTAGGGCTAAAAAATTGAAGCCATCTAAAAGAGGAGAGTTAGAAATCTCAGACCTTAATCAAAGCTATTTAAAAGACAAAAAATTAAAAGTAAAGATCTTAAATAGAGGCTTTACCTGGTTAGATACTGGCACTTTTGATAGTTTGCTGGAGGCTTCAAACTTTATCTCATTAATTCAAAACAGGCAAAATACTATAGTTGCTTGCCCAGAAGAAATTGCTTTTGCGAATAAGTGGATAAATAAGGCTGACATAAAAAAAGTAATGAAAGATATGCAGAGCTCATATGGAGAGTATTTAAGAGACCTTATAAAATAATTAGATGAAAAGAGAGTTACTGAAAGATATAGAAATTATAGTTCCAGAAATTTTTTCTGATGAAAGAGGGAATTTCTCTGAAAATTTCAATCAAATAAAATTTAATGGAACGATAAAAAATAATTATTCTTTTGTCCAAGACAATAAGAGTTTTTCAAAAAAAGGTGTTTTTAGGGGACTCCATTATCAATTAAATCAACCTCAGGGAAAATTAGTACAAGTCCTTTCCGGCGAGGTTTATGACGTTATACTGGATTTAAGAAAGAGCTCAGAGTCTTTTGGTGATTGGATGGGTATAATTTTATCTTCAAAAAATAGAAAGCAAGTATGGATTCCGCCAGGTTTTGCACACGGCTTTCTTGTTTTGAGCGATGAGGCTGAATTTTTTTATAAAGTCACAGATTACTGGAATAAAGAAGATGAAAGATGTATTAAATGGAGTGACAAAACTATTGATATAGATTTTCCTGAAGAACCGAAAAATATTTCAATAGCTGATCAAGAAGGAAGTCTGTTTAAAGAAGCAGACTATTTCCTTTAATTAAAATAGGAGATAAAAATGAACAGAGTAACTAAACATTTAGGGTCAAAATATCCAATTATACAAGCCCCAATGGGATGGATCGCTAGAAGCCAGCTAGCATCTTCAGTCTCAAATGCAGGAGGGTTAGGTGTGATAGAAACTTCTTCAGGGGAAGTTGATATTTGCAAAACTGAGATAAAAAAAATGTCTGAACTGACTAAAAATCCTTTCGGAGTGAATTTACCTATCTTATTTTTGCAAGATGAATCCATTGTAGATTTTGTCGCAGAATGCGGAGTTAAATTTGTGACGACATCTGCCGGAAGCCCTGCAAAATACATAAACAAATTAAAAGAGGCAGGTTTAACTGTCTATCATGCCGTTCCAAGTTTAGCCGGAGCATTAAAGGCTGCTGATGCTGGAGTAGACGGACTGGTAGTAGAAGGAACAGAAGGTGGAGGTTTTAAAAATCCAGAAGAAGTAGGGCTTTTCGTTTTAATCCAGGCCATTAGAAGAAAAATTGATCTCCCAATAATTGCTGCTGGAGGAATAGCTGATGGACAGGGCATGGCGGCTGCTTTTGCCATTGGAGCTGAGGGTATTCAGATGGGAACTAGATTTGTTTCAAGTAAAGAAAGCCCCGTGCACGAAAATTGGAAAAATGCCATTCTAAATGGCACAGAGTCTGATACTTACGTTTTAAATAAAACAGGTTCTCCTTGTTTGAGAGCTATAAAAACTGATTATACAAAAGAGATTTTTGAGAAAGGCTCTATGGATATGAGTGTCTTTGGCGGAGTACAAGACTTGTATTTTGGGGGAGATCTAAATGCAGCCCCAGCCTTAACAGGTCAATCAATGGGGCTTATAGATGAGATCAAATCGGTTGAAACAATCATTAATGAAACGGTTAATGAATTTAATCTAACTTGTCAAAATCTTAGTTCGGTTAAGTTATAAATTTATTAACTATTTGTTTCAAAATACTTAGAAAACAATTAATCTTAATGCCCGATTTTATAAATTATTAAATTATGAGCTTTATATTAGAAAATATAACTACCATTATTCAAGCGCTTGCAGCTTTTGGAGCAATCGGTACGGTTTATTTTTTGGTTCGCGAATTGGGAGAGCAAAATAGAGTCTCAAGGGCAAACGTTCGTCAAAATGTTGCAGACAGTCATCAAAAAATGGCTTTGGCTGGAATGAAAAAAGATATCGTAAAGATTAAATTAAAACTCAGAAAAGACGAAGAATTGACAGAGATAGAAGATGCTACATATCTTTCATATTTCGCCGTTATGCTCAGATCTAGAGAAAATCAATATTATCAATACACTATTGGAATGCTAGACGAAGCAGAATGGTCCTCAATGTTGAAATCGTTTAAGACATTATTCAGGTCTCCTTATCATCTAAAATTATGGTCTTTTATGAGAGAGACTTTTGATGAAGAATTTGTTGTGATCGTTGATCAAATTATAGAAGAATTAAAATGAAGATGACCCAAGACCAAGAATTTTACTTAACCGAGTCTTTAAAACAACATCCTAGTGCCTTTATAATTTTTGATAAAGATTTAAAAATTAAATGGATGAATAATTCATCCAAATATATTTTTACATGTGATGATGCCAAAGATTTAGAAATAAAAGGGGTTTTTTCCCTTGGCGAATCAAAAAAACTTGAAGAAGTAAAAATAGCATCTTCTTTTGAGTCTAATATTGAAATTCAACTAAGAAAAATAACTTTTTTTTTAAGATCTAGAGTTCATGAAGTTCCATTAGAGGATGATTCTTCCTTTTTTTTATTGGAAGTAATCACTAATTCAAAAGAGTCTTTGGAGGCTATGAAAGGAACCATCGCATGTATTGAACATGACAGAATAGATCTTGCTTATCAGAAACAAGTTGATTTGAAAACTGACAAACTTGTAGGGCTTGAAGCTCTTCTTAGGATGAGAGATGAAGATGGCAATATTATTCCAAATGATAAATTTATCCCTTTGATTGAAGGAGAAAGCTTATTTTCGCTAGTTGTAATGGCTTCTTTGGAAAAGTTGAAGGAAGCGTTTGAGCTTAAAAACGAATTTGATATGCAAGGGGTAACAATTTACTTAAATGTATCTGCTCACACAGCGATGCAAGAAAATTTTACTCAGATATTTATAGATTTTGTAAAATCTTTAGACCTTAAGCCTGGCGAATTAGGATTAGAGATAACTGAAACCGCTGAATTAGAAAATGTCACTAAGGCTGGAGAATCATTTCAAAAATTGAAGGATGTTGGTATACCACTAGCCATAGATGATTTTGGTGCAGGATACTCTTCTTTAAGTTACTTAAGAGATTTACCAGTTGATTCTGTCAAGTTGGATAAAGTATTTGCTCAAACAATTTCTGAAAAAACTACTTCAGAATTAATAAAATTTGTTGTCAGCGTTTGCGACACTTTGTCGCTAAATATGTTGGGAGAAGGCATCGAAACAGATGAACAAAAAGAAAAATTTATTAAAATAGGATGTCCAAACGGACAAGGATATTTAATGCATAGGCCAGAATTTATAGAGGACTTAAAAAAAAGTTTGTAATGGAAATTAATCAAGACAAACCGTCCAAAGGAGCAGAACAAATACTTTTGGCTCAAATTAAGCAGGAGTTCACAGCCCCTGCGGATGCCATTGAGCAATATATAGACTTGGTTTCTCAATATATTGAGAAAAATAACATTGCTGTTGAAGATGAAATAGAACAAATAAAAACAGGACAGCAGAAACTTCTATCTCAGTACGAGGAAGCTTTTAGAGAAAATACTAAAAGTGATTCACAGAAAAATAAAACTGCTCAAGAATATTCTGAGCTGAGACACAATTTGAGAACGCCCCTAAATGCAATTATAGGCTACAGTGAAATTTTAATGGAAGATTTTGAAGATGATCTTTCTGAAAGTTGTATAAGCGATCTGAATAATATTCTTTCTCATTCAAGGGAAACTGAAAAAGCAATAGAAAAATTTGTTGATTTCATTAAAGGAGACCTTAAACCAGAACCATCAGATAACTTAGGGCAGTCAAATGTAAAAAATGCTGAATCACTATTCAAATCTTTAGGAGACCTAGATTATAGTCTAGAGATTGATGATAATCTTAAAGATGCCGATATCTTAATTGTCGACGATAACGTAACAAATTGTGAAGTTCTGCAGAGAAGATTATCTCAACATGGATTGCAGTGCAGAGTTGTTTACGATGGGACCAATGCTCTTAAAGAAGTAGAAAGAAAAACACCAGATTTAATTTTATTAGATGTCATTCTTCCAGATATAAATGGTCTAGAGTTACTAAAAGAATTTAGGTCTAAACATACTGATGATGAGTTACCAATAATAATGGTTTCTGCTTTTAATGATGTGGACAGTACAGCCAAATGTATAAAGTTAGGCGCTACCGATTATTTACCTAAGCCCCTAAATGGAACAATCCTTATGGCTAAAGCTGTCGCAAGTTTAGAAGCAAAATATTTTAGAGAGGCTAATAGAAAATTATTAGAGGAGCTTCATATAAGAGCAACAACTTGTCCTCTCACAGGCATATTTAATCGAAAAGTAGTATTTGATCATGGAGAAAAATCATTTTCTGAAAGGGCGAGTGGAAAAGGAAAAGACTTTTCACTTCTATCAATAGACATCGATTTTTTTAAAAAGGTTAATGATACTTTTGGACATCCTGGAGGAGACGAAGTCATTATTGCCTTGGCAAAGTTACTTGAAGAAAAAGGTAAACCTAATATTGTTGGTAGAGTCGGCGGGGAAGAGTTTATGGCAATCATCATGCATGATGAATCTCAATCGATTGAAGAATTTTGCGTTTCTTTAAGAGAAGACGTAAATAAATTAGAAATACCATTCCAAGATACGATGATTAATATTAATATAAGTGGAGGAGTTGCTAGTTCTTCAACCACTGATAGTTGGGAAGATATGGTCAATTTAGCAGACGAAAGACTTTATAAGTCTAAAGAGAATGGAAGAGATCAAATTACATTTGATTGAATAAGGAGATAAAAGTGAAGAAAATTTTGTATGTTGAAGACAATGAGATGAATAGAGATATGTTGGGTAGAAGATTGACTAGAAGAGACTATGAGGTTGTCTTTGCTTTTGATGGACAAGAAGGATTAGATAAGATGAAATCTGAAAACCCTGATCTAGTTTTGATGGATATGGGTTTGCCAGTCTTAGATGGTTGGGAAGCAACAACTAAGGCAAAAGAAGATCCTGAAATATCTAATATTCCTATTATTGCTCTTACAGCTCATGCTATGGAACACGACAGACAAAAAGCTTTAGATTGTGGTGCAGACGATTTTGATACAAAGCCAGTGGATTTTAAAAGGCTTCTTGAAAAGATAGAGCAAAAGATTTAATCAGTCTTCTTTTAATATTTTAGATACCAATCCAGGAAGTTGATTAATTGATACTTCATCTTTTTTAATCAAACCTTCTACATTTGCATTCAAAAGTTCTGCTTGAACATCAGTAAGATCTTTACCTGAATATACCAAAACATTTGGCCTTTCGTTTTCTTCCTTCATCTCCAATAAATTTTCCAGGAATTCAAAACCATCCATTCTTGGCATTTCCAAATCTAAAACTATTAAAGAAGGATTCTTATCTAATTTGTTAAGACCATCTTTTCCATCTTTTGCTAATACAGGCTCATATCCTGAATCAATTAGTGATCTTGCAAGAATGTCTCTAGTATTTGCATCATCATCAATAATTAATATAGTTTTATTTTTCTCGTCTGCGCCTATTAAAGATGAAACAGTTTTTAAGAATTTAGCTCTGTCTATAGGCTTGGTTAAATAATCATCTGCGCCAAGAGATGAAGCTAAATTTTCTTGAGACATTTGACTAACCATGACAACTGGAATTTCTTTTAATTCTTCGTCAGATTTACACTCTCTTAAAATTGACCATCCATCTCTTCCTGGCATAAGAACATCTAAAAGAATTAGTTTTGGTTTTAATTCTCTTATCATCTTAAGGCCTTGTTCTCCGTCAGTAGCGCCAATTAATCTCATTCCAGCCTTAACGATCGTTCTTCTAATTAAATCATGCATAGCGACATCATCATCAATAAGTACACAAATATTTTCGTCATCTATATTTTCTACATTTGCCTCTTCAATATCTTCTTGATCCTGGCATATTCTTGGCACAAAAATAGAAAAGATAGATCCTGTTCCTTTTTCTGATGAAACGGAAACACCTCCACCCATCAGTTCAGCAAACCTCTTACTTATCGGGAGACCAAGGCCTGTGCCTCCGTGCGTAGCTGATGTTGAGCGCTCAGCTTGGGTATATTCTTCAAAGACTTTTGCAACTCCTTCGGCACTCATTCCCTCTCCATCATCAGTGACTTTAAACTCAATCATTTCAATATCATCTTTCACCATAGAATTTACATCTAAAGTTACTACTCCACTCTTAGTAAATTTAAAGGCATTACTTAAAAAGTTGGTAACACACTGCCTAAGTTTTGTTTCATCTTGTGTCATTGCGCCAATGGCGTCCTGTATGTTTATTTTGAATCCATTATCATTTTTTGAAGCCAAAGGAGCATTGACGTCTTTGAGAGTTTCTACTAATTTCTCTATTTCGAAGCTTGTTAGATAAAGCTCCATCTTTCCTGCTTCAATCTTAGAAAGATCAAGAACATTATTAATTAAAGATAGAAGGTGTGTTCCTGCAGATGTAATTTTTTGAAGATCGGGCATTAAATCTTCATAACCAAGATCTTCACATTCTTCGTATAGCATTTCCCCATAACCAAGAATTGCATTTAGAGGAGTTCTCAACTCGTGACTCATGTTGGCAAAAAATTTACTTTTTTGTTCATTTGCTTCTTGGGCTTCATCTCTTGATTCTTCCATCTCCTTCGTTCTTGAATCAATTAAAACTTGTACTTCGTCAGCCATTCTAGAAAATGCCAAAGTCATTAACTCAACTGATTTATCTTCGCTAGAACCTTCTTCGGTTTCAGCAGCTAAATCTTGCATTTTTTTAATATCATTTAAAATTAAAGTTCTTGAATCTCCTTCAAGCTCGTCAGCAAGAATTGACATCTTCTCGATTATTGCATCATCTCTTTCTTTTCTTCTCCTAGCTTGTTCCTCTCTAATATTCTCCATTTCAGTCAAATGGCCTCTATAAATTTCTAGGGCTTTTCCTAATTGACCAACTTCATCATCATCAGATTTAAAGATACCTCTTCTTTCCGGCATATTTTTTGACAGATCTCCGCTAGTCAAAGCTTCTAAAACCTCAATCGCTTTGTTAATTGAGCCAAATGTACTTGCTGAGATTAAAGAATTTATTAAGATCACCGCAACAATGACTACAAAAATTAGAATAAAGATAATATTTAAAATATTATTTTCCTGAGCAATACTCGCACTTTCATCTTTAAATATATAAAACTGAGCTTTTTCAGCAGAAAGATAAGAACTTAGAGGTAAAAGGGTGATTGAAGAACCTAATTCCCCATCTCTAATATTGGATCTATTGCCATATTCACTTAAGTAAATTTCAGCCTTTTTTACAAAAGCCGATAACTCATTTTCATTTCCAAATGAATCAGATTCTTCATTATTTAAAGCAGATTCATATCTTGCATAATCTTCTCCTAGTGAAATAACACCTTCAGGAGTTCTTACGGCAGAAACTAACTCAAATTCGTCTCCAAAAGTCTCTAGAGATTTTCGGATATCAATTCCCATAACCATTACAGCTTCAGCACTATTACTAAAAGCTTTAATTGGAAAAGCCATGGATTGATTTAAAGTAGAAATCTCTTCTCCAGAGGTGTCAATAATTGTCGATAGGGTTCTCCTAGGCCTTCTACTTGCGTCATTAATATATTCGTTTAGATCAGAAAAGAAATCAGGTTTAGCTTTAGGATTGCAAGGATCAATACCTGATAAATCTAAAGCACTACTACAATAAAATCTTTCGCCATTGGGATAATAAGCCATAACGTAACTAAGGTTTCCTTCATCCAAATCAAACTCAAACATTAAGTCAAGCAGATAGCCGGCTTCACCAGTGTTTCTCGTTGTAATAAATTCTATTAAAGGATTTTTATATTCATCCTCGGGCGAGGACAATTCTTCTTCAGGATAAATCTCATTTTCTGGATCCCAAAAAGTTCCTCTCTCGCCAGAAGGCAACCAACTGGAAATGGTGTCAAAAGAAGTTTCCAAAGTTTGAAACCAAGCAGCTTCATAGGTGGTAACTAAGGATTCAGAAGAGTAATCTCTTTGAGTGCTCTCTCGCCAGGAGAAAAGTCCATAAAGAACTGAAGCAAGTAGGATATTTCCTACCAACCCAATTAAAATTAGTACAGTTCTTATACGCATTTAGCGCCAGTGTTTAAACTTTTCTATTGAACTTTAAAAGTTAGTTTTACTTGAACGTCATTCACTTTTACAGAAACGCCTTCATAAACTGGAGGCTCGTATAACCACTTTCTGATTGATTTCATTGCAGCTCTTTCAAACAAACCAGCAGGCTCACTTTCTACCACATAAGGGTCAATTACCGAACCATCGGTATCAATATCAAACTCAATTAATACATATCCATCTTTAGCTAATCTCAAAGCTTTTCTTGGAAATTTAGCAGGTTGAGTATAGATTCTGTTTACGTCTAATTCTATTTTGTCGTCTTCTCCAACATATCCTACGTCCGAGAAAGAAGAACTAGCAAAAATAAAAAGCGCTAGGCTTATTATTAAGGTTTTAACGCTTATATTTTTATCAAATTTTTTCATTTTGTCTCCTTGAGAAAAAAACATTATAAAACGTATCAAATTCAACGTAAAATCATTATTTATGGATCACAAAGTTAGCGAGATGCTTTTAAATCAAAGATATTGGGACATTTTCACAGTGACGGATAATTGTTCAGTTAAAAAAGCAATTCGAATGATGGACGAAAAAAAAATAGGCGCACTTTTGGTCCACTGCCCAGAAAGCAATAACCCTCAAGATCTAACTGGAATTCTCACTGAAAGGGACATAATCGAATTACTTTCTAGGAAAGATGACGATCTGGATAATTTTAAAGTTAAAGATATTATGTCAGAGAATATAATTAGCGTTACTTCCTCTCAAACTGCAGAAGAAGCTCTTGCTCTGATGATAGAAAACCAAATTAGACATTTGGCAGTAATGGAAGAAGGAAGTCTTGTTGGCGTTCTATCTATGAGAGATATTTTAAAAAAGAAATAAAATTAAAAGCTCTTAATTGTATTTTTCGAAATAATTGAAGGAACGGCACTTTTATTTAGGTTTGGGAAATCAACATTATAATGCAATCCTCTACTTTCTTTTCTTGCTAAAGCACTTTCAATAATTATTTTTGCAACCAGAACTAAATTTCTCAATTCAATAAAGTCTGAAGTTAATTCAAAGTTTCTATAAAAACTCTCAACTTCTTCATAAATTAATTTTAAGTTTTCTTTAGCCATATTAAGTCTGTCATTGCTTCTAACAACGCCAACATAATCCCACATCAATCTTCTTGTGGCATCCCAGTTATGAGCAATAATTATATTTTCTCCCGCAGTAATAACTTTTGAATTGTCCCATTCATCTATATCTACAGATTCGTAATCAAAATTTAACTTGATATCTTCAGCTGAAGACTTAGCAAATACAACGCACTCTAACAGAGAGTTACTCGCCATTCGATTGGCGCCATGCAAGCCAGTACAAGAGGTTTCGCCAATAGCATAAAGATTTTTTAAATTAGTTTGTCCTTGCAGAGATGTTTTTACTCCACCGCAAGTATAGTGAGCTGCAGGTACAACAGGTAAAGGATCTTTAGTTATATCAAATCCAAATTCCAAACACTTTTTATGAATTGTTGGAAAGGCTTTTTTAATGTCCCCTTCATTTTTATGACTAATATCTAGAAAGACGTTATCGTTTCCAGTTTTTTTCATCTCGGCGTCAATTGATCTAGAAACAATATCCCTGGGGGCAAGATCTTTTCTAGAATCATACTTTTGCATAAATTCTTCTCCTCTGTAGTTTTTCAAAATAGCTCCTTCCCCTCTAAGTGCTTCACTTATTAAAAAAGATTTTGCCTCCGGATGATAAAGACAGGTTGGGTGGAATTGATTAAATTCCATATTAGATAATTCACAACCAGCTCTCCAAGCCAATGCAAAACCATCTCCGCTGGCTCCATCTGGATTACTGGTATAAAGATAAACTTTACTGGCTCCGCCAGTAGCTAAGATTGTTGCTCCAGCGGAAATTGTAAAAACTTTTTCTTTATTTTTATCAAAGACGTATGCTCCGATACATTTTTTTTCACTGATAATTAAATCTACAGCTAAATGATTTTCAAGAATTTTAATATTCTTATTTTTTAAAACTTTCGCTGCTAAAGAATCGGAAACTTCTTTACCTGTAGCATCGGCAGCATGAATTATTCTTCGATGAGAATGCCCGCCTTCTTGAGTTAAATGAAAATCATTTGTTGACTCATTTTTAGTAAAAGTTACTCCAGAATCAATAAGCCAGTCGATCGCAGATTTACCATTTTCTATACAAAACCTTACTGCCTCTTCATCACAGAGGCCATCTCCAGCAATTAATGTATCTTGAATGTGACTCTCGGTTGTGTCTTCTTTCGCTAGAACTGCAGCAATCCCACCTTGGGCATACCAAGTTGAACTATCGACTAAAGTTTCTTTCGAGATTATCAGAACATTAAATTTATCTGATAATTCTAGAGCAGCCGTAAGTCCAGCCGCGCCACTTCCTATGACTAAAATATTTGTCTTTAATATCATTTAGAAAAAGAAGCGAATTAAAAGCGAAATTCCAAGAATAGAAACAAGTGCATAAATAAATATCTTAAAGAAAGGATTTCTTCTTTGATTCCAGTTAATCCTATCTTCTCGATTTCTTTGTTTAGCTGAAGCCCTCAGAGGACCAAGGAAAAAGAATATAGCTATTGAAAAAACAGATATTAAACCAAAAAAAATAGTGTTGAAATCCACTATCTGCTTCTTAACTTAGCCAAGAGTCT
>OCZA010000039.1_pt1 | contig 39188 bp, 54 predicted proteins | sample 1539021 | NCBI WGS metagenome assembly OCZA01 (sample SAMEA2619376, study PRJEB22493) | marine metagenome | biome: marine biome (ENVO:00000447); feature: surface water layer (ENVO:00002042); material: "saline water (ENVO:00002010), including plankton (ENVO:xxxxxxxx)" | depth 5 m | reverse complement strand
AGCTAGAATGCTTTGATTATTTTTAGATAATTTTGGGATAAAATGTTTGGCAATAATAGAGGGTAGAATTGTATTAATAAAAAATACTTCTTTAAATTTTTCTTCGGTGATATCACTTATTTTTTTTTCCGGAAATATATTATTATCATGTAAAATTCCATTAGTCACAATAACTAAATCTAATGAATTATTCTTTGATGAGAAATCAGCAGCCTCTTTTATTTCATCTTCAATTTTATAATTAATTACGTGATCAAAAACCTTTTTTGAATGAAAGTTTTGTTTTGACCTAGAAAAAACATTTATATTTTCAACACTATCAATTGTAGCTATTCTATTTACAAAAGCTTGCCCTATAGCCCCACCTACACCTGTAATCACAATATTTTTAAAGGTATTATTCACTATTTGTAACTTAGTTAAAATTATTTCTTATTCATATAGTATACTTGTTTTATAAATGTAATAGATGAATATTTGGTATTGAAGGTTTAATTAAAATAACTTTAATAAAAACTATTTCGACATTTTGATCTTTTTCTGATTTGGAGCGGGCGAAGAGATTCGAACTCTCGACCCTAACCTTGGCAAGGTTACAGTCCCCTCAGTTAAACTATTGTAATTGTTATAATAAGTCCTAGGCATTTCGGTACTTTGTCAGAAGTTTGTCAATCGTCCTTTTTTAGGAGTTTGTCCAGACCATTAATTATTGGCTTTTTAAAATCATAAAAAGTATCTTTAACAATCCATGGTTTTTTGGGTTTATTGTTTTTAGGAGCCGTTTGTCTAGTCTTTTTTTCCTTTTTAGAAGGAGTATGTTTTGCACCTATAAGTTTAGCCATTTAAACCTCCCCACCATTGTCGTTGTCGGCATTAATATTGCATAAATAAGATGTGCTTAACTGCCACCACAAAGTAGAGGATAGGCATTAAGCACTAATTAATGAATTTACCATTTGCAGCTCTGCTTTTACCTACATTAGTAGTATCAAAAAATGTTTTGAGCCTTATTCTTTTATTAGGTGAAGTGTGGTGATTATATAATGTTTCAATATTATGAGTAAAATCAGTTCTACTTCCCTGGTTTTTTAGCTTGGCAGAATTGTTCAATAATCTTTGTTCAAATATTTTCCAATCAAAAGAAGGATCATATAGTGCAGAAATCATTGCACTAACAAATGAGTTCTTTCTAAAATATTGAAAAAACTCTCCAATATACATTATTCTTTCTGCAATAGTTTTTGCTCTCTCCAAGTCATCTACTTTAAAGATACCAATTTTAAAGTTGTTACGATCAACAGAGTTTGACCAACCTTTTCCATTAAGCATTGCCATGGATTCAGTAATTCCGAATTTATAAGTTCTAAAGAACCATTCTAGTATTTCGTAATCTTTATGACCCAGCTTAACAAAGCTCATCATATATTCTTCCATTGTCCATTTTCTACTAGAAGAATTTAACTTTCTAATACTAACTAAATCCAAACCTTCTTTGATAATATAATCTACTGGTTTGTTAACAAGCTTACAGGCTTCAAGTCTGTGTTGACCATCGCACACTTCCATTTTTTCATTAACAATAATAGGAACTTCTAAATCTTTTTCCTTAATAAGCTTAGCTAGATTTAAAACATGATTTTGAACTATATCTCTATTACCCAAGATATAACCAAATATAGAATAATCTGTTGTCGTATAAATCTTTGTAGTATCAGTACCAATATTTAATAAGTTCATTCTAATTTCTCCAATGTATTGACCAGATGGTCAGGATTTAAATTGATGTAATGCACAACACTTGCTGGTGATCTCCAACCACCAAGAGCCATTAGAGAATAGTTAGTTGCGTCAGCATCAAGAACTAATCTACTCGCCCAATGGCTTCTCCAGTTATGTACTTTAAATTGTTGTATGTTTGCCCTTTTAAGAGCTGCCTTATGAGCAGTTTTAATAGGACTCCCATTCTTCTTGCTGGTATAGCTGTATGGTTTTCCACTTGGAGTGAGGAATACAAAGCCACTCCGTTCTCTGTTGATTCCACGCAAAGCCTCATAGACTCTTGAGTGAATTGGTAAAGACCGATAGTCACCATTCTTGGTATTCCAGAGTGTAACTCGCCTTTTATCCATATCGATGTCTTCCCATTTGAGACTGAGTGCTTCTGCAGTTCTAGCACCTTGATAAGCAAGGAAATATATGAGTGGTTGAAGTATTGGGTTATAAGCATTGATTAACCTTTCTGCTTCTTCTTTTGATAAATACCTTGGCTTTGGCTTTTCAGTCTTGCGAGTTGGTATTTTATTAATTGTAATATGTGGCTGTTCACCATGAGCATGATTAAGAACAGCTACAAGATTAGAACGATATCTATTAACTGTGTCATTCTTAACTTTGGGAATGACAGATTTAACAAATCCTGAAAAAGCATATCCATTAATTAAATTAACTTCTGTATTATCAAAGTACTTTAAAAGCTTATCAATACGATCAGCATCATTTTTATGAATTGTTGTTTTAGAATTTATGTAATCAAGAACTGCCATATTGAAATCTAGGAAAGTACGTTTTGATTGTTGCCTTTCAAGTTCCTCGAGAATTTCTTTTTCTCTTCTAACTGAATAGGCTTTTGCGTCTTCATACGAAGTGCGTTTTGTACTTTCTCTAATCCTGAACTTTCTTCCGTTTGAGAGGAGGATTGTGTCCCTGATATAGTAGAATGGACTAATCTTGTCTTTTTTGAGCTTAAGCACCTTACCTGTATACTCCTAAGAAGTTCCCACAAGTCCTCTTCAGTTATAAACCATTTTGAACCTGTCTTGAAATATGTAATAAAATTATTTTTAATTGTTCTCTTTAACCACTTTTCGTTCCAGCTTGTTTGTGGTCGCCCAATCTCCCCCAATGCTTCATGGAGGGAAAGCAATCGAGGGAAATTAGGCTTTGCATCTTTAACAACCATTTAAGATGCTTTGTCCTTTAGTTGAGATCTTTTATTTCTAAATGTAGTTTCAACATTGCCTTTTAGACTTGCAGGAAGTCTTGCTTCCTTTATTTTCTTGGCAATAGCATCAAGAGCTTTTTCATCTTTAGCTTTCTTGATATCAGCTATAAACTGAATAGCTTTTTGCCTAAAATCATCAAGGTCTTCCACGTTAGATGTTTCCATTGGAAGGTCTTCCCCAGCATATACATTGATACCTAATCCGTGATAAGCAAGAGCTTTAGTCAAGCATCTCTGGTGAGCCGTATTAACTGCAAAAGAGTCAGGAAATTGCATAGCCTTGTTACGATTGTCAGTAACAGGAAATACTTCTTCAATAGTTATACCTTGAATAGTAACAGAAACACCAACCCAAGTATTACCTTTAGTGTCTCGCATAAAAGGTAAGCGATTGTCTTGGTTATCAGAATAGACAGTTTTAACAAAAGTAGCTTCTGGGTAGTTGTCTTTAACTGCCTTCCAAGCATGAGTCCAAGAGAGATAAGTAAACTGACCTTTCTTCTCTGTCATACTGGAAACGTCTATACCAGATAGTGTTTGAAATACGGATAATTTAGAATTAGCCATTAGCGACCTCCTTTAATTGATTGATTTTGATTGACGGCTCACGACCTTTGGTTCTGGTCATGGTTAATTGGTAGCCTTTAAGATTACCACCAAGCTTATGTTTCATCTGACGACATAACTTAGGCATCAAATGTCTTAACTCAACTTTGGCATAATCTGCATCATGCTTGGCTTCCTTTTCTTTGAGAATTGATTGACAGTTTGAGTCAACCTCTCTGCCAACAGCTGCATCGAATTGCTCAAGCTCTGATAGTTCCATTGTGTACATATCAGTCCATTGAGCAGGCATAAGGTCTTCGGCACCTTTAGGCTCAACACCAAACTCATACCAGTTCCACCACTGCAACGCATTGTGCAGATAAGCATCGATATATTCCTGGTCACGATTGATCTTGCGATACTGAACAGTTGCATTAAGACCAAACAATACTGTTAACCAACAGTAATCTGTCATACCAGTATAGATATGGTGTTGAAGCTGAGCAGAATATAAGTCAGCAATCTTATCCATATCCCACATACCAAAATGACATTTAGCCTCAACAGGAATAAATGGATCAGCTTTGGTTAAAGCATCATAAGTTGAATGAATAGGAACAGATAGATTTCCCTTTTTGTGAACTCTGGTCCTGCCAAGTTGATAACTTCCGATTTTGATATCAGAAGTTGTTTCAAACGTATCAAGCACAAATGGTTCACAATATGTACCCAAGTCCATTCGTAGTTGTGTTGATTTTGGAAATACCTTTGAAGTAGCATTATGCTTTTCTTCAATCAGTTCATACCATTTTTCTAAATCGGCAGATGCAATAATCTTAGCTTCAGAGGAGCCGATATAATATTTTCTCTCATCAAGCTGCTTTTGACTTAGCGCCATTCTTTCTCTCCATAGTTGGTTTGTCATTAGGAATGAAGTCCTTTTCAAGAACTCCTACGTCATCAGGATCGCAATCTGGTTGTACATTTGCGTCTTCCCAATATTCTTTTGATTTGTAAGTAAATAGCTGTGAATCGAATTGATTGTTTCTACCAAATTCTTTTATGGCTCTAGTCCATTTACCATTGTTGATATAAACTCCATTAAGCATTGGAGCGATCTCCTTTACTAAAAATCTAAAGTGTTTTCTAGTTAGTCTCATAATATTAGCACCTCAAAGCCTAGTTATCTAGGCACAATAGTTAAAAAAAAGGGGAAGGAAATCTTCCCCCAAGTTAAAATTAAATCATTCCATATCCCTAATAACCTGAACAACCACGCCTAATATATCAACAAGAGCCAAGTCCACGTTGGGATGTTTCTTAGTTGATCTAGCGAGTAGATATGGAGGTTGATATTCATATATAGAAAACTGATCTATATTTTTTATCAAGACCACTTGACCTTCTTTGGCTTTCTTCTTCGGATCAACGACTATTACATCTCCAGGGTAAATACTACCTCTTCCAGCTGAGTCGTAAGTGTCCCAAGCCACAGGAACTGCAAATGCATCAGCCGATACCTTTGCAGTGGTACTTATTGTGTCTTTCGTTTCTTTCATTTCATTTCCTTCAATCTGCATCAATCTGATGCTGAAGGTATTTAATTTACTAGTCTCCTGACTGCCAAAAGCAAATGGGTAAGACCCTGCTTTTGCACCGAGCAATCCAATCGATTTCGCAGATAAACACCAAGGTTTCTCTTTAATGAAGCGTTGAAGAGTTGAAGCTCCAACACCAGATTCCATCGCCCAATAACGAGCAGACCAGCCCTTTGTTCTCATAGTATCTGTCACCCATTTGTGGACAGTCTCTATGAGCTTCATTTCGTCTGACATAATTAATAGCACCTTTTATAATTATTCTTAAACTTAGATATTTGTAAAATTGACTGTAGCGTGTATTTCTACCAGTCGCCTTACTCAAAAGTGTTCTACCTTCTTTCCAAATAAAACTCCACAGAAAGATCATAGAAAGCATATTTAATATTTTTGGTGGAGAATTAAGTCTTATACAAATCCCCCAACCAACTCTTTTTCTTGGTCTGTTGGACCACTGCATACCTAATCCATTTCTATCTTTTAGGTATAATCCCCAACCAGTTCTCATACCTGTTCCAAGACCACCAATCGGTGAGTCTGCATTACGGCTTTGACTTAGGGTTTTTTGAAATAGCCCCCAACCCCATTTAGTGTTTGTTTTATGTCTCATTTAGCACCTCCGTTTTAGACATTTATTAAATTTGGACTCTTAGTAAACACCATTTTGTAGGCATTTACAAATAAAAAATTATAAAAATAGGTATTTTGTTTAGATTTATATTGATTATGCCTAGATACCTAGTTATCTATGTATTAGGAGGCATTGCTATATGAGTAACTTTGAGTCGAGTTATACTCGAATATTAATCGAACAATTTAGAAAACGCAGAATGGCACTAGGTGTTGCACAGACTAGTGTTGACGACCGAATAGGTGTTGCAGCTGGACTAGTAGCTAAATGGGAAACTGGGAATAGAAAGCCAACAAGTTTTAATTTGCATTGTTGGGCTGAAGCCCTCGGATGCTCAATTAAACTAGAGGAGAACCCCAATGCGAATATTAGGTATTGATCCAGGTCTAAGTGGGGGAATCGCACTTATAGATACAACTGATAAAGATAATCAGTCTATTCAAGCGATTCGAACACCTATCTATTCATTTAAGAAAGGAAACAAGAATAAAAGATTTCTTGATATGCTTTCTATCATTAACTACATGATCGAATTTGAACCAGATCATGCTTTTATTGAGAAGCAACAACCCTATCCAAAACAAGGTCTATCATCTACGTTTATGACAGGTCTAGGCTATGGAATTTATTTAGGGCTGTTAGTATCTCAAGGTGTCGCTTATACCGAAGTAGCACCTACCAAATGGAAGAAAACCCTCGGTATATCAGCTGATAAAGATGAAGCTCGTAAAAGAGCATCAGAGCTTATGCCATCTGCTTCTGAATTATGGCAACTTAAATGTGAAGATGGTGTTGCAGAGGCTGCTCTACTTGCCTATTACGGCATACAAAGTGGCTCTGCAACGTCCAAGATTCTACATTAAATAGAGTGTACTTCAAAGACACAAAGCAAGAACAATGGAAGATAAAGGCATTGTATCGTCTCAAATACCCAGACATCGCCAAACTGATGGATTCGGTACGAAAACATTTTCCTGAAGCTCAATTAGTTAAAGTTCGTGAATTAAAAGTGTCTGATACAAAACTCTATTTAGATTGCCCTTTTAGTGACAGAGATTTGGTCAAGAAGTTAGGGGCAAAATGGGATCATTCCAGAAAGAAATGGTTTGTACCAGCTGATGTTGATAAAACTCCGTTTAAGAAATGGGGAGTTCCAGATATAAAAGAAGGTAAAGAAATTAAAATGCATATAGATGACCTTCTAAAAAAAGATAATAAGTGGAAGAGACGTTAAGACCAATCTTGTATTGGTTCAATTTCGTATAACTTTTCTTCTAGATCATCTTGGTCAAACCTATCATTGATATAGCTATAATCTAACTTACTTGAAGTATAAAGCTTAACCGAACCATCTTTATTCTTTTCTACATTTCCGTATTCATCTACTTTGTGCCAATGAATATCCCATATAAAAAATTCTTTAGTCATTCCTAGCATCCATATGTTGTTCTGTGGCTTTCTCAGCTTCTTCTTCGCTCATTCCCTGAGATAAGAAGTTTTCGTAGACTGCTACGATATATCTTTCATCATCACTCACATTCATTCTCCATTTTTATGTCGATTAATTCACCGATAATGCTATCAATTTGATTTACAGCCCCTTGAATTTTATAGGTTTCACAAATGTTTATAAATTGATTGACAGTGTAATTACCTATTTTTTCATTAAGGTCTTCATAAATACGATCATTGTCTTGGCAACTCATTGCTATCTCCATAGTGGTGGGGTTATTGGAGAGGGCAGAAGGAATCAAACCTTCATAAATGGATTTGCAGTCCATTGCATACTCATTCTGCCATGCCCTCAGTTTAAGACAACAATGGGGCGACCTGTAAAAAGGCTCACTTTACAACCCCACCATTGTCAGTTTAGTGCAACCCTTGTCAGCATCGAGAATGTACTACTTCTTCTTCCAGTCCTTGCTCTAGGAGTCGGTATGTATGCTCCTCTACTGCACTAAATTCTTTATTTTTTGAAAGGATTAAAGCCTTTACTCTTAGAGTCGTTAAAAGCTTCTAGTACTGATTTAATAGCATCTCCCTTTTTGACATCTTCAAAAAGCTCATCACCAGTCAGTATTGTATAAAGCTTTCTAAGCCTTGGAGTATTATATTTAGCTAACCAATTTCCGAATGGTTTGAACCACTTTTTCTCGTTGATTTTATAATCGTAGATCGATTTGAACTCTTTGAATCTAAAGTCAAAAGATTTACAACTTTGAATAGCCAAAATACCAAGGATACGATTGAGTTCAACAGTGTCAAGGTTATAGTAATACTGAAAAGGAGTAATTCTACTAGCCTTGCAAACTTCATAAGCCCTGTCATAAATTTCAGTAATAGCTGTGTCAACAGGTGAAGTGTAGTCATCTTTACTGACCTCCGTTATATGATTAAAATTTGAATTAGTTGCAAAGTATCCATGACCAGGAATATTATAATTATGGTTATAGCCATTAATGGTATTGGCACAAATTGATGCCATAGCAAACTTACCATGGTCAAACTTATCCATGTTTTCAAGCATATAAGTTCTCATAAACTCATTATAATAAGCCCATAACATTTTATTTTGTGGCTTTGAATACTCATAAGGAGTTTCTTCAGGTACATCTACATCCTTACCATCTGCGTCTACAGCTCCAGTAGGTTTCTTATCATCAACTGGCTTTTCAATCATACGAATTTCAGATAGCTCACCTCTATAAGGCATATACTGAATAATCAATACAGTTTCAGAGTCTTTCATCCTTTTTGGAGGACGTTCAAGATTCTTGCACTTAGGTGAATCATAAATTGACATATCATTTAAGAAATGAATACCTTTGAAAGGCTTTTTCTTTCTTTCTTCGATAATGCCGTTGATATGTTTCATTGTAAGCAATTCAAATGCTTTTTGGTTAGTGATAAAAACATTGTCTGAAAACAAATCTTTCTCAAGACCAAGAGCTTCTTCGTGACCTTCAGTAGAAAATATAGCCATTTTGGCATCTATCTTAGAGCCATTGATATAATTATAAACTAAATTAGCACTATATCTGTGTTTACCATGTTCCTTAAAGAATTTGTTTTGAGTCTTGTGATTACCCATTGCTAAAGCTTCAGCAACAGAAATACCAAATTCCATAGCTCTGAACTTCTCTTTTGCAAGAGGCGACAGATCAGCTAATTTTACACGTTGTTTAACCCATTTCTGAGTACGTCCAAACTGAGCAGCTATACTGTCAAAGTCACCATAACCTTCTGCACATATTGCTTCAATAGCTTCACATTCGTCCATTGGATGCATATCTTCGTGCATCATATTAGCATGAAGACCAACTTCTTTTTCATTTGCATCTTGCTCAAGAACTTTACATTCGATAGTTTCAGCTGAGTTGTTACCATGGATTTGTAACAAAGCTTTAAGCCTTCTGTTACCATCTGTAACAAAATAGCCAGAACCATTTTTCTTAACAACAAGGTTTTTAAGTAAACCATTATGTTTGATAGAGGCGACAAGTCTCTCCATATTTTCATCTGAGCCTTGTGTTTTTCTGACATTATTCTCTGTCGGCTTCAGGTCGCTTAGAGCAATTTCTTGCATATAATTCTCCTATTGGTTATATAATTTTTCTTGGGAGGCTGGTTGGGCGCTCCTTCCAGTCTTCCACTTGCCATTTTCTATGGCTTTTACAATTTCCCTGGCTTGTTCTTCGTACCAACAGAGAAATATTTGATTGGTAGGATCAAATCGTGGATCTAATCCTAGCTTGTGTTCATTAAAATTTTGGACAAAATCAGAAAGCTTTTCGGTCCACCAATGAACTTCACTTAGATGGACAATGTGAATTTCATCAATATTGTGAGGCTTTTGATATTTATGGAATGTTGTAATATTCCGAGCAATGATATGATTTTGTTCACTCATTGTGTTTCTGCCATTCTAATCATCTGTCTTTCTCTTTCGAGAACTTCAAACTGAGATGGAAATTTAACAACACATCTGCCACTTAAAAGATCGTCACTTAAAGCTTTAGGTATGCTGATTGAATCACCAGAGGCGACATCAACACCTAAGATTACAAGTTTTCCAACAATAGGCATTGGATAAAGGTCAGGAACATAACTAAAAAATTTAACTCCTGCTGTGTACAAACCATTATCATCAAAGAAAATAGTTCCACCTTGATTGTCATAAGTATATCCGACACCACCAAAAGCATCACAACCTATGAGAGATTGCAAAAGTGTTATGTCTTGTTTTTTAGGTTTGTAGTCTATAATTTTTACTGATTTTTCAGTTGGATTTATTAGTGCTGCTTTCATTATCTATCTCCACAATCTATACAAAGTCTTGAGGTTTCTCCTGCCCACTGGTCAGGTTTTGGATGACAACCACATACAATGCAGTAGTCTAAGCTACGATTTTGTCTGCGATGTACTTCGACATTAACGCTACGACCACCCACAGAGGTGCGCCAATAACTGACACGAGAAGTGTTGGGTTGATTCCAAAAGCTATAAGCATTAATAGGATCAAGGCTGTTGAGGCGAGATGAATTGTCACGAACCACCCTAGCCATTGAGCCTTGTTGTTGATTAGGCTGATTTTCTTTATGTTTTGCCACATTTAATTCTCCTTAGTTAATTTTTTATTAAGCCTTCTGTCTTTGGCTTTGGATGCTTTCTTAAAAGCCTTTTCCCATTTGCGTGAGGTGCTGTGGGTCTTGTCCCTTTTGACTCTCATAGTCATGCTCCTGGAGGAGGCACTACAAGAGCCATAAAAACTGTGATGATATATAAGATTACGATTAAAAGGATCAGGGTTGCTATGTCCTGAAACCATTGAAAGGCAGTACTCTTTCTAAGCTCTGCCAGAATTTCCTGAAGTACTTCCAAAGTTACCTCCTATAATGTTGCTAATGTCTTCTTGGGTTCTCATTCGATTAGACAAGAGAGTCAGTCTTTCATTTATAATCCCATTTTTAATGTCTATAGCCGTTATAAGCTCTATAAGCTTTTCATCTCTTTCTTTGATGTAATCTTTGACTTTAGAGATAACTACATCGGCTAACATTTGATCTTTATCTATTTCCATAATTCCTCCTGAGGCTGTAATTAATTTGCACGAAAAAAGGGGCTGTCTTTCGACAACCCCAGTTTCTGTTTCGGGAGGAAACATCTGTTCCTAAAAAGGAATTTCGTCATCAAGGTTAGTAGCTCCACCACCATTGGTATTGCTTTTTGACTTACCTTGAGTTGTGTCGTTAGCACCCTCCGTTGGCTTAGAACCAGCTAAACGTATCATTGAGGACATACCAGCAATCTTAATTTTGAAAGCCTTCTTTTGAACGCCATCTTGCTCGTAACTGTCAATTTGAGGAAAGCCTCTGATAAAAACTGTTGAACCAGACTTTAAATGTGGCTCTATAATGTTAGTTACAACACCAGATGGTTTACCATTTCTGGGCTTACCATCCCAAGCTTCAACGTTATACCAGTGAGTTTTACTTTGTTTCTCACCTTGCTTGTTAGTGTAATTTTCATTAACTGCGACAGAAAAGTTAGCAACCTTTGTGTCGTTAACAGGTTTAATTTCAGGGTCTTGACCCAAGTTACCTGATACTGTGATTTCTGCTAAATTCATAGCCTTCTCCTTCTACTAAGTTTAAATTTACGAGTTACCCTTGAAGCGAGACTTCCTAGACGGCATCCCCTGCTACAAATTGTAGTTACTTCAACAAGGAGTTAATTCTCAGGCAACTCACTAAAATAACCCTTGGCTTTCACCAAAGGCAATTCACAAACTTGACGTAAGGTTAGGGGTGAGGTATGTAGAAACCAGAGCCATCAAGAACGCTTGTTTATGTACATACGAGTATATCAGTCGAAAACTCTGTCACGGCATTGCTACTGTGTCGACTCAGTATCCGTGCCACTCACCCATTAAGGCTACTTGGGGGGAACGTTTACCCAAACAACCTTAAATCCTTTTCTTCTTGGCTTTTCACATCCTTTAACTTTCTTCATTATGTAAAGAACGATTGATATTATCGCACCACCAATAACTGCTGCCATCATTCCTGCAAAGGTTCCTGCAAAAAGAACAATAAGCAGAGCAGAGGAAGCAATATCGATAGGAACATCAAAAGCCAAAACCCTTTTAATGTTGAATTTGAATAAAAGGAAAAGTATCGCTAATGCAGAAAATATTCCTGCTGTAATAAAAAATGTCATGAAATCCTCCAGAGGAAATTTACAGTTTCTTGTAATTTTTCTTATAGTGAGTTTTGATGTAGTTAGAAGCATCCTTACTTACAGACATAACTGTCATTCCTGATGCTTTGACTTGCTTCTTTGAAAGGTAAAAACCTTTCTTTGAAGAGGTGTAAACCTTATGTGCAACACAAGTTAAAGCTAATGTTACAAATGCTGTATTAGTCATTGTGCTTACAGCTGCTCTATCTAATTTATCAGTAATAGTCATAATGTTCTCCATGATTGAGGCGACACTCACCACTTGTGCCGTGTGCCAGGGTTTTCAGAATAAAAAAAAGAAGGGGAAGAAGCCGAAGCTCCCTCCCCTGTCGATGAATTTAGCGATTTCTATAAGCCATCTGGTATTTCAACCAGTCCGATTTCTTCATGTCTATGGTGAAGATGGTAATCGAAGTTCTCACGATCGTTAACTAAATTCGCTATTGTTAACCTTTGATTACTGGCTTTCTTCTTGTTCAGATTTGCCATCTCTTGAAGAGTGGTGTATTTGCCGAAGTTAATACCAGTTTGACCAAGAACCTTAGGTCTAAGATGATTGACACAGACTGCAAAGGCATTGTTTAGAATCAGCCATTGATTACGAAGTCTTGCAATCTTTTCCTCAAGATCATCAATCTTATTTTGATTAATCTCAGTACCAAGGTCTGCCCTTGTTTCGGTTCTTAATTCAGCTTTAAGCTTGTCAGCAGCTGTCACGCAGTTGTCACGCATCTTTTCGAACATACGGCAGATTTGATCTCCAAGTTTCGCTTGGATTATCACATCCTCGCCATCGTCAAAAAGATTAACAAGTGTCATGCAAGTTGCTATTAGTTTAGCAGGAAATGCTTCATCATAAGTAGGTTTTGGTTGACCTTGAAATGCTCTAGCTATTGCATCAAGTTGCTCAACTGTGATCTGCTCACTCTTTCTAGCTACATATTCCTCAGTCTTCCTTTTCTCTTCAAGATTACGAGCAAGTTCTTCTTCTTCCTCTTTCCTGAAGTCCCTCTTCTCATTCTGAAGGATAGGGTGAAGTGGACGAGGATCAATCTTGACTTCCTCTCTAATTCGGTGCAAACCCATCTTTGGGTCAGCCTTGTACAATGGATTAGTAGGATAACCAAATTCTTCAAAATAGCTGATCATATAGTCAATAAGTTTGGCTTTACCCAATCTCTTGTCTAATTTCATTGATTCTGTATCACGAACCATATCTTGAAGTTGCTTTAAAGTGTTAGCCTCCAGAGTTGATCTGTAAGGCTTAATCTTTGATTGTTCATTATCTATAAGTTTTTCTAACATTATTTACGCTCCTATTAGTTAGAAGGGTAAGACATCATTGTCCTACCCTTGATTAAAATGGCTTTTCTATGTCATTGAGAGATGATTGTTCAAGTCCTTGTACAATCTTGCTAATTCGTATTCTGAATCAGTGTTATTGATATTGAATAAGATCATCTCGATCTCTGACTCAATGATCTCTGACATATCGCCATTGTCAGTAACTTCAAGGATTCTTTCCAAATCCTCTGATCTTGGCTTTAACTTAGTTTCTTTACTAAATAATTCTAATTGATTAGTCATAATACGCTCCTATTAAATTGTTAAAAGATATATTCAGACACCAATAAGCATTGGCACTGAAGCTCAAACGACCTCCCTTAAATTTCTCTAATCAATACCTGAACGGAGAATAAAATCGTCTTTGTCGACCTCTTGGGAGCTATTTTATTTGGAGAGAACCACACTTGTGGACTTTTTCTTCTGATAGAAAAAGGGGTCTTTATTCTAGGCTAATTTGGGAGCGTCATCATCTAATGATATCGTGCCTAATGTTTGTTGTTGGATGGATATCACGACCGAAGGAAGGGGAACTTTCAAAGTTCGATGAGATGATTAACACCATCTTGCATCTCTTCACTTGCAAGGTGGATGTGGTTCACTATCGGAACGCAGGAAGTAGCTGGTAAGCGTCCCCTGAGAGAGGTCGTTTGCTTAACACAGTACAGGTGGAAAGACGAGGAGCAACGTCCCTTTATAATGTAATTTTGCTTCTTCAGCAAACCTTTACATGGTGCTTTCAGAGCAGATGAGGAACGTTAGTGGTAATGTCAGCTTTAGCTGGCATAACGGAGTGGAACATCTGATCTTACGCAATAAAGGAAACGGACTCAATATTACCTCGCATAAATAAAATCCCGTGAGGGAACTTATAGCCCTGATCGTTACACGAATGTGCCGAAACACCTCTTCGTGGTTCGGTGTAGCTTGGCAACTTGTTGCCTATGCGTAATAGAGCAGGACTAGCTACAGTAAGGGTTACAGAAATGTGAATAGACATCATTTTGACCATAGTTAGTATACTCGTCAGTACTAAAAACTTAATGGACTTTCGATGACCAAAGCAAACACACAACAACAACAAAAGTTTAAGAAAGCCGTTGTGCCAATGGATGAGATAAAAGAAAATGCAACGTTAATCAAACACAGTCACTCCAAAGTAACAGAAGCACAAGCAGACTTGGTGCATATGATCTTGCATGATGGTTGCAACCCAACAGAAGCTGCTGAACGAATTGGAAGAAACAAATCTTGGGCTTATAACACATTGAATAAACAACATATTATCGATTACAGGAAAGAGATATCGATGAGAACATTAGGATGGGACGCAATACAAGGACTAGCGACCATGAGAGAGTTGCTTAATGCTAAGTCATCCTTCGTCAGACTTGAAGCCAGTAAAGATTTAATGGATAGAGCTGGACTGCGTAACGATGCTCCTGTTAGTCACAATACAGCTGTACAAATAAACTTTAATGTTGATTAGGGGGTCCCATCGCCTAAGTACCTCAATTTCATAAGGCACTTAAAAAACGGCAACGAACTCCCCTAAACGTAAACCACACACACGAAAGACTTGTGAAAAGACAAACTCTAAAAAAAATTTTATTTTAACTTATATTTTTTCAAGGAGCAATCAATGGGTGAATCAAAACCAGAAGAACAAAAAGAAGACAAGACAACTCCAACCTTCAAGCAGAAAAAGCCAAGTAAGGGTTCAGGGCTTACCATATCATCATCTCCTGGCACAAATTCAGGAGCAACTATCAGCACTTATGATGGTGGTGAAACTGGTGCAAAGGAAACGAGCAATATCTATCAAGACCCTAACACAGGATCAACGATTGCTACTGGTGAAGCTAGAAAGAACATTTCTGAAGGTGGCGATTACAAGGTTGTCGCTTCTACGTCTTCTAAAACACAAACAACAAAGAAAACTCCAACAGATAAGGAAAGACCAAACATGGGATTTTCTTCTACAGGAATTGGGGAATTAGAATCCACTATTAAAACTGGTAATGTTTTAAAGACAAATTACACTAGAGAATATGATGAAGCAGGATATGAAATGCCTGATCCTGTAGCTGAAAAACAAAAAGAAATACTCAAAGGTCCAAGACCCAGTAAAGATTTAATAACTGGTGAAGATTTAAAATATTCAGGTCCAGAAAGCACAACTTCAATTAATAAAATATCACCTTCGCTAAGAAGGGCATTGTTAGGTGGTGGCATGGGAAGTGTTCTTAGAAGATTATCTGGTCTTCAACCTAAATGAAATTAGACTATAAACCCCCAGGTCAAGTCGCCAAGAGTTTTATGAAAGATGCCTCTTTTGTTAGAGGACTTAGAGGACCTGTTGGTTCTGGTAAATCTGTTACTTGTTGTATGGAGATTATGCGTAAAGCTACTCTTCAGAAACCCAATGAAAAAGGAGTAAGGAGAACTCGTTGGGCTGTTATTCGTAATACCAATCCTCAATTAAAAACCACCACGATAAAAACTTGGAGAGATTGGTTTGATGATGATCTTGGAAGGTTTATATGGTCACCTCCTTATACCCATCATATGAACTTTGCTTTGGCTGATAAAACCATTGTTGAATGTGAAGTCATCTTTTTGGCTTTGGATAAAACGGAAGACGTTAAGAAACTATTGTCATTGGAGCTGACTGGCGTTTGGATTAACGAAGCCAGAGAAATTGGTAAATCGATTGTTGATGCTTGTACTATGCGTGTTGGAAGATTTCCATCTATGAGAGATGGTGGTCCTTCTTGGTTTGGTGTGATAATGGACACCAATGCTCCAGATGAAACCCATTGGTGGGGAATAATGTCTGGAGAAGTTCCGACACCTGAATATTTAACAACAGATGAGAAGCTTCTACTTGTCAAACCTGATGACTGGAATTTTTACAGTCAGGCAGGAGCAATGAAGGAAAGACTCGATGATGCAGGAAACCTTGCAGGATATGACGACAATGTTAATCGAGAAAACAGAGATAACCTTCAGCCAGATTATTATAACAAAATTATATTGGGAAAATCTCCTGCTTGGGTAAAAGTTTACGTCTTAAATGAATACCAAGCATTAATGGATGGTAAACCAGTATATCCAACTTTTAGAAAGGATACTCATGTCGCAAAAGAACCGATCGAACCAACCGACCAAAACGATGTCATTGTGGGAATTGACTTTGGCAGAAGTCCATCAGCAGTTTTCTGCCAAAACCTTGCCCTCGGAAGATGGATCATCTTCGGAGAATACGTTACACAAGATATGGGCGCACAACGTTTCGCAGAGGGACTCAAAAGAGAAATCGCAAGAAACAACTGGGACAAACTAACCTTTAAATTTATTGGTGATCCTGCAGGAAATCAGATGGCTCAGACAAATGAGACAACACCATTTATGATCCTCCGTGCAGCTGGTATTAAAGCTTATCCAGCAAATACAAATGATACGGCAATAAGAATTGAATCTGTTGAATCTGTTATTAACCGATTAGTTGATGGAAAGCCTGGATTAGTTATTTCTCCTCTTTGTACTAATCTTATCTCTGGCTTTGAAGGTGGCTATAATTATAAACGCATGGTGTATATGGGTTCCGAAAAGTATGACGAAAAGCCAAACAAGAATAGGTTTAGTCATGTTCATGATGCTTTGCAGTATGCAATGCTTGGAGGTGGAGAAGGAAGAAGAGTTTTAACAGGAAACCAACCCACAAAACTCCCCACCACTGTTGAGAGAGCAAGTAACCCTTTTCAGAGACTTAAAAGAAGAAACAGATCGACTTATGTCGATCGAATGGCAGTCAGGTGATATGGCTTTTAGTTGTAATTTTACATGGAACGGAGATTCAGGAAGATGTCTTTTTCAATGATCTTAATACGTGTTTGGACTATGCATCCAAAATCAGAGAACAAAACACACATCAACAAACGGCTTTTTCAAGGGTTTATGTCACGACTTACTGCATACCTAAAGCCAAAGACTGAGTTATGAGGGGTGCTTGTGCGCTTTAACTTTAACTTTATTGTGATTCGATAACAATTTTCAATGATAAGCAAGTACCCCTCACCAAAATGACAAAATGGATTGTATGCTTTACTCCTCATGCAAACAGAGGAACATGGAAACTTCTTAGTTTCTGGAGACCGAAACATCAGCATTGTTTTGCAACACGATATGATGCAAAATTAGATGCTTGGATATATGTTGAATGTTCTTCGCATAGATTTCATTTTGACTTAAGAACTGGCGATCAGGCAACAGAGCTTATTCATTATCTAATCACAGAATGTGAGTGTATTCAGATAGAAGTTGAACCACAACCAGTCTATCATCCTCGATTTTTATATTGTGTCAGTTTTGTCAAACATTTGATCGGAATTAGAGGATTTTTTATCCTTTCACCCTACCAGTTGCGATGTGAATTGCTAAAACTGGGTGGAAAGGTCATTTTCAATCAATTAGAGGAGAAATAAATGGGATTTGGAAGAAGAAGACCTAGTAAATCACAAGAACAGATAGATGCAGAAGCTGCTGAAAAAGCAAGACTTGCTAAAGAAAAAGAAGCTCAAGAAGCTTATTCTGCTAATGAAAAAAGAATTACTGATCAAGGATTGAGAGGTATTCGTTCTTTAATGACTGAAGACGAAGGTGGTCTTAATCTTCAAGGTAAAGTCAAAAAAATGGGTTCAGGTTCAATAAGGTATTGATATGAGAAGTGAAGTTAATGGTGACGCAAGTCCAGCTCCTGCAGGAGGAGACAAACATGATAAAGACTTTAAACTTGTCATGGATCGGTTCAAAAAAGCAAAAAGCAGATGGCAGTCTTGGGCTGACCTTTGGGAAGAGTGTTATGACTATGTTTTGCCTCATAGAGAGAGTTTTCATAAAACTTCAGCTGCTCAACGCAGAACTGAGAACATTTATGATGAAACAGCCGTAACAGGACTGCCTAAATTTGCTTCAAGACTCCAACTTGGCTTTTTTCCACCCAATGGAAGAGCTTTTAAACTGGCTCCTGGTCCTGAACTGCCAAAAGAGATGCAATCTCGCTCATTAATGCAGGAATTAGAAAGAATTACCGATCTTTTGCACGAAGGATTGAGAAATTCCAACTTTAATGCAGAATTACACGAAGGTTTGCAGGATTTAGGTCTTGGAACAATGAATTTGATGGTTGAAAGTGGTCGTTTTGTCGGAGACTTACATTTTACGTCTGTTCCACCGACAAATGTTGCTATTTTGCCTGGGGCTATGGACACAGTTACCGACTGGTTTCGATGGAACGAAGACTGTGACATTACCGATGTAAAACACCGATATCCGTATGCTAAGTTTAATCAAGCTATGAAGGACGTACAACGTAGAGACCCTCGTAGGAAGACAAAGATAGTAGAAGCTACCATTTATGACTCCACAGATCGTTTTAAGGACGAATACACCTACTTTCTAGTGTCTGAAACAGATAAAGAAGTTCTCTATAAAGCAACACTCAAAGGAAGTGGATCTGTTCCATGGATTACGACAAGATGGAGCAAATCAGGTTTTGAAGTATGGGGAAGAGGACCATTGCTACAAGCAATGCCAGCAATTAAGACTTTGAATCTTACAGTACAGTTAATTTTAGAAAATGCAGAAATGGCGATTGCAGGATCGTATGTGTACGATGATGATGGTGTATTTAACCCAGACAACATTACCATTCAGCCTGGAACTTTTATTCCTCGAAGCCCCGGCTCTAATATCGACTCCTTGCAATCTCCATCCAGATTTGACGTTGCACAACTTGTTATTGAAGATATGCGAAGAAACGTCAGAAAAGCATTGTTTATTGATGAACTTGATACAAGACCTAATGCAAAAACTCCTTTATCAGCGACAGAAGTATCTGAAAGACTAGCTGATGTCGCTAGAGACATGGGAGCTGTAGCAGGACGGATGCAGAAAGAATTTCTACAGCCTCTTGTACAAAGAATTATACAAATCTACACACAACAAGGATTAATCGATATTCCTAAAGTTGATGGTAGAGAATTAAGAATTGTTCCTGTGTCTCCATTACTGAGGGCGCAGGATCAACAGGATGTTTCTGATTTCGTAAGATTTCAGCAAACTGTTGCAGGAACTTTCGGTCCTGAAATTACCCCAGCACTATACGATCAAGAAAAAGTAATCAAGTTTTTGGCAGATAAGTTTGGCATTTCAGAAGAACTGTTAGCAAACAAACAACAGGTTGAAGCGAACATCCAACAAGCAATGCAGCTAATGCAACAACAACAAATGGGTGGACAATGACCAAACAAAAAGTAGAGAGTTCTATCGATGGTAGAGCTTATTCTAAAGAAGTTGAAGACGATATAAATTCCAAAGCTTATGCCTTATTTGGCTCTGGTGTCGGAAAAGCATTTCTTCAATATCTTGAAAATATAACCATACATAATATTCATGCCCCAAACACACCAGCTGAGCAATTATCCCACTATGAAGGACAAAGATGGACAGTTGCACTTATAAAAGCCAGATGTGAAATGGGTAGAAAACTATCAGATTAATAAGGAGTTAAAATGAGTGATGAAGTACAAACAGCAACGCAAGAGGGGCAGACCTCCGAAACAACAAGAGACAGTGGTGAAGAAGGATACCAAACAGACACAGCGACCAATTACGGCAATGTACAACCTGAAAGTAATCAGGCAGAGACTAACGATAACCAAGCTGATTCAAGACCTGATTGGCTACCTCAAAAGTTTGAGACGCCAGAGCAATTAGCTCATTCCTATAAAGAACTAGAAGGTAAGTTTCATACTCGAAAAGAAGAGTTTCGTAACTCTATTCTTGAAGAATTGCACTCAGAAGCTGATACAGATGTTCCTACATCCCCAGGTGATTACGATGTTAACGTAAATGTACCAGAGGGTATGGAATGGAATGTTGATGAGTCTGATCCTATGCTTGGATGGTTTAGAGAAAAAGCTCACAATTATGGATTAAATCAAGAAGAGTTTGATGGTTTGGTTAATGAGTATATTGCAATGGACAACACTAGAGGTCCAGATTGGAATGAAGAAGCTGAAGCTCTTGGCGAACACGCAGACAGAAGACTTGAAAGAGTTGATACTTGGGCGAGTTCAAATCTATCTGAAGAAGCTTATGGCAAGTTTGCAAATATTAGAGCAGATGCTGATACTGTTAAACTCTTTGAAGAGTTAATGGAACTGAATGGTCAGCCAAGATTTAACATGACTTCAGATACTGCTTTTCAAGAAACTCTTGATAAAAATGATCTTAAAGCTATGCAAGCTGATCCTAAGTACTGGAGAGATAAAGACCCAGCATTTATCAATAAGGTTCAGCAAGGCTTTGCTCAAATAGCAAAACTACAGAAATAGTAATGTGAATTAACAACGTTATTTTTGTATGGCACTTTAGGGGTACTTGAAAGCCCAGAAGCTAACATAGTAGCCCTGAAGTCGACAATTAGGACAACTACATCGTTGGAAGCAGACGGAACAACTGGACAGTAAATTGTAACTTTTAACTTTTTAGGAGATATAAATGGCTTTATCAACCATTAGTACTTCCTTTATCGAGGAGTTTGAGTCTGGTGTCCACATGGCATACCAACGTATGGGTTCTAAACTCCGAAACACTGTTCGTAACAGAAATGGCGTTAAGAACAAGACTACGTTTCAAAAAATCGGTAAGGGTTTTGCGACAACAAAAGCGAGACATGGTTCTATTGCACCTATGAATTTAGAACACACTAATGTCAATGTAACATTAGAAGACTATTTTGCAGGTGAGTGGATTGATGATCTTGATCAACTTAGAATAAACCACGATGAGATGATGGTGGCTCAGCAATCAGGTGCTTATGCACTTGGCAGAAAGACTGATGATCTTATCTTGGCTCAAATGACAACAACAACATCAGCACATGATGAAACTACAAATGGTATCACATTAGCCTGGGCTTTAGAGCTTATGGAAAAATTTGGTAACAATGAAGTTCCAGATGATGGCAGACGTTTTGTCGTAGTCGGACATGAACAATGGTCACAGTTAATGCAACTAGATCAGTTTAGCAGAAGTGAATATATTCCAACTGCTGAATTACCATTTTCAGGTGGAATGACTGCGAAGAGATGGCTCGGCTTTATGTGGTTTGCTCATTCAGGACTTACTGGATTGAACGGATCAGGTGCAGCTGGAACAACTCATAAAGAATGTTTCGCTTATCATGCAGATGCACTAGCTCATGCTATTGGTGCTGATATTAGTTCAAATATGCAATATCACAACGATAAGGACAGTTACTTTGTATTAAACAAAATGCAAATGAACTCATGCCTGATCGATGTTGAAGGTGTATTTGAATGTGAACTGAAGAATTAGGAGGTAGAACATGGCGTTTGTAAAAACAAATTTATCTCTGGTTTCTTATTCAGGAAATGGCTTTCACATCTGGCACTATACGACAACAGATGCAAAAGCTACGATTGACAGTGCAAACTACTTCAACGATGCCTCAAGTGAGATGAACGTTGGCGACATAATATTCGCTAATACATCAACTGGTGGTACTCCAGAGTATGGAATGTTCTGCGTCAATGCTAACTCAGGTGGTGCAGTAGACACGGCTGATTTAGTTTCTTTATCAGGAACTGACACCGACTAATGGGTGTTAAGAAAAAAAAGTTAGTACCACCTTCTCCCAAGGGTGGTACTAGCCCTAAAGCTGAACCTAAAATGGAGCGTAATAGGGTTCAGTTAGGAAGTCGTGCATCTATAGGTAAAAAAGCTAATCTAGGAGTAAAGGTCTGATGGATTACAAGGCAACAAAAAGATTACTTAAAAAAAAGTACAAACAAAGTGTTCCTTTTTTTAAAAAGTCAGTTAAAGAACTAAAGAAAACTGGTATTAAAACTGGTAAAAGTATTGCTAAAACTGGTAAGGAAATAGCAAAAGATATTTCTAAAAGTAAAGTTGTTAAGCAGAATGTTAAAACAGCACAAACTAATGTTGCAACTGCTAAACAAGGTTTAACATCAGCTGGAGCAGCTGCAAAGTCAACAGCATCCAATATTTACAGTAAAGCAAGCTCAACAGCATCTAGCATTTATAGTCAGTCACCTGTTAAAGTTGATCAAAAAGTTGTTAAGAAGCTCAACAAGAAAGTTAAGCAAACTACAAAGCCATACGTTAAAAAGGCTATGAAAATGGGTGGTGGAGCTTTGCAGGGAGTTATTGATGTAGGTATGCCAATGCCTGACATTGTTAAAGATTTTGGGTCAAGTTTATGGGATAGAGCTACATCAACAAAATCAAAGTTTATGGGTTCATCTAAAAAGAAAAAAGAGAAAGGACCATGGGGGTAGATCATGCCTGAAACATCTGACGGAAAAAAATATCCATACACAAAAGAAGGTATGGCAAAAGCAAAAGCCAATCAATCAAGGCTTGATAAAAATAAAAAGAAAATGGGTAAAAAGAACGTAAATGGCTCCAACTACTCCTAGTACCGATATTGAAGTAGCACAAAAGGCTATGGTCTTAGTAGGACTAGAGCCTTTAACTTCATTTACAGACCAGACAGACGAAGCTCTGGTTATGAATACGATTTATGAAGATATCGTACAAGATTGCCTTGGACAAAATAATTGGAACTTTGCACTTGGTCAGAAAACACTTAGTAGATTAACAGATGAGCCAGTTGATCGATGGGATGCAGCTTATGCTTTACCGACAAATCCTGCCGTGATGCAAGTTCAAACAGTTACAATAGATGACCAACCTCAAAGGTATGACATCTATGAAAGAAATATTTATATCAATGCTCAAGTAGATGACGTTGTAGTTTTAAACTATGTCTATCGACCTGAGACACAATACTTTCCTCCAACATTTACTTTATGGTTAATTTATCGCTTAACTTCTGTTTTGGCTTTATCAGTTACTCGTAAAGCAGATGTTGCAGATTCTTATACTAAACTGGCAGAACAGCAATTTAGAAGAGCCAAAGCCAGAGATGCTCAACAGGTAACAACACAATCTGTCAGGTTGAGCAGATACCACAGAACAAGACTAGGTGCTGGAATAGTAAATATAATTGAAGGCACTACAACAACCTGATGGACTATGGCACTACTCAGACAATATTACACAAACTTCTCTTCTGGGGAGCTTTCACCTCTCCTCAGTTCGAGGATTGACTCAGAAGCATATCGTAATGGTGCAAACCAACTGCGAAATGTTAGAATTAGGGCGCAAGGTGGAGTAACCAGAAGACCTGGTTTACGATACCTTCAGACTCTTTCAAATGTCACTTATCAAGCTGAACCATTTGTTTACGATGAAGACGAAGCCTATATTATTCTTTTTAGCTCTAATCGTATTGATGTTGTTAATGCGTCATCACCCACAACGATTGCAACCTCAATCACATCATCTGTACCTTGGACTAGCCAAGTTGGAGAACTAACAGTTGCTCAAGCAGGAGATACAATGTTTGTTACTCATCCTGATTTGGTTACACAGAAAATAATAAGAACTGGTGCAAATACATTTAGTATAAGTCCTTTTACTTTTGATGCAGATGGTGGAATGAGCTATCAGCCTTATTATAAATTCGCAACACCATCCATAACAATAACTCCAAGTGGAACATCTGGATCAGGTATTACATTAACAGCAAGTTCTAGTGCTTTTGTATCAGCTCATAATGGAACCTACATACGATTAGTTGATGATGCTAACACAGTACGTCATGCTTTAATAACTGGTTATACAAGTGGAACAGCTGTAACAGCTACTCTTTCTGGTGCGATAGCAAATACAAATGCCATTACAAATTGGTCTGAACAAGTCTTTTCTGCAACCAGAGGTTATGCAAGAACAGTTACTTTTCACGATCAAAGATTAATTTTTGGAGGAAGCCGTGATCTTCCAAACTTTTTATTTATGTCCAAGTCAGCTGTATTTACAAACTTTGATGTAGGTACAGGATTAGATGATGAATCAATTCAAGTGCAGATTGCAGAAAATCAAGTTTCTGAAATCAAATCACTAGGATCGCTTAAACACCTAACCATATTTACATCGGAGCAAGAACTCTATGCCCCTACATCAGAAAACAAACCTCTCACTCCTTCAACAATCGCTATCAAGAAGCAAACGTCGTTTGGCAGTGGTTCAGTCCAACCTACAGACTTTGATGGCGCCCTCGTCTACCTCACAAAATCAAAAGGAGCAATTAGAGAATTTATCTACTCAGACTTATCGCAATCCTACAACTCGGATGCCTTAACAATATTATCTCCTCACATATTGGGAACACCAGTCGGCATGACTGCTCAGAGAGAGTCATCAGATCAGGTCGAAGGTTATTTATATGCCGTTAACTCAGATGGTCATATGCCAGTCTTTATGTCGATAAGAAAAGAAAAGCTTCAGGGTTGGACACGATATGAAACCAACGGAAGTTTTAAGAATGTGGTTAACTCTAACAGAAAAATTTATTGTATTGTTGAAAGAACGATTAACAGTTCAACTGTTACGTCTCTGGAGCTTCTTGATAATTCTTATTATCTCGACATGGCAAGTCAGCAATCAGGAGGTTCAAGTAATACCTGGACGGCATCACATCTTCCGAACACTCAAGTCTATGTCAAGTCTGGAAACTATTCCCTCGGACAATATACGACAAACGGAAGTGGTCAGGTAACATTAAGTGAAGCTGTAACATCTGTTGAAATCGGATTAAATTATACTCCGACTATACAAACACTTCCACCAGAGTTTCAGCTTGATGACGGAATATCTGTTGGTCAGAAAAGACGTATTGTTAGAGCAGTTCTTGATTTAAACGAAACACTTAGTGTGAAAGCCAAAGGAACAAATGTTTTGATAAGATCGGTTACAGATGATTTTTCCTTAGAGCCAAGTGCATTGACAACAAGGAAAGAAATATACTTTCTAGGGTGGACCAAAGACGGAAAGGTAACAATCAGTTCTGAAGAGCCTCTTCCACTAGGTCTAAACGGAATTTTACTGGAGGTAGAAGTTTAATGGGTAGTCCAGCAATATTTATTTCAGTAGCATCAACATTAGTTGGTGCAAAGATGCAAAGAGATTCTTATGAAATGGAAGCACAAGCAAATGAAGAACAAGCTAATATGGCAGAAATTGAAGCTCAACAACAATCTGGTGCTAGAAGAAATCAGTTTCTTCAAATGATGTCAGCTTTAAATGTAAGCGAAGGAAGTCGTGGTATATCGGTTGGTCAAGGTGGTTCTTCAAAAGCATTACAAGAAAATGAAAAAAAGTATCTTGCTTCAGATTTAAGTTCAATAAAGCTAATGGGAATGAACAAAGCTAGACAATATAGATTAGGTGCAAGTCAATCAAGGTTATCTGGTAAAGCAGCTCTTATTAGTGGAGTTGCAAGTGCTGGTGGTGAATACCAAAGCTACAAAGAGCGAACTAAACAAAGAGATAAAAACAAATCAATAAGGTATTAAATGGCTTATCAACCTACAAGACAAAATCAATTTGGAGTATCTCCTGTAAATACTTCAAGAGGTACTGGATATAGAGATTTAGCTAATTCTTTTTCAAATATTGGCAAAGCCTTTAATCAAGTTGCACAAGCCAGAAGAGAAACTCAATTTTCAAATGCAATGATTGATGCTGAATCAGCTGGAATGTCAGCAGTTAAAAGAGATGAAGAAACTGGTAAATTAATTCCTATTAATAATTTAGATTGGGATTCTGGTTTAGAATTTACTGAAGACAGAAACAGAGTTGAACAAGCTTATAAAAAAACAGCTATAACAGCCTATTCTACTGCATTAAAAAATGATGCAAATGCTTTTGCAGGTCAACTATATTCAGAAAATTTTCAAAAACCTGATGCTATTAAATCTGCTTCAGATGCTTTTATGCTGAAACAACAACAAGAACTTCCTCCAGAGGTTTTTGCTAAAATACAACCACATATTGAATCTTCGTTTATTCAAAGCATTAACCAAGCAAGAATGAATAAACTAAACTTTGAAAGAGAGTCTGCTAAATCAGAAGCTTTGACATTGATTAACACTCTTACCAATAAAGCAGCCTCTATAATGGAAAATAATGCTTCTATTGGGGTTAACACAAATAATGATATAGGAAGTCAAGAAAGACTATCTGAAATATATGACGAGTTTGATGATGTAAGAGAACTTCTTAATTTTGCTGGTCTTCCAAAACCAGACATAGATAAACTTCTTGATGCTTCTAAACAGGAAATTAATACAAGACTTGCATCATCATATATTAAGAAATTTTTTAAAGACAGTGGTGAAGACATTCCTAAGTCATTTGAAGAGATATATAATTTCGTAACAAGTATTAAATCAAATGATAAGTTTTCAAGATTTATGGATGGAGAAAAACTTGAAACTGCTATGGAGCAGTCTTTACAGGAAATTATTAATATAAGAAATGCAACAAAAACTGCTGACAGGCAAGCACAAGAAGGGTCATTCTGGTCAGCACTTCTAGATATATCATTAGGAAGCAAAGGTCCTAATACAATAAAAGAAATTAGTGACATTTACAAAATAAGAACAACTGACGGAAAGGCACTAGATGATGAATTTCTTCAAAGGCTAGTAAATGCTTGGAGTGATCCAACTGGAAAAACAAATAAAAAAAATGACACAATAGCAGCAGACGTTCTTCAAAATGAAACAGCAAGTTTGTTAGGAAAATTTGAAAACGATCCTAAAAATGCAGCATTATATTCACAACAAATAGTAGAAAATCTTGCTAAGCTTGAAGCTGGAACTAGCAGTGGTAGAGAAGGTAATTGGAATTGGGGTGGTTTTTCAGCTAAGTTTTTTGCAATTCAAAAAAAGCAATGGGTTGAAGAATTTAAAAATAGCACAGCGAATGAAATAACTAAAATTAAAATAGCTATGGCAAATAATGATTTTAGCTATACACCTGGATTTTTTCAAGATCGTTTAGAGCCACTTAAGAAAGCTGGCATTGTTGGATTTGGTAAAGGTCCAATAATGAATGAATTAGATTACACTTCACTAGTTATAAAATATAAAAATAAATACAATGAACATCTTGATAAACTAAGAATAGAAGAAAGAGTTCTTTATAATTCAAAGATGGGTAATTCTAATCAAATAGATGATTTAAAAGCTATTGGAAGATATCCTGAACAAGTAGTTGTTAACGGACAAAATGTTCCTTTAAATATTTTTCATGCAGACAAAACAATTAGAGATGCAAGCATGGAAGCAGTAATTAATTTTAGTGTGGAATACAATACAATACACGATCAGCTAGATGCTTTAAGAAGCTTTGAAAACATTGATAATGAAGAAACTTTTAAACAATTACTAAGTGCTTACAACAACATTATTAGTGGTCAAAAAGCTAAAACAAAAGACCCATTTAATGACTCTGTAAGATATACTCAAGCAATAGCACATATGGAAAACAATGGTATTAACACAGCATTGTTGGAATATGCTAGAGTTGTTCCTTTTGACGTAGCAAGAGAAGCTTTTTCAACAATGAGGAAAGATGATTCCAACAGAAAAAAGAACGCAATGATACCTCAAGGTGAGGATCCACAAATTTATTGGAAAAACCTAATGGCTCAAGCAGTTGATGACAAAACATGGACTGCTTGGATTGTCGAGGGGTTAAGGCTTTGGAAAGACTCAGGAATAAATGACGATCTTTCAGATCAGCAAAGAGCAATGATTGATAAGTTTAAAGGACAATCTGGTGGTGCAGATTTAGGTAGTGCAATATTTGATCAAAACCCAGCATTGTTTGATTTTATGGTTAAGACTATTGAATCAAAAATTATACATGGACAAGCAGTTAATGATTCAAAAGGACATCAAGCAGCAATCATATCTACACTTGGAGAAATAGGAACTAACATTGGCTTTACGGAAGATTTTGACGGAACAGTTAGACTGGAAATGTTTCCTTATTTAGCAACATTTCAAGCCAAAGTAGAAAAAGTTGCCCCGGGTCTTACTCTTCAAAAGTCAGACGTTATGAAAAATATCTTTGATACGTTTAACAGATTAAATGAAGTAAACGGCATACAATGGGAAGAAAAAGACAAACAAAATTTTATGAACAAAGAATACGTTCTTGAAGCCAATCAGGGATTTGGGGAAGAGCCTGACTACAAAGTATGGATGGAGACAGGTGACGGTAATCGTATTCTAATATTAAATAACTACAGTTATCAGTACGAACATTCGAATGATCAAAAAGCATACGAAAAAGGAATAAAAAGATTACAAGACATCAAAAACAATCATAACATTGATCCCACGACATTTGCTTATATGCAAAAGATTTGGACATTAATCCCTGGAATGGATGAGGTTGTTCAAAATAGGCTCATCAGAAAATATCAAAACATTGGAGCCCTTGAAACACAGAAAACAGTTATGGAGTTATTTAATCTTTATAACAAAGCTGGAGCTTACCTTTCTCCTTATGGCTTTGAGCCAATTCCTCCAGAAACAATCATCAAACATGAAGATGCTTGGCAAGATATGTTTAGTGCATTACTGACACTTGGAATTGATTATTAATGGAAACTAAATTTAATTTGCAATTTCCAGATGCTCCAAAGTTAGATAATTTTCCAGAGCCAACACCTAATAAAACTATTTTAGATGAAATGTTTACTTACAGTGGTGAATTTGACCCTGAGGTTAAACCTGAAAATGTTATACTTGATAAAGAAATCTTTCCATTTTCCCACGATGGTTCTGGCAATATGGCTAGAGCATTTAGACAGTTTAACGTTATTGAGCCACTCTACAGAAATCTTATAGCAAGCAGAAAATGGGATGACCAAGAAGGATATGATGCTTTACAAAGCAGATATATTGAGCAAATACCAGAAAACCACAGACATAGATTTATGAATGTTGGAAGTGATGCTGAGCTTATTCAAAAGATAGAGTGGTATAATCAAGACATGGAAGATATGGAAATGCTTATGACAGGATCAAGTTTTTATCCTATTATGACTGCTTCTTTATTTACTCCTACAACATTTGCACCATTAGCTCCTATTAGTGTTTTAAGATCAGGGAATATTTGGAAAAGATTTGCAAAAGGAGCTTTGTTTACTTCAGCAGTTATTGCACCAGAAGAACTGTTGGCTGTAAAAGAACTTCATTCAAGAGATGCTAGTCATGCTGCAATAGCACTTGGTGGAGCTTCTTTAATAGGTGGAAGTCTTACAGCTGCTTTAGGTGGTAAGGGATTTGCCACAAGTAGTAAATCTTTACTTTTATCTTCAACAGATTCTGACCAAATATACAGATCAGCAGGAGCTTCTGCAAATCCATCAAGAGCTAGGGAAACAGCTAGAGCAACAATGGAGGGAGATGCATTAGCAGAAACTGGTATTGGTCTCGAAAAACTAAGTTGGAACCCAACAATAAGACTTCTTAAAAGTGATAATTGGGTTGCTCGTAAGATTGCTCCTCAACTTGTAGACATTGGTGGGATGATACAAAAAAAGATTAGAGGTAGGATTCCTGAAGAAACAGATCAATCAGTAGAAACAACTTTTAGAGCAAGGTGGCTTCCTGGCTTATTAAAAGGCATTAAACAGATAGACAAAGAATATTTAACATATAGAAATATTGTAGCTAAAGAAGGTGACATTGGCAGATCATTGCAAATGATTAAAACTTCTCTTTCTGATTTGGTAGGTGACAGAGGTCCATTTTTAACTCAAGCAGAATTTCGTGTAAGAGTTTCTCAAGCAATGAGAAGAAAAGATGTAGACCCTATTGATGACGGTGCAACACCTTTTGTAAATGCTTCTGCAAAAGAGTTAAGAAAACACTTTAACGATATTCGTGATGAAGCAGTAAGTGTTAGATTATTTGAAAGACAAGCTCAGAAAGTAATTGCAGGACTAAAAAAACAATTATCAGAAACAACTGATCCTGCAAAGAAAACAGCTCTTCAAGATCAGCTTAATACTGCTTTAGCCAACTTAACAAGAATGAGAACTCATGGAGTAAATGTTGGTGGAGAGTATCTTACAAGAATATTTAGACAAGATAAGGTTTTAGCTAACCAAGAAGGATTTTTAAGAATAGCTAAAAATCATTTTATGACTAACGAAGGAATGAATGCAACTCAAGCTAGTGCAGCTGCAAGAGGTGTTCTTGACGAAGTAACTCATGGAAAACCATATTTAGACTTAGATGATGCTTCTCAAATAGATTGGATAACCCAAGCTGGAAGTTCAAAAGCCAGAACTTTTGGAATTAAAGATGACTTAATAGAAGAGTTTCTTGAAAACGATATTGAAGTTATTTTAAGACATCACACTAAAACAATGGGAACTGACATAGAACTCACAAGAGCTTTTGGCGACATAAATATGAGAAGTCTTCTTGATGATGTAGTTGATGAATATAAAAAACTGATGAACGATGCTCCAGATGCAAATACAAGAAGAGAATTAAAAGCTAAAATGGAAAATGATCTTCGTGATATTAAAGGCTTAAGAGATAGAATAAGAGGAACTTACGGAGCATCTAAAGACCCACATCAACTCTCTAGTCGATTTGTAAGAGGTATGAAAAGCTTCAACATACTTGTTGGAATGGGTAGTGCTACATTGTCATCAATTCCTGACATTGGAAGAGTTGTAATGACAGAAGGTTTTACTAACTTTAATGAAAAGGGATTAAAACATTTTTTTAAGCAAAGCTCTACTATCATTAAACAACTTTCGGATAAAGAATTAAGACAAGCAGGAATTGCAGCTGATGCAATATTAGGATTAAGAGCTTCAGCATTTTCTGATGTAGGTGACTTATTTGGAAGTAGAATGGGTTTTGAAAGAGGTCTTAACAAAACAACAGGTATGTTTTTTCTAGCTAATGGTCTGAATTACTGGAACCAAACAATTAAATCATTCGCAGGTAATGTTATTATGATGAGAATGACACAAGACATTATGAGACCTTGGGCTCGTTTAAGTAAAAGACAAAGAGAAAAATTTTTAGCTAATGGTATTAATCAGCAAGATCATTCGATTATGCAGATGAATATTAGAAACAAAGGTCAAAAGGTTGATGGCGAATGGATGCCTAATACAGAGTTATGGACTGACAGAACTCAAGCAATGAAATTTAGAAAAGCTCTTAATCAAAGTGTTGACAGAACTATTGTAACCCCAGGAGCTGGAGACAGAGCTTTATGGACATCAACTGAAATTGGTTCACTTATTACTCAATTTAAAGGTTATGGACAAGGAGCAACAGTAAGAGTGTTAACTTCAGGTCTTCAGGAAAAAGACCAAGCTTTTTGGCAAGGTGCTTTCTTAATGGTTGGTCTTGCCTACTTTGTAAATGAAGCAAAGAAAATACAGTATGGAATTGAAAAAGAAGATACCTTTATGGAAGGTTTAATCAATGCAATAGACAGAAGTGGAACACTTGGTTGGTTCACAGATGTTAATAATTCATTAGAAAAGATATCTGATTTTAAAATAGGAATGAGAGCTATTTTTGGAGATGATGTTCCTAAGAAAATGCCAGTAGGTCAAAAGATTGGAGCTATAGCAGGTCCTGCAGGAAGTAATCTTACAAATATTGGTGGTGTGGCAGCAGATGTATTAAGTGGTAATGGGAGTCAGGAAACGTTTAAGAGTGCAAGATTTTCCACTCCTGGAGGTAATCTTACTCCAGCTGATCCTATTTACGATTTTATATTTGGTACATAACCCCACCACTATCGAGGGAGTGATGTGAATTAACGAATGAGGTGCTAAATGATAGAGGTAATATATGGCTACTATATCTATTGCAGACAACGATGCACGAGTTCAATACACACAAGCTGTAACGGCTAACAGTACAACTCTTACGATTGATTTTCCATTCTTTGATTTGGACGACATGAAGGTTATTGTTACAACCAGTGCAGGAGTTGACACAACTTTATCAAGAGGTTCTGGAACAGGCACATTTGCAGTTTCAGGAACATCGGTTGATGATGGTTATTCAGGTGGCTCAATTACATTGGGTGACAGTTATGACAACACTCATACATACACTATCTATCGAGATATAACAGCTGCTAGAACTACTGACTTTGCTACGTCTGGTCCTTTTAACATATCATCATTAAACACAGAGTTAGATAAGATATATGCGATTATTCAACAGATAGAAACTGAGAACAACAGAGCATTAACTCTTCCAAATTCAGATGCAACTGCAAGTATAATATTACCACCTAAAGCATCTCGCCTTAATAAGTACTTGGCTTTCCATGAAACTACTGGACTAGCAGTGGTGGGGGGAAATGTTGCCGATACTGGTACTGTTGCTGGTCAGTCTGCTAACATATCAACTCTTGCAGGAATTAATGCAAATATCACAACAGTCGCAGGAATTTCCTCTAATGTAACAACAGTTGCTGGAATAAGTTCTAATGTTACGACAGTAGCTGGAATACAAGCTAACGTTACCACAGTTGCAGGAGCAAATAGTAATGTTACGACTGTGGCAAATAACATTGCTAGTGTTAATACAGTTGCAACAGATATTGCTAAAGTAATTGTAGTAGCAAACGATTTAAATGAAGCTGTATCAGAGATAGAAACAGCTGCTCTTGATCTTCAGGAAACAACATCTGAAATTGACGTTGTTGCAAACAATATAGCAAATGTTAATACTGTTGGTGGCATATCTGGTAATGTTACAACAGTCGCAGGAATACAAGCTAATGTTACAACACTTGCAACAGGAACTACAGGAGGTAATGCAAACCTTACGCAGATTAATGCAGTTGCAGGTAATTTAACAAACGTCAATGCAGTAGCAACAAATGCAACAAACATAAACGCAGTAAATAGTAATTCAAGTAACATCAATATAGTAGCTGGAGATACAACAGAAATTAATGCAGTCGCAGGTAATGCTACTAACATTAATGCTGTAGCAACTAACGCAACAAATATTAACAACCTAAATGCAAGTGGTGTAATAGCAAATATTTCTACTGTTGGTGGTATATCTTCTAACGTGACAACAGTAGCTGGAATACACGGCAATGTCACAACAGTAGCTGGAATAGCTTCCGATGTAACAGCAGTCGCTAATGATGCAACAGACATTGGTGCAGTAGCTGGAAAAGCCACAGAGATTGGAAGGTTAGGAACAACAGATGCAGTAGCAGATATGGCTCTACTCGGAGTTCAAGCAGTAGTAGATGATATGGCTATACTTGGTGCATCAGGAGTTGTAGGTCATATAGCGACAGTTTCAGGAATTTCTAGTAATGTTACAACAGTAGCTGGGATACAAGCCAATGTTACAACAGTAGCTGGTATTAGCTCAAATGTATCTACTGTTGCTGGAATATCCTCTAATGTAACAACAGTAGCTGGTGACAGTACTGAGATAACTGCCGTAGCAGGTAATTCAACTAACATTAATGCAGTAGCTGGAAATGCGACTAATATTAATGCAGTTGCAAGTAACTCTACTAATATCAATGCAGTAAATAGTAATGCTACTAATATTAATTCGGTTGCAGGATCTATATCAAATGTAAATACAGTTAGTGGAGCAATATCAAATGTTAATACAGTTGCTTCAAACTTAAGTTCTATTAATGATTTTGCCGATAAATATAGAATAGGGTCAAGTGATCCAGGCTCAGCAAATGATGAAGGTGATTTATTTTACAATACATCTACTAATGTTTTAAAGGTCTATACTGGTTCAGCTTGGGAAGCAGGAGTAACGGCAGGAAGTGGTTTTGCTCCTATTGCTGGTGCTAACTTTACTGGTGCTGTTGACGTCAATAACACATTAACTGCCAACACAATAGCATTAGATAATGGCAGTAATGATTGGACAGTCACAGTAACAAGTAACAACTTAATATTTTCATATGCTGGTACTGGTAAAATGAAACTAGAATCAAACGGCAATCTTACTGTAACTGGCGACATAATAACAGAAGGAACAATATAATGGCATTTAAAGTAGGTTCAAACGCAATAGATACTGATGACGTAGCAGAAGGTTCAAACCAATATTACACAAATGCAAGAGCTGATGGAAGAATAACAGCAGCAGATACAGATGCACTAAGTGAAGGATCAAGTAATTTATATTACACAAATGCTAGGGCGCAAAGTGTTTCAATAAATAATGTTAGCGAAGATAGCACTCCTCAACTTGGAGGTGCATTAGATGTAAACGGAAACAATATCTCATCTACATCAAATAACAATGTTGTAATTGACCCAAATGGTAATGGTCTTATCCAACTAAATGCTTCTACTACAATACAAGATGGTTCACATAATTTTGATATAGCAAGTCACGATGGAACAAATGGATTACTATTAGGTGGCACTCTTGTTACTTCAAGTGCAACCGAAATAAATAAATTAGATGGCTATACTGGTAGTGCAACTGACTTACAAAAGATAGCTGATTATACTGGTACAGCTTCTGAACTTAATGTTTTAGATTTAAATGCTAACGAAATAGTCGGTGTATTTAAAGTAGCGACATCTGTTCCTTCAAGTGCAAGTGATTTTACAGGTAATGTAAAAATAATAATGGTGTACTAATGGTTCTATCAGTACTTGATGGCTCAACATTAAGAACACCTCATAATATTTATGTATTAGATGGTTCTACTGTAAGAAGGGTAAGACAGATAAGAGCATTAGATGGCTCAACATTAAGACACCCATTTACTAAATCAGACTTTTATGATTTTTCTGGTACAGCAAGTACATTAAATCCAGCTACTTCTGAAGTATTTACTTATACTGTAGGCAATGCGACAAATAGTGGAACTCAAACTGTTTATACTGGGTATCAAACTCAACATTCAAATACTGGAACAAGGTCTGCTACAAATACTTATTCTTGGACAAATAGTGGTAACGACCCTGGTTCTTCAACCTTTGGAAATTCTATGAACAGAGGAAATTTAAATGCTGGTCAGACGTTTCAGCATAGAATTTTATCTGGAACTATGTACGTTCCAAATGCTACTCCAAGTAATACTGCAACCTTTCGTATGAACGCTACATTCCGACATTATCGTAGTAGCGGTGTTCCATCTGGTCAGCAATGGGGAAACTCTGCTCTATTTACTGGTGCTAATTTAGCAACTAATACAAGCTGTAATTGGTTCACAGCACCAACAACTTACAGCGGACATCATTATACATTTCAAGGTGCTACTGGAAGTTCAGGAGTTTGTAATGGTGGTTATGCTTATGATTGGACAAACTATGGATATTCATTAAGTGGTTATTATCCAGCAGTTTTAACAGGTTCACACGGAACAATAACTTTGCCTTCTTCAATCAATTATGCCAATGCTGGTTTTCAGTGGTATGCTTCTATTCATGCAACAGCTTTTGGTCATTATGGCAGTGCAACAGGAGGTACATCAAACTTTACTGCATATGTAACAGGACAGGAATATTATACTTATTATACATATTCAAACAATGTAAGTTCTTCTTCATCAACAGTGAATTTAGGTGCTTCTTTTTCTGTTAGTGGTAGTGGTTGGAGTGTTGGTGGTACTGGATTAAGTACAAGTAACTCTTCTAGTACTCATGCTGAAAGTATTCGCTCTTCAATAGCAAGTGCATTACCTAGTGGATGGTCTGTAAGTAGAAGTAATAATGTTGTAACTGTTACTGCTCCTGCAGCTTCAGGCAATGTTAGTGATATGTCTGTAAGTATATCAAATGGTAGTGGTGTTAATGGTGGAACAAGTCCATCACCTGGCAATTCATCTACTGTAAGACCATCATCAAATGTAAGTGGCAGTAGTTCAATAGTACAAGGTGTAGGTCAAACTGGTAATCTAACTTCTGCTACAGTAACAAGTGGTGGTAACTCAACGTCAATTAATCTTGCAAGTGGTGCAAATACAGATACTTCTGGTTCAGCGATTGCAAGTGCAATGAATGGATTAGCAGATACTACAGCTACTTATGATAATTCATCAAATAGAATGACAGTTGTTTCAGCTAATGACACATCTGTTTCATTATCAAATGCAAACACATTGAGTGTATCGAAAGTGAGTTTATAATGGCAGATTTTAAAAGAAAGTGTGAGTGTGGTAGAGATACAGAAATGTATTATTATTATCAAGCAACAAAGAATGGTAAAGATAATGGTAAGTTTGATATTTTTAGTGATAAAGTTTTAGACCCAATACCAGATGGATATAATTATGTACCACAAATTTGTAATCCCGGCTGTGAAAAAAATGTCGGTGATGATGGAATTGTAAGATAGAAAATTAGGGGTATAATCATACACGGACACTTTGTTTCGACCCTCTGAGAGTCTTTATATCAAGCCGTTTTTCATGTGAATTGGCTAAAAAAGCCAATAATGCCATAAAATACAGATGGATCCAGTTACGGCATTAGCAACAGCTACAACAGCATTTAACCTTATCAAAAAAGGTTTCCAAGCAGGGCGAGATGTAGAAGCCATGTATGGAGATATTGGTAAATGGATGGGTGCAGTATCTGATGTTAACCATGCAGAAAAAATGTCTAAGAACCCTCCTTTATTTAAAAAATTATTTGCAGGATCATCTGTTGAACAAGAAGCAATGGATGCATTTGCTGCTAAAAAAAAAGCAGAGGCCATGGAAGACGAACTTCGCAGTTGGATAAATATGGTGCATGGTCCTAATGCCTGGAGTGAGCTTCTTAAAATGCAAACGAAAATTAGAAAGCAACGAGCTGAACAACTTTATGCTCAAGCTGAGTTTCGTTCAAGAATCTTAAACATCATTGGCATTATTCTTCTTTGCACAATCATTGGAGGAATAGTGATGTGGATTGGATACCTATTTTATCTCAAAAGAACAGGAGGATTATAATGGGACCTAGTCCTGAAATTGTAGAAAAATGGAGTCATGCTATTGATAGCTTTAAAGTTATTCCAAGAGCATTGATACTTTTATATATGTACCTAACCTATACTGTCGTTTTTTGGTATATCGGTTTGGATTCACCATCTTTAGAACAAAGTGGAATGGTGTCAGTATTGACGTCAGCCCAAGCAGTTGCTCTCGGTTTATTTATGGGAAGGTCGTCATGATAGGAACTATACTTTCAGCAGTCTCACCGATTGTTGACAAATTTGTCGAAGATAAAGATCAAAAAAATAAATTAAAAGCAGAACTTGAACAAAGCATTATTTCTTTAGACTTAGCACAAGCTCAAGCCAACATTGAACAAGCAAAGCATAGTTCAATATTTGTTGCAGGAGCTAGACCTGCCATCATGTGGATATGCGCCCTAGGACTAATGTTTCATTTTATATTATTTCCTATTGCTGAATGGATCATAACAATTTGGTTTCCAGACTTATTTTTACCAAGCTTAGACACCGAACAAATTCTAGGATTAACAATTTCATTATTAGGATTAGGTGGCATGAGATCATGGGAAAAGTCAAAAGGCATAGCTAGGGAGAATATGAAATAATGGACTTAGTACATATCATAGATGGTCTTATTGCTCTGATTGTTATGGGTGGTGGTTGGTATCTTGGAACACAATCCAGAGAAGTTAAACGTCTGGATATTCTTCTTAATAAGACAAGAGAAGACTATGCAAAAAGAGATGACGTTACTGTGGCAATAAACAGATTAGAAGAAAAAATAGACAGAATATTGGAGAGAATGAAATGAAAAACTTGGTTGATACAATCAAATTACATGAGGGCTGTGTTCTGACGCCTTATGAAGATACTGTAGGGGTTTTAACGATTGGCTACGGACATAACTTAGCCGAAGGCATTGACCAGGAGACAGCTGACTTTATTCTTAGCAGAGACTTAGAGAAACACTCTCAAGAGCTAGATAAGCATAAACCCTTTTGGAGAGAGCTTCCTGACAATATTCAGATTGTTCTGTTATCTATGCAGTTTAATATGGGTTGGAATAGATTTTCCAAGTTCAAGAAGTTTTGGAAAGCCATAGAGGACAATGATGTATTGACTGCTGGAAAGGAAATGCAAAACTCGAAGTGGTGGGGTCAAGTAAAAACAAGAGGTCCTCATTTAAGAGACATTCTTGTAGGGTCTACAAAATAAAAAGAGGGACAGTATTAACTAATCCCCCTTCCTACTAGATGTACAATATAATTTTAAATAGTATTTAGACCAAATTTTGACCTTTCATAATTTATGAGCTTTCGCTCTGGTTAACTGCCATCATTATTGAGACAGAATTTCTTTAGTTTCATTCTTCTTAACTGTTCAAGTCTTTTCTTTCTAGTGTTTCTATGAAACAAATCCCATTCACCTCTGTTTATTGAATCCATCATCTGTGGAATGTCTCCAATAGATGTTGATTGGTAGACAAGAGTTTCTCTTGGGTAGTATTTTCCGTACTTGTCATACTCTTCTGCTTGGGGATCATCTTTGAACATTGTGAATACTCTTTTCTTAATAAAATGTTATATATAATTATAGCACCTCGAAAGGCTTCTCCCCCTCGGAGAAGTCTTTCTTTTTTTATACTTTGTCATAACTTTGTCACAAGATACCTACATAACGCAATGTGAATAGTACTATTGTGAAAGAAATGCTTAGATACTGATACATTGCTTGACTCGGCAGTGGTGGGGATGAAGAGGCTCTAAGTGTTGCATCGGCTACGTTTGGAGCCTTTTCTGATTTGGAGCGGGCGAAGAGATTCGAACTCTCGACCCTAACCTTGGCAA
>OCZA010000038.1_pt1 | contig 39771 bp, 23 predicted proteins | sample 1539021 | NCBI WGS metagenome assembly OCZA01 (sample SAMEA2619376, study PRJEB22493) | marine metagenome | biome: marine biome (ENVO:00000447); feature: surface water layer (ENVO:00002042); material: "saline water (ENVO:00002010), including plankton (ENVO:xxxxxxxx)" | depth 5 m | reverse complement strand
TTACTGTACTTTGTGGGTCTGATGAGTTTTGTAGTGCGTCTCTGAATACAACACCGAAGATATATGTTTCATTAGACGCCTTGATCATGTGACGATCCTGATTCGCAGGACGCATAATAACACGACGTAAGTTATCACCAATTAGTGAACAGTTTCTAGGAAGTGAAATTGGGTTATCTTCTAGATACTCACCACCAGATACAATGATAGAAACGTATTCGTCAGTTGCTGTGGGCACAGCTTTCTGTAAACCGTAAGCAATCTGTGCTGCTTTCTTAACTGTTTTTACTGGTCTTGCAGCTGAACGACCATCGTTTTGATCACTACCAATAGTTTGTGATACATATACACGACCACCAGTGTCATTAGTAGCAACTTTATATACAAAGTCAGTAGTAGCAACCCTTCTGGACTGATCACTTAGAGGAGGTGTATCAGCAGTTGGATTAAATGTAGTTCCAAAAGTAGGACTTGTTACGTCTGTATCTTCAAAGTTAATTAAGTTTGGAGCACGAAGATTTAACGCAGGGTTGATGATAGTATCAATATCAAGGTTTGTAACCTGTGCAGTATCAGAAATGATAGAACGAGTCGTTCTAATCTGACCTTCTACATCAAGTTCATACTGAGGATCATTAGTATTAACACCAACACGAATGTTTTCCTGTGCGTTTTTGTTTATGAATATTGCGTCTTTCTCTAATGCACCTTGACCCACTGACATTTCAATGGATGTGTCTCCCTGTACACTTAAGGATCTTACTCTTTTATATGATACGCCAGCACCCGCTGTAATGATGCTTGCATTTGAACCTGTAAAACTTAAATTATCGTCATCTACTTTCGTTACTGTATACTGTCCGTCTACCTCTCCACCAGATGTGAAGTCAAGATATAAAGTTTCTTGTCCTATAAATCCGTGAGCAACCGAAACAATATTTCCCACACCAGCCGCACTTCGACTGTATGTGGCATTCGTCCAATTTCCTGTCGCTTTTGAACCAGAGGCTTCAATCCTTTGCTGGTCTACATTAAACTTTAAACTCATTTTGTTCCTATAGGAGTTATGATACGACTGTTATATCTAGATTACCAACCCATTTCACTGTAGAGCTGGATGTCACACTTGATACTTGGAATGTAAAATAAGGTGCTGAACCGATTTGAATCGCTGCTGGCACTACGTTCCATGTTTCTTGACCTGGCGGATTGTTTCTTATGACTGTTTCATCAGTAACAGCTACAGTTGGAACTCCGCTAGAGTTTGTTGTAATGATAAGATCAAATTTTGCTGCGTACACATAAGTGTTTGTGGTAGTCTCTTGTCCAAATACAGTTGCTTTTGCAAAAGAAACAGAATCATTTGCTAGTGGAGGAGTATTTGTTGTTATGGGTGTATTACCATCCAAAGATAATTGCATCGTATTATTAGATGCATCTGTCTGTCTCTTAAGAATAAAGATGTCTTTGTTTGCATCAGTGAAGTGAGCACTGACCATATGCATCGCAGAAATATTTTTCAGAGCTCTAGAAGTATTTAATACTTCAGTTGCAGCAACTGAGTATCCCCCTATTGATGAAAAATTCTTAATTGACATGGTTTACGATTACCTATGGTTTATTTATACCTTAACTTTTGTAGTTGTGAATCTACCAGTAAAGGATGTTGATGAACTAGCAGCACTAGATTTTGCTAGTGAGATGTTAACGTTGCTACCAGCAACAGCAATAGTTGCATCTACAAGGTCATTATCTGATGTTACTGAGTTTGTAACTGTGGCATGTGCAGTGGTTCCTGCTGCAGCACATATAGTTGTAACTTCTAACATGTGAACTTTACCATCGTTACTCTCAATGGTAATTAATGTCTTAGCACCCTTATATGATGTCTTATCAAACTGTGTTATCGCTGCGTTAGCAGTAAAGGATGTTAATTGTCCACCTTCTACTCTACAGTCATCTAGTTCGACAAAATCACCTGTAGAATCAAAGACAGTTAGATATGATGTTGTTCCACCATTCCAACCTCTGTTAATTTTCCATGCACACTCAGATCCATTTGCATCTAAAGATATGAATGCTTTAGAATCTAGTCTTGTAACAAAGTCTTGTTGAATTACATCAGTACGAGCAAATGGTGATTTAGTATTTGATAGAGTTGTAACTGGGAATGTTACATCATTTGCGGGAGTAGCACCACCAAGTAGATCACCAGTTATTGTTATAACTTCTTGAGCTTCATAGAAATCACCACCAGTTGCAATGTTTATCTGATCTATATTTCCACTACCATTAGTTGTAACATTGAATGTTGCTCCTGTACCTTCAAACTGAGCTACTGATACCACACCACTATATGATTGAGATACACCATAAGCACCAGTGCTTGCTGTCTCAGTTCCAATAGCGGATATTGTACCTTGTGTAGGAACTCCTCTAAATCTTAATCCACCAGAAATTTCTAAATCTTTCTTTGATCTAAAGGATGCTATATTAGCACCAGAAAATGTAACTGAGAATGGGTCACCAGCTGCAGTTCCATTAAAGATTGCTGTGCCAGGTACGTCAAATTGTTTTGCATTTTTAAGAGTGAATTTATCTTTATCAAGTGATAGGCAATTTACACCAGCTGCAAAGAACTCAAATGTATCTTCATCAGAACTAGGTGATACCTCAGTTAATATGTAAGTATCTTGGTCAACGTCACGAACACCACCAAGAGAAACAAAGTCGTTTCCATTGAAACCTTCAAACTGTAACTGTGTAGAGTTGAATCTAATTGCACCAGCTAATCTATCTGAAGTGCCAGGTCTTTGGTTTGTTGTACCAGATGGGATTACAAATGCACCTGTACTGTTTACCCAAACACTCTTACCACCGCCAGGTTTCAATACAAGACCTTGACCTTGTGTATCACTTACAGTAACTGTGTTTCCAGTTCCAGAACCTATGGTTGTAGGATTTAAAGTTATATTATCACCAATGTAATAGTTGTAACCTCTTGTTGCTGCTGTTGGAGTTACCGATGTAATTGCACCTCCAGAAACGACAACTGTAAATGTTGCTCCAGTTCCAATTCCAGATGTTCCAGTAGATGTAACCGCATTGTAACTACCATCAGTATATCCAGATCCAGTTCCAGTAACAGTACATGCTACAAGTTCACCGAATGATGCAGTTCCACCAATATCAGCGTTATTGATTGTAGATCTCTTTATCTCTAATGCAGTATCAACTTTTAAATTACCTTTGATATCAGTATCACCAGTAATAGAGTCTATAGTAAACTGTGCTGTAGTACCGTCATTAACTTCAAATTGTACGTCTGTACCACCTTTGAGGATAAGATTTCCAGTTCCCTTTGGAGTAATGGTAACAGGGACATTTGCATCTATACCAGCACCACTTATTTCAGCAGCATTACTAATTTGTATTCCAGATTGTACTGTACCAATAGTTGTTGTCTCAGCAGTAGGATCAACTTTAAAGTATGGATTTGTAGCACCTAATGTAGAATCTACAATTAAATTGTTTGCAGTCTCAAGTACAGTATCACTTAACTTGATCTTCTGCACTCCTGCACCAGAGTAACTTAACTCATTAGCAGCAGATCTATAGAAACCACTTCCAGTATCCGCAGCTAGTTGAATAGCTGGGACAGCAGCAGTTCCTGCTTGTATTTTTAATTTAGCATTATCAACAAAGTTATCTGTGCCATTAGCAGCTAGGTTTCCTGTAAGTGTTGTTATTCCACTAACACCAAGAGTCGTTCCAATACTTACTGCTGCTTGAGCTGTGATGTCTCCTCTGGTTGCTATGGTACCAGTGGTTATTGCGTCATTAGATACTGTACTGGTATTTCCAGTAGAACCCATTGTCAATATACCAGAAGCTGATATATTATACTCTGCAGATGTAAGAGCACCAGATGAAGCAATTGTTGTAACTTCACTAGTATCAATATCTGCAGCGGTCAATGCAAAGTTAGATCCATTATCACCCAAACCAGCAAAGTTTGTGGTGTCAAATACAACTGTCTGACCTGTAAAGAATGCGTTACCACCATCTGATAATACAACAGAATTTGCATATCCAACTTTAGTAACAGTGAATTGGAATCCTGATCCACCACCTGATCCAACATCATCATCACTACAACTAAGAACGTTACCTACATTATATCCAGATCCTGATGATACGATATCAGTTAATGAACTAATACTTGTATCATTAGAGTTAATAGTGTATGTGAATCCAGAACAATTACCAATTAAAGATGGACTAGCAACTTTAATAACATCTCCTGCTTTCCAACCAGTTCCTTGTCCACCTGTTGAGAATGCAACAGCAGTAACTGCACCACTAGCACCAACAGTAACATCTATCTGACCACCATCACCATAAACTCCCGCAGTTCCAGTTGTAATTGCGATGTAAGCACTCTCAGACATAGATTGTCCATGTTGAGTACAGGTATAGTAAACTGTATTTGTGCTTGGAGTTGCGTTTTGTTTAATTATAAAATCAACAAAAGATCCAGCAGTACCAGGTGAACCATAAGTTCTAACACCAAAGTTTACAGTATCTGCTAATGATGTTCCATCTAATGATAATGGATGGTTAGTATTAGTGGTGTCAGACATATCAAAACGATATGTGTTACCTCTAACCATGGTTAAATTAGGTGCTTCAACTGCACCAGATCCTGTGTCTATGAAATATCTGTATGTCTCAATAGGTGCTGTATCTAAAACTCCACTACCACCTGATGTAAAGGTTACAGTCTCACCTTGTTGGAAAGGTCCGTTAGCAATTGTTGCTAGATCATAGTAAACAAAGTTACTGCCAGAATCAACATATGAGACAGTTGCAGTAGCACCAGAGGTTCCACCAGTTGCTGTATTACCTACGTTTACAGTTCCTGTAAATCCACCCCCACTCTCAAACTCAAATAATCCACGGTTCGCAACAGTTACTGTATAAGTTGCAGCAGGAGCATTTGCATATATGTCAATTTGATTATATGAAGATTCAGTACCACCAGTACCAGCGGTTGTGATACTTCCTGTTAATCCAGCTACAGTCAGAGTTGCAGTAGCACCAGTTCCATCTCCACCAGTCAGTGATACGTTTTGATAAGTTCCTACCGCATATCCAGAACCACCAGATAAAATATTACCACCAAAAGGTAATACAATAATACTTGCTTGTGCTCCAGATCCAGATCCACCATTGATTACAACTGTTGGTGCTGATGTATATCCGTCACCCCCAGAAGTTAAAGTTAATGCTGATACTTGACCTAATTCTGTGTTTAAAGTAGCAGATGCAATAGCAGTAGTTTGACTAGTTCCTACAAATGATACTAATGGTACCTCTGAGTATCCATAACCAGCACTATTCAAAGTAAGACTAGCAACTTGGTAAGTCATGTTTGCAACTGTCAATGACGCTCCAGAACCAGTTGGGTCGTTAGTATTCGGAGTGACAGTTAAAGTTGGTGTGCCAGTGTAAATTGCATTTCCAGTTGTAGATACAGTTGCAATTCTAGATCCAAGATTAACAGTAAGAGATGCGTCTGTAATTCCTGCACCTGTTTCACTGATAGTAAGAGATGGTGCAGCACCAGTTACATATCCAGATCCCGCATTATTAATCGTGATTGCTGAAATTGATCCTGCAGAAATAGTTGCAGTAGCAGTAGCAGTTATACCTTGAAGGTTGTGTAATTCATTTGGAGTTGCAGCAGCAGTCAATGATATTGGAGATCCACCAGAAGTTGCTGACAACTGTATGGTGTTGTTGACTGTATCTGCATTTACAACATAATAAGAAGTTCCATTACTCAATCCATTCAAGTCTGAATTACCATTATTATCATAAGTTACTTGATCACCATTATCAACCCAAGATGTTGTAAATGTGATTGTATTTCCAGATGTAGATATAGCAGAGTTAGCATCAAATGCTTGTGTTGGAGGAGCAGATAATGTTAGGTTAGGTGAAGTATATCCTGCACCACCACTTACAATTGCAATTTGAGCAAGTCGTGCAGAGTTGGCAAGAGAAACTAAGAAACTTATAGTTCCACTTACAGGAGTTAAGTTGGCTGTTACGTCAGGAGTTAACTGGTATAATCCATTACCCCCACTATTAACAGTGATGGTTCCAATAGAACCATTAGTTGCTAAAGTTGCAGTTGCTGTAGCAACTTGATCTGGGTTTGAGAGTAGAGGTGCTTGATAATTACCCGCATCGTATCCTGTACCTTCATTAGTGATTGTAAGTCCAGTTGTAAGGTTTAATGCCTTTTTGTTAATAGCAAAGTTCTTGTTGGAGAAAATACCATAAGAGGAGAAACCCGCTTGTGTGTAAGAACCAACAGTAAACGCACAAGAAGAGTTACCAGTACCGATGATAGATGCTAATCTATTAGAAGCAAAGTAAATATTTTCTGGAGCAATAACCTGACCATTCAGAGTTATATCTTCATCTCCAGCAGGGTCGAGGATTATCTTACCTGATGTAGATGTAACACTGTTACCCGCTAGTCGTAAGTTACCTGTTTCAACGTATGCAGGATATATGTTTGTAGTACCAGTTGAGTCACTTAAAGTAATATTAGCAGCTGACTGAGCTGAGGATGTTGCAGCAAACTGTACGTTACCAGTAGAGGCATCAACTGTAAGTGCATCACCAACTCTGAAGTCACCTTCGTGGTCTGTAGATGAATATAATACTTTACCACTGTTAAGTTCTTCTACCTCATTTGCTTGAACAGCAAGAGATGGGTCATTAGTATAGTCTGCATTAGAACCGACATAACCAAAGTTATGTCCAGAAAGAATAAGTTTTACACCAGCACCGTTTGCTTGTATACCTTTAGTACCATATACACATGCAGATGCAGCTGAACGTAATTCGGCACCAAACTGAGCATAGTCAGCAGTTGTTACGACAGTAGCAGAGTCACCACCGCTTGATCTAATATCTGAGGTTCCACCAGAACTATCAGTAAATGTTGTAGTTGCATCATTACCACCACCATGTAGTAATAATACAGTAAAGAGGTCTGATGAGAACTCTCCAGTTGTAGGTGTAAAGTTACCAGAGTATGAACCTTGTGCTTTCTTAATTCTTATTTCATCAATATTTCCTGCAAATGCTTCTGTAGGAGATGATGTGTCATAGTTAGAACCGACGACTACAGGTTTTGATGAACCATAGTCATTAGTGTCAGTGTAACTAGAACCTAATTCTGTTCCATCTAAGAATAGTCTTGTTGTTCCAGCACTTCTGGAAACAGCAACATGATACCAAGTATTGATTGCAAGAGTTCCACCAGAAATTTGAGATGAGTTACCTACTGCATAATGTAGTGCAGTGCCATTCATATACACAGTGGGTGCTGTGTCCGTCGCAGAGGCGTTTCTTAGGTCAAAGATACGTTGCACACCAGAAACACTAGTAGGGCGTATAAACGCTTCTAGAGTCCAGTTAGCAGTACCAAATCCAAAGTCACCATCAGCAGGAACTTGTAAGTTATCCTGAGTACCGTCAAATAGTATTGATCCACCACTGAACTTACTTTGTGCAGTGTCAATCTGTGTATCACCAAATCTACTTAATATCTTTGCTGGTTTTGTTGTGGTTACAAATTCACCAGTTCCTTTACCATTAATATAGATGTAAGTTCCATCATTAGATGCAACAACACCACGACCAACTGCCTTCTTATAAGTTACATTACTAGAAGATATGGTACCAGAACCTGATGTAAAGGTTACAGTATTATTATCTACTTTAGTTACTTGGTAGAATCCATCTGTAGCACCACCACTGATAAAGTCTGCGTAGATATAATCATTAGATACTAGACCATGTGCTGTTCTTGTTAAAGTAACAGTGGTTCCAGATCTTGTATATGTTCCTGACTGGAATCCATCTTCCAACTGGTATGCAATTTCACTTGTGTTGAATGTACCAGCAGTACCACCTAATTTTAATCTTGTTTGTCCTGTGCCATACTTACCTGTAGCACCTTGAATACCTTGTACACCAATAGATGCAAAATAGTTAAAGCAATTTAACCACTCAACTCTAATACCATTAGTTGCAATTAAACCAATATTACCAGGTGTAATAAATGTACATTCGTTGAATAGTACAGAAGCATGTTGTGAGGATGAAGATATGTTGGCACCATCAAGCTTAGCACCACGTCCTGCATCTCCTTGTGCAAATCCATAAGGATCTGAACCAGATACTACACTACCTTTAGTTGTTACTGTAACTCTCTCAACATAAGGACTTGTAGTTGAATCTACTGATGTTCCTAATACAAAACCATACCCAGTATCACCACTACTATCATATAAAAAATCTTTAATTGTCAAATCAGATACTTGACAATCACCATTTAGAACTATTGCGTTATTGCTCTGCGTTGCATTCGTTGGTTTTATCTTTGTTGCACGTAAGTTTGTACCACGTACTGTAACACCATCAGGAATTGTTAGTGGAAATACTTCTTGATATTCACCAGGTGCAATTATAACTGCATCACCCGACGTTGCTTTTGTAAGTGCCTTTGTTATTGTAAGGAATGGGGTGTCGGGGTGTTTACCGTTTGCACTACCATGACCTAGCAGATCATTATCTGATCCTACGGATGCGACATAATAACTATTACCCTGACCATTTGTAATGTCAGCGTTAAGCATCGCAGTAGTAATCTCACCGACTGCTGGTTCAGCATTCGCTACTTCGACTATATTAGAGCCGTCTCTGACGTAGATCTTTTTATCAGCGGTGTTTACCGCAACTTCACCATCAAGGAGTGTGGAAGTCGTCGGAGCCGCTGCTGCTGTGCTCGATCTCTTTAGCTTGATTCTCGTTGCCATCTAAAGCATTCTCATTAGAATTTTGTTCGGTTATAGTATTTAACTGAGTTTGCAAATCAGCGATTTGTGCCTCCAGCATCACATTTGTTAAAGTCAGTTCAGAAATTTTCTTTTGTAATGTGTTAATAACAATTTGTACGTTCATGTTCATGTAGTTCAGAAAGTTCCACCATCGAGGGTATTTGTCCATACAGGAACGCCACCAGAAGTGACTGTTAGTACCTGATAGGAAGTTGTGGCATCGTCACCTGTGCCAGGTGATGCCATGTTAGCAGCTGAGGTTACTTGTAATGCTCCAGTATTGTTACCGTAAGGTATACCATTTGCAACAAATTGACTTACACCAGTACCACCGTACTGTACTTCTAAGTCTGTATCTAATTCTAGGTCTCCTAGTACAACTGTACCACGGTTACCTGTTACACCAAATACAGTTCCTGTATCTGTTGCATCTTCAATAAATGTCCATGCACCGTTTCCATCAGCACCACCTGTACGGTCATAACCGAAGAAACCAAATTTAGCAGCTGCACCAGTGTAGTAGTGTACTTTAACACCACGGTCTAATGCATCATTACTAGATCTAGTAACGGTTAATGTAGTACCAGATGCAATGATAGCATTGGTTGCTTGAGACAATGTAAGAGTCTTAGTTCCAGTATTGATACTAGAAATTGTTGTTGAACTAGGTATTCCAGATGCAGCAGTGATTGCGTCTCCTGCAGCAATTCCAGTTACTTTATCAACCACAATTGTAGTTGCTCCTGAGGCAGTAGAGCCTTGAGAGGTCAATACAGATGTTGGGTCTCCCAACTCAATAGTAGGATCATTAACAGACATTGAAGCACTATTAACAGTTGTTGTAGTACCATCAATCTGTAAGTCACCTTTAATAATAACTAAACCTTCAGCGTCACCACCAGCTGGAAACGGGTCAAGAATCATCTCAGTACCAGAGGTAGTAGAGATAACATTGCCATCCATCTTCAGACTGTCGATTGTGAACTGTCCTGTTTGCGATATATCAGCGTTTATACTTGTTGTTCCGTTGAAGGTAACGCCATTCGCAAAAACCGTAGTGGAGTTAACAGTCAGATTATCGCCAGAGGCATCTCCTACTGTAGCATCCCCTTCAACGAGGAGAGACCCTACAGAGGCTTTACCAGCGATACCCGCTCCACCAGCGACTTGGAAGGCACCAGTTGTACTTGAAGTAGATGCAGTTACATCAGAAACTTTAATGGCAACGCCATTATCGTATTCCCAATCAGCACCATCTACTCTTACTTTATCAAGAGTTGTTTCATCATATCGGATTCCACCGTCTTTATTAGTACCGAAGTACAGACGCATATCATCCTGTATACGTAAATCAGGAGAACCAGCAGCTCTCTTGATATCTAATGCTGCATCTCCATCTGTAAAGACGAGTTCTACATCACCAGTTGTTCCGAATTCTAATTCTTGCCCGTCTTCGATGACGAGTTTACCCGTACCATTGGCACGGAAAATTAAATCTGCATCAGTGGTTGATGTTGTAATGACATTTGCATTAAGAGTAATGTCGTCAACATTCCATTGATCTATTTTTGAGTTACTATCTACTAAGACAGATGAACTCGCTGTAAGTGTACCATGGACATGATCTAACATATCCATAAAATATCTACCACCTACAACCTGAGCAGCACCGTTATTGTCTCCGACAAATACACGGTCTCCTGCGTTTGCTTGTGTACCGTTAGCACCTGTTGTTACTGCTAGTTCACCGAACGTAATAGTACCTGGTGCAACTGATCCAGTACTCCTTTTAATTAGGATATTTGATGCCATTAGAAGCTACCTCCATTGATTGTCACGTTACTTAAGACATTTGTTGCTACAAATTTTGTTTGTGCTTGATCGTAGACAAGCATTGATCCGTTTGCTAATCCACCTTGAGATGTGTCTGTCAAATCTACATCAGACAGTCCACCAAGTGAACCACCACCGCCACCAGCAGCGACACGTGTTACCTTTGGAATTGATTGATCACCAAATCTTAGTCTTGCCATTAGAGTGTTACTCCCTCAAGTACGCTTACAGAACCTTCTAACACTCGCGTCTTTTGCCCAGTGGTCGAAGTAATAACTACATCATATACATATCTCCCCGCCTTCATTGCGGTAGTGACAGCGTTGCCAAGAGATAATTGAACCTGTCCAGCAGTTGCAGGAGTCAGTATTGCTCCAGTCACAGTAGTGGACGTACTACTAGTATAGTGCTTCTTTATTTGACATGCTACTGAATATCCAGTTAAGTCGAACAGAGTTCCATTATCATTCTCGATAGTGAAATCGGTGATAAAATCAGCACCCTGATAGATTATGAGGTTGGATACAGCAGAAGCCATAGTTCAAAGAATTTCCTATATTTATTTAGCTCCTGATTATTTATCCTCTTTTATAACTAAACCTTTTACTATTTCTTTTAGTTCCGCAACTTCTGCCTGTAAATCAGTCAAAGTTTTGTCTTTTTTCTTTGCGTTCTCTCTTGCTTTTAAATAAGCATCATACCCAGAAACATCTGTATTTAGAATCGCATTTGACTCTGGATCTCTGCCCAATGATGTATGTCCTTCAACTGGCATTAATTCCATTATGCTAACGCGATACCTCTGAAATCTTTAACTCTAGGTATGTATGGTTGATTGTAACTGAGTAAACTGATCTTGACTTGGAAAGCATCAAACTCATCTGTGTCTTCTATAGAATACTCATAATCTGTAAATGTAGTCAAATCGTTTTGTGGAACTAAAGAACCGTTATCTGGTACACCTGTACTATTGAAGAATCTAAATTCTAGTTCATCTAAGTTACCTGTATATCCAACTGGGACTAACTTATACATAACAACTATCTTAGATTGTGTAAATGTATTAGCAGCAAGCATAACTTTTAGTCCAGTAGCACTCTTCTCTAGTCTTGCAACTTTAGTGATGTAGTTTCCTGCACACTCTCCACCGATACCAGTAGTAGGTTCAATATTGTTATATTGGTTAGCGTGTGTAATAACTGAGCATCTAGTTAAGTCAACTACAGGAGATAAGTGTGAAACTTCAGAACTTAGGTTCAACTCCATAGTTAATGACTTTGTACTATTCATTCTATTAATTTCATTTAGTTCATTTGCAACAACCTTAGTAGCACCAAAGTAGTTCTCCTCACCAACAGTAACGTCAATGTAAGTAGTATCTTTTGTAAATGATGTCTCAGCACTAGCACCAGATGGGAAAGGACCACAAGATGTTCCACTTGTTCCTAATAATCTAGTGACCATACTGGTCTTAGGTTCTAATTGACTCTGGATCTGAGGTGTAATTGCATCCCATGGAACGTTCTGAGATACAGTTATGTTAGATCCACCACCAGTAATACCAGTAGTAGCAGTCTTATTTGTAATTTTAAGATGATAACTATGAGGACTATTAATTGATATAAGTCCACCTGTAGTAGAATTGTGTGTAGTATTAACCAATGTTAGGGGTATACCATCAAAGTTGTAGCACTGTACCACTGCATTGTCTGCGTGTGCTAGTCCAGTTCCAGAACCTGATGTACCATTATGATTTCTACCAGCAGAGTTAATAGTAATATCATTACCAGATATTCCTTCGTATGCAAGAATTTCATCACCACTACCATCTTCAGCAGTTCCAAGTATCTTAATAAATCCAAGATTAGATGAACTAACAGCAGATCCACCTATTGTTGTATGGAACTGAGAAGCATCTGCAACTGTCAAAGTTGTTCCAGTGGTTGTAAAATTACCACTCATATTGATAGAAGTATCTGCTACCTCTGAGGTTACTCCTGTTACCTTAACATAGTTCAATGCAGATTGCATACCATGATTACCGTGGAATACTCTAATCTCATCACTACCAGATGTAGTCTTGAGTGTATTCGTTGCAAGGTTTAGATAACCACCATTCTGTTCTCCTAACTGTGCATTCTCTAGTATAAGTTTACTAGGTGCTGCTGTTGTTGGAAGTGTAAACTCTGCTCTGTACATCTTAAACATTAGATCTTCAAACTGAGAAGGAGTCCAAGTAGATGCGTTTTGTGACTTGAATAGAACACCGATATATGGTTGCTCAGATATTTTCTCACCTTGATGTGCTGCATCAATTGCATCCTTACCAAGAAGTGAAATGAATACCTTGAACTGATTAGAGTCAGATGTAACCACCATAGAATGCTCAGATCTATATGGAATGAATACAGGTGCTTTGAATGTAAATGTTGTTGGCACTGAAGCATCAGTAGATGTAAATACATCAGCTGCTTGCTTAACTACCTTAGAGAATGGTAATACTGTTTGTGTAGGAGTACCATTTTCTACAGTTCTAATATCAATTGCTACAGGAATCTCAGCATCTTTCTGTTGGAAGAATAAGTCAATCTTAGTTAAGAAGACTCCACCTTCTAAATTAGAATCTTCAATCAAGAATGTTTGTGCAAGTGGGTCAGTCCATCTTGTCTCTTCTGCAGATGTCTCAGTAACACTAGTTAATGTTCTGGAATCATACTGATCCTCAGATGTAATCTTAGCATTTCTAACAGAGATGATTGTCTCTTGTGTAGTCTGTAATATACCAGATGACTCAAATTCTGCCTCACCATTAGAATCAGATATACCAACAACCTTACTATTAGAAGCAGAGTCACTAAGTCTGAATAGTTTTGTACCTGTCTTAAACTTAAGATTACCAGCAGTGTTAGGTGCATCAATAAAGAATGAACCTCTAAGATTACCTTGTTTGTCAGTAACCATATCTTTATTAGATACTTTTGCAACAGCACCACTAGTCTCACCAACTAAGTAATCATTTAGTTTTGGTGATCCGTAGTAAGTTCCTTTTGCTTGATCTGCAAGAGATTTAGTATCAACGTTAATAAATGCTAGGTTAGAAGTATAGTCTGCAGTAGCACTGATATCTGTACCATCAAGAGGGTTGATTGAGAATACATCATTAGGTGATGATACTCTTGCCTTGAATCTAAATTTACCATTTCCTTTTTTAACATGTACAGTTTCACCAATCTGGAATGGAATATTATTTGTCTGTGCATCAGTAGATGGATCTTTAATAACACCCATAATTTTTGGTGTTACCAACTTCTTAGGTAATGCAATACCATCAAAGAATGCAAAGAACTTTGTCCTTGGTTTTAGTTTCTGACATGTAAATTCAATATTTCTAGAACGCATAAATTGAATATGCTCAACAGATACAACTCTACTACCAAGAGACTGTTGTTCAACTACAGGTGTAACTCTGTATCTAATACCAGTTCTAGTTTGCTTGGTGGTTGTTGTAGCAGTTGTAGTAACAGTTCTACGTTGCTCTTGTCTACCTTTACCACCGCCACCTCTCCATGCACCAACATTCTGAGTTGTGGATGTTCCTGTCCAAGTTGTTTTCCAAGAGTTCCATTGTATTGGAGAAAATCCATTCTGATCAGCGTTAAATTCTCTAACTGTAGTTAAGAAATTACCCTCTGTGACAGGTCCTTGGATAGGATTTAATGATGTTGTATCTACCCAATTATCTGATTCTGGATATAACTCTATGTCACCAACATATGTAAACACGTTGAATGGGTTGACGTTTTCCACAGCTGATGCATATGGTTGGTCAATTAATACAGAAGATGTATATGGAAGTGTTATGATATCATCTGTCTGTGTAACGTTTTGCGAAGCTGTACTGTATGTAAGAGGTACTTGAGTTGTGTAGTGTGCTGGTCTAACATAACCCTGTTCAAAATCAGTTGATACTCTATAGTCAGGATGTAATGTATCTGCAGTAGCAAGACTTGCAAAGTTATCAACTATAAAACCATTTTTAAATCTGCTAAGACCACTAACATCTCTAATCTCCATACTTGCAGTTTCACTTTCAAGTAAAGATAATTGAGTGTAATACTCCAGAGTTTTAATTCTGTCTTCTAGATATTGAATATCTCTAAATGTATATCTCTTATAGTTTGTTTCTTCTATAGTTACATCTTCATCAATATCAAACACGTATGCACTGTATTGTACAGTTGCTAATAACATGGCGTCTTCAACATCCTCAGGTGCTTGAGGTCTTGTGCTAGGTGCACCTTTAACTATTTGAATAACACTATCTTTACTCATGTATACCTTATCAACACGTGGTAAGTAGTATTGTAAACTTAAGATAGTAGTATCGCCTATGCCAGGTAATCCAGTCAAGTTACCAGTAAACGCCCTATTTGCAAAGTCAAAGAATTTTGTTTGACTTAATGTATATGGAGATGCCTGACTACCAGTTCCTGTTAACTTCTCAGGAACGATTGGTCTGTAGTCGATCATGTCTCTCAACTTATCAGACTCATATTTTGGAATAATTTTATACTCAGATGTAGGATATGAATCTACTGTGTATGGACTTGATCCATTAGTGGTAAGGAATCTATCAAAGATAACAAGTATTTTGTGTGTGGGTGCAGCAAAACCTGGTTTTCTTACAATCCTAGAGTAATCATAATATTGATCTCTTTGTCCATCATCTAGATCATATGTACTAGTAATGTTTGTTGAACCACTATCTACACTACCTGTAATTTTAAGGGTTGCAGTAGGTGCAGTTATTGTTTCTCCAGCAGTAAATACGTCATCCTCAACAGGTACATAGTAAATGTAATTACTTGTAGTGGATACTATTCTTGCTCTAGATCCAGAACTATCACCTTCAATTACATCATCTATAGCAAGAGTTCCAAGTAAGTTTGTATATTGGAAATTAGGTATTACTGGATCACTTCCATTCTTAGACTCAAATACTGCTTTGACTTTAAATACATCAGCAGTACCAAGAGATATACTAGAGTCGTCTACTCTACTACCAAAACCACCAGCTACAGTTGTTAATCCATTTACAGCACTACCAGTTGTATCATCAATCTTAAGAACCTTCATACGTTCTGTGGTCTTTGCTTTTGCTGACCTGTCAGATGAATAGACAGTTCCAGTAATTGTTATATTTCCACCACCATTAGATAAACCAGTTAACGCAATAGTCTGTGTATTAGCACTTGTACCACTTATACTAAATCCATTACCAGATGATAATACATCACCATCTCCAGTTCCTGATGTGATGATAACTTGGAAGTCATCATTATCACCACCATTCTTCCATAGTAATCCTGCTCCTGCGTTTGCAGATGCTTCACCGCTACCATTAACAGTTGTGCTAACACTGATTCTATAGTAACCAGCAGGGTTTTGTGTGTTGTTATTATTTGTATTCTTAACCGCAGCAAACCCTAGTGGTGTTAAGAGTTTCTTTTTATTTGCTTCCTTAATTTCTGGACGAGTTCTTATAATAGGACTTGTAAGTGCACTATTAGTTAATGCACCAGCACCAGCTTCAACTTTTTGAATAGTAAATGTGAAATTATTAGTGACTGCAGTAACTTTACATTTATGTGCTAAGTTAGCATTTGAAAATTCTATTACGTCTCCTATTCTCAATTGAGACGCAAAGTTAGACAGTGTGGATGTGATAGTTGCAGTTTGAGATGCACCAGATCCACTTATACCTGAGACAATAGGACCTGAGCCAGGTAATGCTACCTTGACATCTAATACTGCATCAGCAGTTCCACCACCACTATTAAAAGCATAAGATTTTACATCACCAAAACCATACTTTCTGACACCACCAGATGCGATGGTTGCAAATGTGCTACCTTGTGCATTGTTTGTTTTTAAAACTTCTCCTGCTACAAACTCACCATTAGTCTCATAGAGATATCCAGTAGTACCACTACCAGATACAACAAAACCTACAGCACCACTAGTAGCACCATATAAAAGATTTCCAGCTGTCCATGTAACACTACCTGTCGCTACTATTTTAACGTAGAACTGTGTGTCTATGACATTTGTACGGTAAACCGAACTTTGATTATTAATTGCTCCAGATTCATAAGAGAAGTTTATTGCTCTTGCTTGACCAATGACTGTACCAGCTGGTGTGCCAGGTGTAGCAGTCAGTGCATCCCTAAGTTCTACAGTTTCATATAGTGTAGGTGCTTGATGCTGATTAGTAGTAAGAATATAGTTACCAAAATCAGATGTAAGAGATTGATTTAATTCTGTCTCAAATGTACGTGGTTTATCTATTTCTTTATATGTTGTTGATATCCTCTCAGTTCTGTAACCCTGAACATATGCACAACCTGAAGATAATTGAATAGCAACATTCTCTTCACTAGGGGTAGTGCCAGCAGATGTTGTATCTGTTGCAGCATATACACCATTGTTAAATCCATCATCTAAACTTTCTCTAGCATCGAGTTTAAATTTCTTGACGTAATAGTTTCCAGACTCTTCTTTAGTTCTAGTAGCAAGAATATCATTGATAAAACTTAGATCACTACGTTCTACCTTCTTTTCAATCTTACCAATATTAGTTCTAAGTAACTCAATAAAGTCAGCAGAGTTAGGTGCTGAAACGACTTTTTTAACTAATGTTAAATTGATCTTAAATCTATCTGCACCAGGTGCTGAGAAATTTGTGCTTCCTATAGCATTATCATATAACGTTGCGTCTTCATCAGCAGTTATAATTCTTTCTTCTACCTTTAAACCAACTTTGTAAGATGGACTTGTACCATACTGATCTAATATAAGAGTTTGTTCTGTAACTGTTACAAAGTAACCTCTAACAAAATAAACACCATTACCAATATTAGCAGTAGAACCTCTAGAGTTTGAACTAGAATTTAACAACTGTGCCATGGGTGTTCCAGCAGCAATAGTTGTAGTGGAATATGTTATATCCTCTTCACATGTAAATGTCTCTCCATCAGTAAATGTACTTGTTACATTGTCTGATGCTTTTTCTAAGTAATTAACATAGAAAGTAATATTATTTCTAGTAGATGTTGTCGCACTAATTGAAAATAGAATACGTGCACGTACACCTGATGTAGAACCTTTTATAATTTTACCATCAAGAGCAGTACGATAATTTTCTACATCAAGGTTAAGATAACTGTTCTGGATAAGAAGACAAGGAACATCATTGTTCAATGTAATTCCACCAGGCACCACCATGGAACCTTCTTTGTATACTCCTTGACCAAACGTGTCAATTTGATTCTGCAGCAAACTCTGCAAAGTAGTTAGTTCTCTTGCCTGTACTGGATAACCAGGTTTGAACAATACTTTTAGGAACCCTTTTGCCGAATCAAAGTCGTCATAATAGGGAGCTATATTCAGATTAGTATTCTGTGCCATTTAGAATTCAATTACTACTTTGAGCTCTTCGTTTTGGTCTGCCGAACGAGTGATCGGGATACGATTATCTATGTAAAGTATTTCACCTGAGTTTAACTCAACTTCTTCGTTGGCATAACCAGCGACGAATGATAAACCTAATTCATAAACAGATACACCTATAGTTATCTGTGATAATGGAACGGATGATGTTCCAAATGTTGAATCTGGAGTTGCTGTATAGTTATTTGTTCCTGATGTAATTTGATAATTACCAGAGAACGCTATAACGTTTCCATTTACAGTACCATCAGTAACATCCTGATAGTACTTTAATACTTTAGTTATGGAGTCATAAGAAACTACGAATCCTTTTGCACCAGTGGTTGCTTGTGTGATAGTTTCGCCAGGTGCAAAATTACCACTAGGTGCTCCAGAACCTGTTTGTGGGAATATCAATGCTTTAACAGCAGATCTAGTATTCTGACTACAAACAGTTGTAGTGTTGTAATCAGTTGGATTTAATACAAGACCAACTCTTCTATAAGTTAAATCATTAGGAAAATCAACGAATGCACTAGTTGTTTCTAACTTACTGGCAAACATTAAACGATATGCACCTAATTCTCTTACAGCATCATAACCATGTCCATTATTAGGAGGAAGTACAACATCAAGATCTGCACCAGTACCATTACCAATATTAGGAATAAGACTAGCATCAATAGATGCAAAACTATATCCAGATCCCGCCTGTGTAATGGTTACTGTAGAAACAGAACCAGAAACAACAGTTATAGTACATAGTGCCTGTGTACCACCATTTATTTCATAATCACCACGGATAGGAACATTGGTATAAGTACCATTGTTATATCCAGCACCAGCATTCTCAACAACAACAGTATCAATAGATCCTGCGTTTGCAGCAGACTGTACAAGACTGTTTGATAACACTGGAATAAACTCAGATGTAACAAACTTTAGAATGTTATCAGCGTCAATAGTATAAAGATACTTCCAACGATAAGAGTAAACGCCAGGACTATCAGATGTTTCAATAATAGTGCTTGAAGTTCCAGTGGGTTCTACCAAAGAGGGACGTCCTCTTGGGTATGTTGGTGTCTGCCCATTATAAAGACACTTATAAACATTGAAACTACTATTCATTACATAGAAGTTACTATCATATAATCTAGATGCACCATTAGCAGTTGTTTTTGTTGGTGCATAATCTGGTTTGTACATTGAATATGTACGTCCTATTCCACCAGTTGTGTTAGTAGGATCTATCCAATCAACTCTAGGAACTACTAATGCAGTATCAGATACATCAACACGTTTAAAAGCAACAGAGTCACCATAAGATGTTCTTGCATACTCAAAACTATCAATAGGTTCTCCTGTAGGAGGTACGTCTGAACTACCCCAAGATTTTGCTCTACCTACAAACATGTAAACTTTATTTGTCGCAGTTAAAGTATTCCTAAAGCTCTCTGCAGCGTATATTCTAAATTTGTCTGTAACTAATGCCATCGCAATATAAGCTTTATTGGTTATTTATAAGGATCTTAGACGAACTTCTGGGAGAAGACTCACGTTTCCGCTTGTTGTCCTAGAGAATGGGAACTCAACTGTAAATGTAGTCGCTCCTGTGACGGTAACTATGTAGGTTCCGTCAAAACCTGTTCCACTTGTAAAGTCTAGATAAATTGTCTGACCTGTAGAGAAGAAATGATTACTTGATGTTGTTACTGTACACGCAGTTCCACTAGAACTATAAGTTCCTGTTATCACAGCATGTTCTGCAGCAGTTGTTCCTAGATAACCCCTACCACCAGTTGCAACTGTTAAGGTATTACCAGAAACATCTTTTGCACCAAATAAAATTCTTTCCGCATTCCATCTGTTTGGAGTAACAGTTGTATCATAGAATGGTATTAATACCTCACCCTCATCTGGGAAACCATTCTTCTGTGAGGAATTGTACCAAACATTTTGAAGGTTGATAGTGGTTCCAGATTGAGAAAGTGTTGAGGTTAAGTAAGAGTTAGAAAGATTCTTAGAATTAGAAATGATTCTATCTCTTTGCTTTCTTTCAATTGCCATAGGATGAGTTGGATTTACTGTAGGAGTTCCTTGAGTATATCCTGCACCACCATTCAAATTGATAACGTCAAGAACTTTACCACTACCTTGCTCAATAACAGTTTCTGCAAATGCACCTTCACCTCCACCACCTGTAAATACAAGGATTGGTGGAACTTCATAGTTTGAACCAGGATCAGTGATAGTAACCTGAGTTACCACACCATTTACAACTGTTGCAACAAATACTGCAGTTGTTGGTTTCAAACCAGTATATTCATAACTATCAATCGTGATAGAACTAGAAATTTTAGCGATTGATCTATCAGAACCTTCACTTGCAATTTGTAATCTATCTCCTATATCAAGAGCGTTGAATGTATTACTAATCAATACGTCAGCAGAAGAACCAGTAAAGATGAACATATTACATGTTGATCCTGCTCTAGGTGCTTCACTAAATTCAATAATAGATCCTGTTAGTGAGAAAGCGACGCCTGGTTCCTGATATATTCCATTAAGGAATATTAGTAGATTGTTCTGTGCCTCTACTGATGGATTATCCGATTCTAATGAGAATGGTTCTGTCTCACTCTTCATAACAAAAGTTTTCTTAGAACTATCAAAGAATGGTGCAATCTCATCAAGTAAAGTTAACTTACCAAGATAGAATCCATAGAAGTCCATACCTGGTACTGGTGGTTCATTAAAGGTTAATGTGCTTCCTGTGTATGTGTATGACTCTGTTGTACCTTTAACTTGGAAAGTACTATTCAAGAATATTAAGAAGTTATCACTTGCTGGTAGTACTTGTGTACTACCGCCTACCTGTGCAGTAAATGATGTATCAGTACCGTCAAATGTTACTGTATCAACTCCAATTTGGAAGTATGGTTGAGATGCAGAAGTCCTAGTAATACCAGATAGATCCCCAGTCGTACCAACGTTCATAGTTATTGTTGTCGCATCTACAGAAGTTAGATTTATTGCAGTGTCATAGAATGGGTCAGTTGATCTTGGATATGTATGGTTAGTAGCATAGTTGTCACGTGCACATGTAAATGTCAATGAGTTAGCAGCGATCTTAATACTTGTTCCTGCAGTCAAACCATGACCAGAACCAATAGTTAATACTAGTACACCTGTACTAGGTACATAACTTGCATCAGTAACATTATGATTGACTATAGGTGACGCTCCAACGTTGACTGTGATAGTATTAGTGGATGTGTTTGTAATAGTAATAGTTTGTCCAGATACAGGGTCAGTAGATCTTGGATAAGTCTTCGTTGCTGTATTTCCGTCCATAGCACATGTGAAGGATAATGCGTTGTCTGCTATGGTAAGTGTGTTGGAAGTTGTTAATAAATGATTAGCAGAGGTAATTACCATATTACCTGTTGATGGAGTATATGCTACGTTAGTTACTGGATTTGGTAAGTTACCAACGTTACTTGTAACACCATTTGCTACAGCAGATACGAATGTATGTGCATAGTTACCACCTGACTGGACTGCATTGCTTGCTGTACCGCCCGCCCATTGGTGAGTTCCAGAACCAACAGCTGTAGTAACTATATTCCATAGAGTGCTTATAGTGGATGCTACGTCTATACAACACGCAGTTGAATATGATGTGCTTCCAGAGTCGTTACTGATTGTATTGTCTTTTATTTGTGTACCGACTGTGTAACTATTTGTAGTAACAGTAAGGTTACGCATAACCTCACGACATATATCTCTAGCGTGATTGAATACTTGTATAGACTCTGCTTCTTCATCTGCTAGGTGAACTGTAGAAACATAGAAACTTGCTGCATCATATGTTGCATCGTTTCCACCAAACTCTACGTTGTCAGCGACAGCATCAATAAGGATCTTAGTATCACGAATACACTTAACTTGATAACTGCTAGAGAATCCCGCATTGTTTGCCATCATTCTGCCATATGCAGTAGTAGCAATGAATCCCTGATTAGTTCTCATTAAAGATGCAGCGTCAGCACCTTTGCTATATGCATAGACACCGTATGATACAACTGCTCTTGTGACAGCTGTAGAAGTGGCACTCACAAAAGTATGAGTTGATGTATCAGATGATACACCAACATAAACAGTGAATGTATCATTTGTTACTTCATCAATTGTTAACCAAGCACCCTCTGCTGGATCTCCAACTCTAGGATAGGTATGGTTTGTAGCATTATTATCTAAACCACAGGTAAATGTAAGAGAGTCATTTGCAAACTGTATTCTATCACCTTTAATCATTCCGTGAGAAGTTTTAGTCAATACCATCTTCCCATCAACAGGTGTGTAAGTGATACCAGTTGGTTGGAACTGATAAGTTGATAACCCAACCCATGTATGTGCGTCTGTGTTAGTAGGAGCAGTTCCGTTTAATGCATTGACTTCAATAGTAGTAGTTGCAATTGCCTCAACAGGTATATCTCTCATCTTACCTTGTGTACCCAGTGGGTCAGTAGCACGAGGATATGATGCAGTACCACCACCGTTGTAACCACAACTAAACTGTAATGATTCGTTTGCAATTCTAACTGTAGATACTGCCTTCTTAATACCGTTTGATACTGCTGATACAAATGTATGTGGATCAACGTTAGTGGAAGGGATAGTATCAAGAATCTGTACAGTGAATGTATTTGCAGTTACGTCAAATACTTGCAACCATCTATCAGAAGCGTAGTCAGTAGAACGAGGATATGCCTTCTCTGCAGCAGCACCAGTAGCACCACCAAATCCACAACTGAATGTTATAGAACTATCTGCAAATTTAACTTGATCACCATTTACAAACCCATGATTGTTAATAGTTACTACCATCAAACCTGTATTAGGATCGTATGTTGCTGTGGATGCTGTGTGAGTTGTTGGTGCCAATAAACCGTGACCAGAACCAATAGTCAATACCATGGATCCTGTAGCAGGATCATATGTTCCATTTGTAGGAATGAAATGCTTGACTAATTGTTCCCCAACACGAGCATCGGAAATACCAAGTACATCATTAGATGTGTATCCATTTCCTGCAGCATTTAGTACAACGTTACTAACCGAACCATTAGTGACTGTAATATCAGCAGTACCACCTGTACCACTTCCAAGATTGTTCTTGAGTGGTACATTTGTATAAGTTCCATCGCTATATCCAGAACCAGGTGTCAATCCATTAGTTACATCAAATGCTTTGAGTTCATCCCCTATCTGATCTAACTGGAAACTACCTGAGTAAGTCTGACGATCATAGTACATCGCTAAAACTTCAGTTCCGTCTAGAGGAGGTGTAAGGAATGTTATTGAATTATTAGTAAATGTGTAAGTTGCTGGATTTGTAACTAAACCATTAGTCATTACAAGTAATTGTGACTTTGCAGCAGTCTTACCAATCTGAGTACCAATAGCAATACCATTTGTTCTGAGTAAGAATGTATCGTTAACACCATCAATATACATTCTGATTGTGTGTCCAACACCAGTTCCTACTGCAGTCAGATCAATAGCATTTCCTCCCTCAGTTGTTGCAAGTTCTATATTATTTGCATCAACATATTTCACATAATATGTTCCGTTGTTTGATATTCCACCTATTGCAGTTCCAGTTCTATTATTTGGATAATTTCCTGTGTTTGAGGTAGGAAGAGTTGATGGATTGTCAATACCGTTTGTAATAATACCAGATAATGTGGTTATTGCAGATTTAACGTCTGTACACCCTCCAGAATCGGTTGTAATGCTTAAATCAGTTGTTGGGACTATGGTTGTATATGTACCAGCTGGTAAACTGTTTGTTACTGCTAGATTACATAAGTCTCTTGCCTTATTAAATGCAAATATTGTCTCAGTCTCTTCACCAGCAATGTGTGCAATGTAGTTTGCTGGATTTGTCCTTGTGACAGTTGATAAACTGTCTGAGCTTATCGCAGTTGTCACGATATTGAACAAAGTATCCATAGCACTATCTACAGTTGCACATATCGCTGCATCAAACGTTACACCAGTGTTCTTAACTTGAGTGTATCCATGGTTTCCTGTGATTGTAATATCTTGATTGATTATAATAGATGCTGCTAGTTCTTTTGCTTTATTAAACGCCCATATTGCCTGTGTCTCTTCATTGTCTAGGTGTACAGTGTTAACGTATAAATTTGCTGCATCCCATACCTCACTATTTGCACCATATGTTAAATTGTATGCGATTGCTTCAACAACATCTACAATATCGTCAATACAGTTCTGATCACCGCCAGGTACACCAGCAAAACCTGATGGAATACCAACTGTTCCATCTTGTAACATTTGATACACTGCTTCAGCAGCAATTAGATTCTTATTATCTTTAAGTAAATTTCCAGCATCAATATATGCGTTACCTTGACTAACAACACCACCAACATATGAGTTAGTTGCTGCTAGTGTAAAGTAATTACCACCATACTTGAGATCGTTTGCCCAAGCAGCGATTACAAGTCTAGTATCTCTAGCACATGTCGCTCCACTGTAATTAAGTGATGGATACGCTGCATTTAAAGCTCCGATAGTCTCTTCAACAATATGATCAATGTTAGCAATGATCAAATCTCTAGCATCTTGGAATCTATCTCCACCAGCTTTGTAAGTTACACGTTGACCTTCAAGTAAACCGTGGTTTGTAAGTGTAAGTCTATTATTTGATACATCTACAATGCTAGAGGATGACGCATCAAAAGTAATTGATCTATCACTAATGTCATCAATCTTATAAACGATACATGATAGGATTTTTTGAATATCTAATAGTTGTCTACCAAATACTGATACCTCTGTAGGAACTGCTGCAGTGTAATCTGGTTTTGCTAGTGCAAAGTTATTGATTACAGATAACTTACCAGTATTCCTTGCAGATGGTTTGGGTGTAACAAATGTTGTACCATTAAATGTAGTTCCTATACTATTTGTTGTTGATTGCCACCAGTCAGTATCATTACCAGCACTTAAATTAAGGTTTGGTCTAGATCTATAGTCCTTCTTGACTGATTGTGATAGTACTTGTGTACCAACTACCTTAAATCCTGCAGGATGTGCAGCAAACTTAAGTGGATTCTTCCAATCGTTGATGTTTATTGAAGATGATACGTCATATGAGAATTCTTGGAATCTATTACTGTCATAAACACGTTGTTCATTAAGATCAAGGAATCCAGTGGTTCTTTCCCAACCAGACGCACTAATACTGATAGGAGAAACGTCAAAGACTGCATCTGCTCTGGTAAATGTATGAATTTGACCAAATGCTGCAGTCTCTTCACCAAATACAGGTTCACCAATCTTAAACTCACCTTCTATAATCTCTACACTAACAACACGACCAGAGGCATCCCAGTTCTTAACAAATCCATATGCAGTAAAGGAAGATGTTGATGCACCTTGATAAATTCTTTCTCCGATAGAGAAAGTTGCTGGTTTCATATATGCATTGATAACATCACCAAGGTCAGTAGTTTCTAAAGTGAAAGCAGTCTGCCCTGTTGATATATCTCCTACAGGAGCACTAGTAAAGTTAATGAATGTTTCTGTATTTGCATTTGCAAGAGATGATGCTAATCTAATTTGGTTATCTGCTAATCCATTTGCTGTAGTTGCTGCAATGGCATAGTAAACAGTATTAGTTGCTAATGGTTCTGGGAACTGTCCAGTAGTCTCTATAAGAGTTACTTGTGTACCTGAGGGTATCTTTGCATTATATGGGAAGTTCAATGTGCTGCTAGATTGTAATCCAACAAAACTATGACTCACTTTTGCAGTTACAGTAGGTGCAGATGTAAATCCTCTACCTTGATTTTCAACAGTCACTGCCTGTATTACTTCATTCTCAATAATAGGTTTTAATGCAAATAAAGAACCTTGTCCACCAGTAAGTACAATCTCAGGTGTAGATACAAAGTTTGAACCACCATTCACAACGTCAATGTAATCAATAACCTGAGTTCTAATCAACTGTAAGTTATATGTTGTGTTTAGTGATGGTTTAAGTGTTCTATCATGTGAATAGTTGTATGTAATATTATCACCACTAATCTTAAGTATTTTTCCAAGGTCTGAAGATTTAAGTAATATAGATGCACCAGTTCCAGTTTTTTGTTCAATGTTGATAACAGGAGCACTTTGATATTGTATCCCAGCTGCTTCTATACCAATAGATGTAACACTCTGGTTTTGTATTGTTGCATTTAATACAGCATTGATTCCATTACCACCACTTACTGATATTGTTGGAGCAGATAAAAATCCAGAACCTCCATTAGTAACTGTTACGGTGTCAATAGATGCATTGATAATAGTTGATATGGTTGCAGGATCAGCATGTGATAGTGTTTGAATTGTTATAGTAAAGTCTTCTGTACTATCACCGCCTGGTAACTTTGTACCATCAAAAGTAATTACATCACCTAGTGAATATGTACTACCGCCACCAGTAACAGATACTGTGTCTATTCTTCCATTACCATCTGTTGCAAATGTAAATGTTGCTCCAGATCCACCAACAGGTGAAACAGTGGACTGTGTTACTCCAGTGGTTGTTGTAGTCGCAGTAAATGTTCCGTTACCCGCAGGTTGAGACGTAAGTGAGACAGTTGCGATAGATCCATAGTAAGGATCGTCAAATACGACACTTGGTGCGGATCTGTAATTACTACCCGCATTTGTAACTGTCACAGAACTTAATTTACCACCCCCGCTTACAGCAGTAGCAACGATTGCTTGAGTTCCACTTATTGCTTGTATAGAACCTTGAGAGTCAGAACTGTATACATTATTGGTTGCAGCAGTTCCAGTACTGAACATGATGTAACCTTTATTACCAGCACCAGTTCTAGTGTTCTGTAATGGTTTTATTCTTAATACAGAGTTAACTGGGTTCCATGATATTACTTGAGCTCTTGCAGTTTGATTTCCTTGAGTTTCTTGAGATATAACGATCTCATTAGGTACGAATGAACCAAATACGTTTTGAAGCGTTAAATCAACAAAATCAGGTAATGTTACAACACCGTTAGGTAAAGATGAAGGATTATAACCAGATCCATCATTTGTAATTGATACACTAGATAATATTCCAGCTATAGTTGCTACAGCAGTAGCACCAGAACCAGATCTTGTAGTTCCGCTGAATTTAGGTAATGATGAGTAGTTTCTGCCAGGATCACCAACTGTAATTGTTTTTATACCACCTGTAGCATATATTGAGTTTGAAGCATATGATACGCCAACAGTGTACCCTGCTTCTGGTTCTAGAGCAGTAATGTACTTAAACGTGGTATCTGTCTTTTCTGTAACCGTATTTGTTCCAATTACAGGATCATTCATAGTTGTAAAGTAACTACCAGTTATTGCTCCCTGTAAATCAAAATAATAGAAAATACCAGGCAATCCTGTTATCTTAATCGTAATAGAGTTCTGTTCACTGGTTACAGAGTCTAATACTTCACTAGTAATGTTTTTATAAGTGAATATGTCTGTATTTGCTGGATCAAAGGTAAATGCTAACTTTTTACCCGCATTACTACTATCTGTAGTATCAAAGGTGTATGAGTGACCATCTATCAACTGTAACTTAGCTTCTTGAACATAAACTTCCGCAGTTGTGACATTTGCAGCTGCAGGAGTTGCAAAATTACTCTTTATCGTAAATCTACGTAAAGTTTCTGTTCTAACGACTGTATAGTCTGTCTTATTGTAAGACGTAGGTGAGACACCTGAGATATTGACTGTATCACCGATATTGACTTGATGTGCAAGATTCGTATGACATACTGCTTCTCTTTGTGTTTGTGTAAGTGTAATACTGAAACTAGAACCTCCTGCATTACCAAGGTTGATGTCTGCAGCAGATATTGTATCTCCTACGTTATATCCAGTTCCTGTTGAAGTAATCGTTACTGTAGTTACCGCATTTCCATCAACAACGATAGTTGCTTGTCCACCAATACCAGATCCACTAGTTGTTAAAGGTACGTTGACATATGTGCCATTTGCGTAACCAGATCCACCAGTAATACTATTCCAACCACCTTGATATAGATTTCCGTCTGTACGTGTTCTTACATACGTCCATGTTAAGGTTCCGTCTGTGACAGTTCCAGAAGTGTGTGTAGGTGCGTTTCCAGAACTAGAATCCGATGTTCCTGTAGCTGCTGCTTTATAAACTCTGTTATCTACGTAAACAAGATCCTCTTTGTTGTACGCAGTACTCATTGTCCACGCAGAAAGAAGTTTTAAGCTCTGTAAGTCAAAATATTTGAAATGATACTTATTACTGATAATCTTACTGAATAGAGTTCTGGTATTTGCGTTATCAGTTACATCAACTGTAACTTGATCACCCACAAGTAAATAATGGTTTGTAGATGTGTTTATTGTAGTAGTGTAGATGTCATCATACGCAGAAACCGCATTTGTAAGACTTGAGACAGTTACACCCTCAACTGTAGACACAGTTCCGCTAACTCCGTCTCCTCCAGTTCCTGTATTGTCAAATAACAGTCTATCGTTTACTTTATATTCTTTACCGCCACCTTCTACAAGATATTGATCTATTCCCGCTGATGAGTATTTGTTTGTTGCAGATACAACAAGAGAATCTGCTAAACCACCTCTAATAGTAGGATAGTAACTATAGTATCCAATACCATCTTCAAGATACGCTAGATTCTCTCCAGTCTCCATAACAATTAATGTTGTGGTATCTTCCATGGATAAGAAGAAGTCAACTTTGTTATCAAGCTCTTTTCTCTTCGCTACAATATTATCTACACCTATAAATGGTTCTCTGTAACGTATAGCGTCTTCTGTGAAGTTTTTCTGCAAACCATTTCCGTCCCAGTTTACAGCAGCTGCTTCTCCGTAGAAATTAGGTCCTACAAAGTATGGAAACGCTGGTTCCCCTGCGGAACCTTTAATTGTAGCAAAATATGCATACACTCCATTTGGAAACTCTGGAGTGACGCAGAATCTACCATTATATTCATCTAAATCACCTAAACCTTGTATATATTCATAATCTTCAATATAAGTCCCTAGAGGGTCATTGAGACCGCTTAGAAGGGCACTTCTACCAGTCTTTACTCTATAACTACTAACTATCTGTTTATATGAGTTATATGGTGCTGCGTTCTCTGGATCAACGTAACCATAAGGTCCGTATATTGGGTGTCCATCAAATGCCCATCCAATAATAGGAGAGTGTGCTGTAGGGTTAAGTTCCGTAAGAGCAGAGCTGATATTATCCTTTGTAAGGAACCTAAGCTTCTTAGGGTTGTGCATATATCCATATTCCCCGCCATATATCAAATAGTTTTCACCTTGTATTGACGCACCACCCGCAGTATCCGTAACTTTACGCTCTGTGAATGATGAACTTCCTAATTCTGCTTGTGTTGCAGCTTCATTAAATGATAATTCCGTAAGGTTGGTTTGGAATGTTGCACCAGAACCAGGATAAACAATAGTTACTGTAGTAGAACCAGCGGTATATCCCGCACCTTTATTCGTAACGTTAACAGAAGTAACAATATTTGTACCACTATCAACAACAGCAAACGCGGTAGCACCAACTCCATCACCTGTAATGATGACATCAGGTGCACCATAATATCCAGTACCACCAAATGTGACGATTATACTTTCTATCTTTCCGTTTAATATTGATGGATACGCAACAGCACCGCTACCAGTAATCAAATCAATAGTTGGTTCAAATGTATATTGACTTCCTGCATCAGTAATTGTGATTGTATCTACAGGTCCTCTACAGATTGCTGTAGCAGTAGCACCGCTTCCTCCTCCACCAGTCAGTGTGACAGTTGGAATACTTGTATATCCAGAACCACCTTGCACCACATTAATACCAGTAACTGCACCATCAGTGATTTGTGCTGTAGCAGATGCTTGATTATCTGATGTAGCTCCACCACCAGTAATAGAAACAACTGGTTGAGTTATGTATCCTGTACCACCGTCAGTAACGTTGACTGCTGTTACGGATCCTGTAACAGTTACAGTCGCTGCAGCGGACTCACCTTCATATGTCCAGTTAACAGTTCCGAGTGTAACTGTACCAAGTGTATGAGTAGGATGTGTTGTGGTAGAAGTTACACCAGCAGTATCCGCAACGTATCTGTTTCCATTATATTTTACTCTAGTTGATGATGCATATGTTGCACCTAATTTATGATCTGCTTCAAATTGTACTGTGGGTGGGTTTGTAATGTCGTATCCTTCACCACCAGTGGTCTTAGTGATTGATAATAGACCACCATACTTCTTAATATCCTCACCTTTGTATGAAAAGAAAGGAACTCCGTTTACACCAAGACCAACTTGTCCTACAGGAGTTGCAGTCTTTGTACTTTTGACTGAGGGTGTGATTGGAATGCGTTTTAAGTACCTTTGGTTGCCTGGCACTAAATCAGTGGAAGCAAAAGGTCCTATCTTATGAGTTGGTATACCTGTACTAGCAACAATGACGTCTGATGCGGATTTGTAAGTATTTTGTACGTCTCCTGTGAATTTATTGACTGCATTGTCGATTGAACCATAATCACTCTTTCCAAATGCAAATTCTCTTGCAATATAAAACTCATAACCACTAATACCTTGTGCTGGCATCATGGAGAAGTTAAACTCGAAAGTAAAGTCATCAACAATACCTACAACGTCGTGATTATTGTTATAGATGTCCTCAGGTGCATTTAGGATTCTAATTACGTCATCTCTGACCAATCTATGCTTCTCTTTAGTAACTACAGTACATTTTACCGATCCATCGGCATTCATACTTCCTAGGGTCGCTGAGTCGCCTCTGAGAGCACGTCTGACGTTGTATATGAAACTATCATAGATTGGATCAAGACTATCGAAGCCAGGTGCAGCGGGTGTGGTGACTTTTGAGTCTGGTAAGTAATATCTTCCACCATCATTAAGTGTAACCCCTCTAGTTCCACCAAATACCTTTAATTGTATCTCTGATCCGTCTATATTAGAATTACCGTAGATTTTAAACGCAGCAAACACTTCTTGTCCTGCATCATGGGCAACATTGACTGTATTTTCCCTAGCACGACTACATCCTAAGAATTGAGTAACAGTTTTGTCGGTATAAGTGATTATTTCGTCTTCTAATCTAAATCTACCGTTTTGTTGTGGCCATCCTAGTGTAGAATCAACTGTTACTACATCATCTATTAAATTAGCACCTAAATCCGAAGATAATACAGTTTTATACGGTGTAACAAATGCACCAGATGAATTATTAGTATCTACGTCAATTTCAAAGATAGATCCTTGAGGAGTAAAGACTTCTACAACTCCTTTTACGTAAATACGTGCTGCTTCAACATCAGAGTCTGTTGCATCTGCTTCTTGATACAATACTTGACCTACAAGTGCAATAGGATCTCCAGAAACAGGAACTGCACGAATTACTTCTCTAGAAGTGAAGTATGCATCGGATGGTTTGAATATTCTGTCTCGTGGATAAGACACTTGAGACTCAACGCCAAAAAGTGACCTCAATACAAATTGGAAAGACCTTGTAGAACCCTTAGAAGCGTAAAAATCTTTAATTCTCTTAATTATTGTACTTTCTGTAACTCCAGTTGCAAAATTCTTTGGATATGTTGATAAAAACTGCTCTTTGAACTTCCCTAACATGTAAAGTGGGAAAATATTGTTCAAATTGACAACTGTAGCACCAATTGCGTGACTTGCAGCTACTGTAGACTCAAATTTGTACTCACTTTCCAATCCAACTGCCTTTACAGCGTTAAATCCGCGTGCACATGTTTGAAATAGTGTAGATCCTTTACTTTGGTAGTAAATTATCTCATCACCAATCAATAAAAGTCCTTCATTGGGAAAATCACGTGTAGATTCGACGTCAATTGTTGTAGAAGACGTTGTAACAGCAGAAATTAGCGTTGTTTGAGTTACAAGTTCTCCATATTGGTCAATATTATAGTAATCACCCCAGTTTTGGATGATGTCAATGCAATATCCTTTTAATTCTTGTGATTTATAGTACTCTTTTACAAATTCTATGAATGTGGGGAAGTTTTCCTGTATGAAACTAGGAAACTGTGATGCTATGTTCGTAGATATCTTCGATCTCGACTCAGGACTAACCTCCGACGGTACAGGCGTTGCTGTAACCGTGGTGGTCGGGGTAGTCCACGACCCAACTTTCCAACTACTATTTGTCATTCTTAGTATTGATAGCTAGATTCTGGAAGCACTCCTGTTCCAGAAAGATTTGATCCACTACTGATAGTATCTTCTAATACACTAACAGTCGTATTATCTATACCTAGTGTCAGATAGGTTTCTCGTAAAGAAATCAAATCGTTCGACTTGGGGCATGCAGATATTTGTAATTGATTATTAGTAACAGATGTAGACTGAATAATCAAGTCATTAATTACAATTTCACCCATGTCATAGTCTATGGTTCCCCATAGTCCATCCACATACTCAAACTCACCAGTTCCTTTTACATAATACAAGCGTAATGTACCCGCACCATCATCATTTAGATAATACGTATTAATGTCATCGCCCACAATCTTGAAACCAGACGAAGAAACTGAAGGTTTCGTTGATGTTTGCTGATTGATTCTGTTTCCATAACATATTTTGTAGTTAACACGAGCGTTGAGTTCGACTGTTACGTTCTTTCTCATCTTTACACGTGTTATATTAGATGTTATTGATGTCTCTGCATCATCAATTATCTTTTGTAACTTGGAAAACTTGAACTTTCCACCAAATTTGTTAAATTCTGCACTCGCATTAAGTGTAGTTAACGCTGCAATGATGATATTCTTAACCTCTGATGGTTCTCTACGTGTAACATTAGGGTTGAAGTAAGCAAAAGTGGTCAAATCAATGTAAAGTATGCTCGGATCAATGATAGTAGGTTGAATTGCAGCTACAGAATACTCTCTCAACTTCTTCAAAATGGCATTTTTCTCAGAAAGTGATAATTTATCAGCATTTTTTGGTTTGATTGCCAAAAATACCTTACCATACTCAGGTGGTTCTGCTTCTTCACCACCATAACATGCTATAGAACTTACGTTTGCGTAAATTTGAGGCACTATCGCTTCATAATCACGTGTAGAAACTGCTCTACCGAACGCAGAATAGAATTTAGGAGCAGCAAACTTGATAGATTCTGTACTTTCTGCAGATGCACCTCCATCTGGGAAGCTTGTAACTGAAATTGTGATGCCAGAAGTGATCGCATTTAGATTATTATCTCTAAATGTACCAATATTATTAAAAACTTTCAGTCCATTTGCACCTGTTCCTGTTGAAGTTGCGTACTTTACGTCAACAACATCACCATTAGCAAGGTTTTTACCAATAATACCGTCACCAAATAAAACTTCGGGTATCTCATACTCACTTTCCTCCAAGAAGAATACCTTAGAGTTAGCATCTATCTTTGTAATATCAGTCGCTTGTAAATATTTCTCTGTAATTGTACCAGAAGTCACCTCTACTATCATGGAGGAGGTGTCTGCATTTTCATTAGTTAATATAAATCTCTGTCTCTGACTAGTGTTCTTAACAAAAGTGTCTGTGAGGAACAGTCCTTCACTCAAAACTACATTAGAAAACGTTGCGATACCTGTTAAACTGTCTACAGATACTGTATTATCAGTCGGAAGAGAGAAAACAAAGTTGTTATTATCCAATCCTGTGAAGTTTAGTACCAATCCTGCTGCCATTGTGACAGTTGTAGGGTATGGAAACACTGTTTGAATCGAAATATCGACTGTACATGTTGCACTTCTTGCACTTTTTGGTGTATAACCAAGCATACGAGCAAGTTTTACAACATTTTCACGTAAAACTGCCGTTTCAAGGAACCCTTCGTTGACAGCGAGGTTCGCATTGACTGCTGTATAGTACGTATTATACGCAAGCGAGTCTAAAAGTACTGTAAGAGATGATCCTTCAAAGTCATAATCACTAAATTGTGACTGAGATCGTAAATATTCTTTAATTTGTGCCTTGATCTCGTTAAATTCAAGAGCATTAACTTGGTTGAATGCCATTATGGTTTAAATGCAATACTAACATCATCAATTTTAGGAGCAAGTCCTAAGATAAGATATGATACACTAACGTTTAGTTCATTGCGATTCTCTTCCCAGTCTGCTATAACTTCGTAGACTGCAACCCTTGGTTCATGTATTTGTATAGCTTCAGTGATTCTTTCTTCAATCTCTGTTGCTAGACCGTTTGTGTAATTCTCAAATAAGAGTCCAATGATATTACCACCAAAGGTAGGATCAAAAGGTTTCTCATAAAAGTTGTATAATACTATATTCTTGACTGCTGCTTTGATGGCTGCTTCATTCTTGAGTGACAAAACATCGTTTGTAACTGCATTCTTTTCAAATGTTAAAGAGAAGTCTCTAAATGACTTCGATACCAATGCCACTTTTGTGTCAATATAGTGCTATCAATATATTTATACTCGTTTTTTTGGTTTTCTATCAGAACGTGGGTCTGTGATTAGATATCTGCAATATTCATTCCCATTATCGTAGAAATCATCTGACATATCTACGGGAATATTTGCATTTCTACAACCATCTACGATTCTATTTGCCTTGGCCACGATACCTCTTCTTTGCTTTGTTTCTTGATGTAGCACTATACTTCGTGTGTTGTCCACGACCTTGTGCTGATTTCTTTGGTTTCGATTCAATACTGTTTCCAGTGTTCCATGTCATTGCCATAATTAATTGTTGTTTGCGAATACTGTTGGACTTCCCCCAGTCATTGCTCCTGCATCGGCACTATCGCCAATACGAGCAACTTTAACTCCTGCCACATATACATTGGGGGATCCTGCATTTACTGTAGCAACATGTGGAGCACACGCTGGTACAGGTGGAAAGGGGTGTGATACAGTCGGGTCTCCTACTCTTGCGATAAGGATGCCATCTGCATAGACAGTTGACTGAGAAGGGGTAGAGAGCGTGGTCGATCCTGCACAAGCGTGACCTGTGGAAAGACTATCTCCTTTTCTTGATACTGCTGCCATGGGTGATGGGATGTGTGCGAAAGGTCTGCTAACTTGCGTGCTAACGCAGACATATAGATAACAGGTTTATGTTCCATTCTCCTATTTATCCTTTGAGACCAACGCGGGGTTTACGGGGTTTTTTCCTACGTCGTTTACCGAAGAACTTTTGATAGATCGGTCTGACTAAAAACAAATCTAATATCTCAAACAAGAATACAAGCCCTAGAAAGGTTACTACCCCTGCTAGAATCGTATACTCAAATAGTTTACCAATTAGTATCTTCACTTTCAGTTAAAGTCCCGACAGTATGTTCTACTATCTCAGTAATGGTCTTATCATGTTCGACTACAACATCGACAAGTCTCTCATAGTCGCCATCCATAGTTCTCTTCATCATAAGTTTAGAGTTTGCTACCTTTCTCTCTAATACATCTAACCTCTCCAATATCTCATCATACCTTCTATCTGTATGTGTGAAGTAATCGCCTGACATGAATCCTCCTAATCTTGTTTTATGTCAAAGTGCCATCTGATATGTTTAATGTAATCAAATGTATCTCCTATGTCCTTATCGCAGTCTATGTCGTACTTTCTATCGCAGAGATACTTACGTAAATCGTAGATACTGTCATATGTACCTACTTCGTCGAAAGAATCGTCATACAGAACGTAACGCATAAGAGAAAAAGAGATGTGTATTATTTATTATATATGGAAACCAACACAATGTCAAGTACAAACATATCCTACAACATTGTCTGGTAGACAATCTAATCTTACCATGTCTTCTATCTTATCTGCATACATCAATACCTTATCAATACGCTCTTGCATATTCACTGCTATCTTCTCTTTCTTCCACTTAGTGTATGCTTCCTTCTGACACCAGAGACTATAGAAGGTCTCTTTGTTGTCTGTAACTTCGTGAATGTCAAAGTATCTCTTAGTTATCTTCTCAAAAGGACGTTCTTTCATATATTCAATATCTACACCAACGTTCTTTGTGGATACTGCAACTACTGTATGACTATCAGTGTCTGACTTGTTCCAATATATCTGTACAGGTTTCTTACAGTTCAACGTATAGTTCGGTAAGAAATCTTTGATGGCGGTTTTGACTAGGTTATCAGTAGACGCAATCGTATTACTGTAAAGGTATACTGAGGTGGTTTTGTTGGAAAAAATCTTAGAGGGCATTTTTTGGAAAAAAAATATTTTTAATATCACGCTCGCGGATGCAAGACTTTATAGATTAGCTGCTCTGGGACTCCTTAAACGGCATACGGGGGGGCGACGCTGTTTTAAGAGTGGTGATGCAAGAGGTTCGACTTAAAAGCGATTAGTGAACGCTACCCTTGCCTTGCATCGGTGTGTGGTCTTACATAGATTGATATCCTTTAACGCATGGACTCTCACCATGCCCAATCAATGCCACGTTATCAGAATGGACAGTCTTCGGGGACTGTATACTGTGGACTGTCCCCACTCATCCACGCTGCTCGCTGGTCGTCTTGCCACTCAAGGTGAGCAACACGCTTGAGCATCTCATCTACGTGAACACGCTCTAGCATCTGTGTGTATGTTAGATCATGTTCTAGCATATACTCAGTATATACTATATCTCTGTAAAGGGTGCTGTTCATACGAAGAGGGGTCGCATATAGTCTTTGAATCTCTCTCTCATATCATCAGCAAGGACTCTCAACTGTTGCTCTGAGAGTGCATTTTTGGCATCTGCTAAGTCTATGCAGATCTCATCATAACATGCCTGTGAGACGCCTTTGTCTGTTAGGTTGTACTTATGTAATTGAACGTGTTTGAAAAATGACATTATTCGATCCCCACTAGAGCAGGGTTTCCATAAGAACCTTCGACAACGCGAGTGCCATTAAGTGCGTACCATACGACCTCGGCATATCCGTAGTCTTCGCTTATGCTTAAGCAAAGTTCGTCTGCAAATTGACTTGCTAGTACTGGTTCCTGTATGTTTGTATTTGGAACTTCGATGAATCTTTCGATTAATGGGAACATAGATTTGAATCTCGTTTTGTTTATACTATTATTATACTAGGTCATGAGTGCCTAGTGTGGATATATCAGGGAATTGATATATTTCGTTACATGTTAAAATCCTTCTTAGCGGGTATGAACTCACGGACGGATTCGACTGCTTCGTCGAACATATCATCCCAATAGTCCCTCGCTTCTTGTAGGAACTCATGTTCCCCCATTCTGTCGAAGTACTGGAATAGGTCATCCAGTACATACGATTCTAAATCCTTAGTGGTCATATTATCGACCATTCTCTCTGCTAGAAAGGATTTGAGTTCTAGCAGTTCTTCACGGTTTAAACTAGTCATTGCTTAATGCTCTGAGGGTCGATTGAATAATCCCACGGTGCGGGTTCGCAAATCTTCTCAACTAGAGAGTCAAATGCTTCTTCTGTGTCGTCGTCTATCCATCCCATATCTAGGAAGTATGACGCCATCTGAACGAGGACTGATTCCTCTGGTTCAGTCATGTTTAACTCTCTGTTAAACTTTGCGGGAACACTGTTATCTCTAGGCATTTACTTAACCTCCATCCACTTGAACTCGGATACGCTTCCGACTTTCCAGATTGTAACAGGTTTCTCAAGTTGCTCTGCTGTTCTTTCAGCGTGTGCCTTTGCCTGTGGGAAATGTGATCCGTCGAATACATCTGCCCAGATTTTGACTTCGTTTCCGTAGTCTGATGGTTGTACTGCCCAAGTAGTCATAATGCTTTGAGGTCTGAATGATTTGTATATACTTATTATAGCGTCATCAAGGACGTTAATAAGTGATTGTTTGTAAATGGATATATTTCGTAACATTAGTGCCTATCGCTAATGTACCAGATTCCGTATCTGTTAATCTCTTGAGGTTCAAAGTTCCTCTTACTCATAGCGTGCAATGCTGCTTTAACTGCAGGGTCATTCATTGCTGATTGATTGACTAAAACCTTTCCGTCGTAGATTGGTTGGAGTTTGTCGTTGAACATAAGTTTTAAAACCTTGTTTGTTGTCTATACCATGTATTATAGAGCATAGGCATCTATATGGAAATGCCTATTGTGCCACTAATATTACTGGCACACTGTTTGTTTAAATCGTCACGTCCATGCCTTACAATTAAGAGGTACTGAAGATTACTGCTTTATGCAAACTCATAGCATCACCCTTGGACTTAATATCGGATCAGAGGGACAAGTTACTCGCCAAATGTGGGATGACTTCGTTTTAAAAACTGTATGCACCAAACTTGAATACGCAACTATTCAAGATTGTCAAGGCATATATCAAGGAACCGTGGAATCTAGCAAGGTTATCTCTGTTAACACTGATTCACCCGCTATTGTAGAGACACTTCTTGAAGTGGGACAGATCTACAAAAATGCATTTCGTCAGGATGCTATAATGTATACAGCGGTAACGCTTCCAAATTTGGTATTCAAATGACCCGCAAACTCACAGAGGTTTTTTACATTTTCTTTTTAACTATTCTCAGGATCTTTGACTTATGAACACATCGTTTAACGACTTCATCAATTATTGCTTATCTTTTTACGGGGCAGCTGGATTGTATGATCAGGGACGCACAAAGGAACAAATCGCATACGCGACAACTTTATACCTTGATGCCATAGCACATTATGACAGCGACGTATACACATGGGGTGATGGTGATTCATTAGACCGTGAGCGTGTAAGAGACATTATGAATCAAATCTACGACGGTGAACCCGCTCATGATGACTTCAAAGCAGCATTTACCTACGTAACCAGTTAAAAAACTGGCACACTCAAGCATGGATCTACGTGATCCATGCCTTATAATAAAGTATAACCAAAGGACATTTTAAAATGATTCTCAGACAACTAGGTTCTAACCAAACAGAACTATCACTCAATAATGGTGATTCCATTTTCTTTTCATATGAAACACCTGTTGCTGGATTTGCTTCAGGTGTTGGACACTTCAAGACATCTACATGGTACAGTTCAACTACTAGTAGACACATCAACAAGTATTTCAAACACATAGACAGCAACAACATCACAACAGTTGATGACGCTTTCATAGTGTCCAGATGCAATTACGATTTACAGGGGGTGGGTTAATGCCAAACCATTGCCATAATCGAGTTACTTTTTATAGTGACGATACAACAGCGATCCTAAAACTACATAACATATTTAAAAAAGGGATCAAGACTGACGACAACAAAGAACCAACCGATACAGTGTTTGGATCATTCGTCCCCGAACCTGATTGGACTAAAGTTCCACTTGCTGAGAGTCAATTGAGAGAGTATTCATTTTCAGATCCACGTGGGGACGTTGGTGAACTGCCTGTAATGTC
>OCZA010000037.1_pt1 | contig 39815 bp, 36 predicted proteins | sample 1539021 | NCBI WGS metagenome assembly OCZA01 (sample SAMEA2619376, study PRJEB22493) | marine metagenome | biome: marine biome (ENVO:00000447); feature: surface water layer (ENVO:00002042); material: "saline water (ENVO:00002010), including plankton (ENVO:xxxxxxxx)" | depth 5 m | reverse complement strand
CTTAGCTTCGAGGAGGATTAACCCAGCCGAAAGGCTTATTAAAGGAGCAAAACATGGATATATCCATTGAACAAATGCTAAAAGCAGGAGTGCATTTTGGCCACCAAACAAGGTTTTGGAATCCCAAAATGGACCCTTTCATTTTTGGAAATAGAAACAAAGTTCATATTATCAATCTGGAAAAAACTTTAGAACACTTAAAACCTTCTATTGAGTTTTGTAAACAATTAGCAGCCTCAAATAATAGAATCTTATTTGTTGGAACTAAAAGAGCAGCAAGTAAAGTAATTAAATCAGAAGCCGAAAGATGCGAGATGCCATATGTCAATTACAGATGGCTTGGAGGTATGTTAACTAATTATAAAACTGTAAGAGCCTCTATCAGACGTTTAGAAGTTTTAAAAACACAAGAAGAAGAAGGTAAATTTGAAGAGTTAACAAAAAAAGAAGTTTTAGGAATTAAAAGAGAGATGGATAAATTAGAAAGATCTATTGGAGGCATTAAAGATATGGGAGGCCTGCCAGAAGCATTATTTATTATCGATGTTAACAACGAAAAAATTGCGGTTGCTGAAGCAAGAAAGATGGGAATACCTATCATAGGATTAGTAGATACAAATTCAGATCCAGATAGTGTGGATTACGTAATACCTGGAAATGATGACGCGATTAGGTCAATCTCTTTAATTGCAAGACTTATATCGAATGCTTGTTTAGATGGAGCTTCCAAAGCTTCCGGCTTGGGTTCTAAAAAAGACGGTCCGGTTATCTTAAGAAAAAGTGAAGTAGAGGAATTAGAAGAATCCTCTTCAGAAGAAAAAAGTGAAGAATTATCACCTTCACCTGATGAACCATCTATAGAAAAATCAGTTTCAGAAACCGAAACAATGAAAGATTTGCCTGAAGAAAAAAAGGAGTAAGAATGAGCATAAGCGCAAGTGATGTAAAAAATTTAAGAGAAAAAACTGGGTTAGGAATGATGGAGTGTAAAAAAGCTTTAGAGGAAGCTAAAGGGGACGCTGAATTAGCTATTACAAATTTAAGAAAAAATAGCGCCCTTAAAGCCGAAAAAAAATCTTCGAGAACTGCAGTCGAAGGAGTAATTTTGTCTTCGACCGAAAATTCCAAAAATTCTATTTTGGTTGAAATTAATTGCGAAACAGACTTTGTTGCAAAAGATGAAAGTTTTTTAAAATTTACTGAAGAAGTTATGGAAACTTGTATTAATTCGTCTGGAGAAAGTCTAGAAAGTTTGCTTTCAAGTTCCTTAGAAGAGAAAAGACAAAATCTTGTTCAAAAGATAGGAGAAAATATAGTCATAAGAAGAAAATTTAATATTTCCGCCTCTTTTGTTTATTCTTATATTCATGGAAATAAAAAGATTGGAGTTCTTTTATCTCTTGAAAAAGACAATGAAGATTTAGGAAAAGATCTTGCAATGCATATTGCAGCATCTAGTCCGCTAGCGATAAATTCAGAAGATATTTCAAAAGATGTGGTCGAAAAAGAAAAGGAAATTATTGAAGCTCAAGTATCTGATTCAGACAAGCCTCAGGAAATAATTGAAAAAATGATTTCAGGAAGATTAAACAAATTTTTATCGGAAGTTAGTCTTGTGGACCAACCATTTGTAAAAGATCCTTCTATAAAAATAAGCGAACTTCTGAAAAATAATGATAATTCTGTTCTTGATTTTATAAGATATGAGGTTGGAGAAGGGATAGAAGTAGAGAAGAAAGACTTTGCTGAAGAAGTTCAAGCTCAACTAGATAGCTAATTTAACTAAAATGATAGTCGAAACGGAAATAGAAGCCAAAGAAGGAATGGCAAGAACAATCTCTGCTTTGGAAGTTGCTTTTCAAAGAATTAGAACAGGTAGGGCAAATCCAGCATTACTAGATTCAATAGAAGTTGATTATTATGGCAATCCCACTCCATTGAAACAGGTATGTAATGTTGCTGTTGAAAATGCAAAAACCTTATCCATATCTCCTTGGGAAAAAGATATGGTGATTCCTATCGAAAGAGCTATCCAGTCTTCAGATATAGGAATTCAACCAATAACATCAGGAGAAGTTATAAGAGTAATTCTTCCGGATCTAACAGAAGAAACCAGAAAAAATCTTATTAAAGTTGCAAAGACTGAGGCTGAAAATTCTAAAGTGTCAATAAGAAACCAAAGAAGAGACGCTAATGGAATGTTGAAAGAATATTTAAATGAAAAAGAAATTTCAGAAGATGATCTAAAAAAGGGAGAAGAGCTTATTCAGAAAGCAACTGATGAATTTATTAAAAAAGTAGATTCTCTCCTGGAAGAAAAAGAGAAGGATCTCCTTGATTTTTAGATAACTTATGAAAAATCTTCCAAATCATGTAGCCATAATTATGGATGGTAATACAAGATGGGCAGAAAATCAGAATCTAGATAAAAGCAAAGGCCACAAAGAGGGAGTCAAGAAAGCTAGGCTTGCTGTTGAATTTTTTTTAGAGAAGGAAATAGACAACTTAACCCTTTTTGCTTTTAGTACGGAAAACTGGGGAAGAGAAGAAAGAGAAGTAAAGGCTTTGCTTAAGCTTTTTCTTGAAGCTATAAATGAGCAAACGCCAGATCTAGTCAAAAATAAAGTCAAACTAAATTTTATTGGTGAAATTTCTAGGTTTGACAAGGTTCTAATGAACAAAATAAAAAATTCTCAAATAAAAACCAGCCAATACGATCCTAAGATGAATTTAAATATAGCTATAAGCTATGGCGGTAGATGGGATATAGAACAAGCTCTAAAGAAAATTATAAAAGATCTTTTAAAAAATAAAATTAAAATAAAAAATTTAAGTGAGGATTTGATATCCAACTATTTATCTACTTCTTCCATTCCTGATCCTGATCTCATAATAAGGTCGGCTGGAGAACAGAGAATAAGTAACTTTTTTCTATGGCAGGCAGCATACTCAGAAATGTATTTTATAAAAAAACTATGGCCAGATTTTATAGAAAAAGATTTTCAAGATTCTCTAGATGAATTTTCTTTAAGGAAAAGAAAATTTGGAGTGGAGACAGGTGCCTGAAATGTTTACAAGAGAAATCACCGGAATATTTATCCTATTTTTTTTATTAATATTAGTATTTTTAGCACCCCCTCTTGTTTTTAAAATGTCTCTTCTTATTATTTTTGGTTTTGCCTTAGCAGAACTGTATTTCTTGATAGAAAAGCCTTATTGGCCCTCAATAATAGTTTTTATTTTCCTCGCTGGATCTTTATTTTTATTAAGTTCATTTGAGCAAAATAGATCTTTATTTTTATATGCAATCTCTATATCAGCAATAAATGATTCAGCAGCGTTTTACGTAGGAAAAAAATATGGCTCTAGAAAAATTTTTCCTGACACTAGTCCAAATAAAACTCTTGAAGGTTTGTTAGCAGGCATTTTTATTTCAAGCAGCTTATTATTTTTAATCGCTTATTTAAAAGTTTTTAATTTCGATAAGATTTTTTTCATGAATTCAGGCATGTCTCTTTTTGCTATATTGCTGATATGTTCTATTTTTGCCGTTATAGGAGATTATCTTGAAAGCAAAATTAAAAGAATTGCTAAAGTTAAAGATTCTGGTTCTCTTTTACCTGGACACGGAGGGATGTTGGATAGAGTGGATAGTCATATATTTGTAATACCATTATTTTTTATTATCTCAGGAGCAACTCTGTGAAGAATGTAGTAATTCTAGGATCTACTGGCTCTATTGGAAAATCAACTATTGAAGTAATTGAGGCCAACAAAGATGATTTTTTTATCGCAGGCCTAGTTGCAAAATCTAATGAAAAATTACTGACCGAACAAGCTGAAAAATTCAATGTAAAGAATGTTTGTTTAACTGACCAAACTTCTAAAAATGAAAAATTTATATCTGAATCTAAAATGGAGGATTTAATTGTAGGTGATCAGGTAGATATAGTTGTCGCTGCAATTTCTGGAGTAGTAGGACTTAAAACTATTTTAAAGGCTGTGAAAGCTGGGAAAAGAGTTCTTATTGCTAATAAAGAGCCTTTGGTTGCCGCAGGAGAAATTTTAATGAGGGAGGCCGAGAAATATAATTCAGAAATTATTCCAATTGATTCTGAACATTGTGCCATTCATCAGTGTCTGCAAAATATAGATAAAAAAGATTTAAGTAAAGTAATAATCACTTGTTCAGGAGGACCTTTTTTAGGAAAAAAGCAAAAAGATCTAAAAGAAATTTCTATAGAAGATGCCTTAAATCATCCCGTATGGAAAATGGGGAATAAAAATCTTATTGATTCTGCTACTTTGATGAATAAGGCTCTTGAGATAATTGAGGCAAAATGGCTTTTTAATTTAAGTAGTGAGGAAATTGATGTGATTATTCATCCACAAAGCATAATTCACTCAATGATAGAAACCACCGATCATTCTATTCTTGCGGTATTGTCAGAGCCTGATATGAAAATCTGCATAGCATATGGATTAGGCTATCCAAATAAAATAAAAAGTTTATCAAAACCTCTCAATCTTATAGAAAATAATTTGTTGGAGTTTATAGACATAAATGAAATCGATTTTCCGTCTATAAAATTTGCAAGAGATGCTTTGGTTTCGGGTGGGATAATGCCGGCAGTAATGAATGCTGCTAATGAGATTGCAGTAGAAAGATTTATCAATAATGAGATTAAGTTTGATTTAATTTTTGATATTATTGAACACGTAATGGAGAAATTTGATTTAGAAGAGTCTATTATTGATCCTACGTTAGACCAAATCATAAACGCTGATGAAAAAGCCAGATTAACTTCTGTAAAATATATAAATAATATTCAATGAATTCTCTTATTTACATAATTGGTTTTATAACTTTGATATTGGTCATTACTGCCATTCATGAGGCTGGACACTATTCTGTAGCAAGATTTTTTAAAGTAACAATCTTAGATTTTTCAATTGGTATGGGAAGATCTTTAAAATCTTGGAAAGATAAGGCTGAAACAGAATTTCATCTCAGAATCTTGCCAATCGGGGGCTTCGTGAAAATGAAGGGAGAAGAGGAAGGAGATGATGCTAATTCTAAAGACTCTTTTGCTTCAAAAAAATATTACCAAAAAGTTTTAATCTTACTTGCTGGTCCCTTTGCAAACTTTTTTCTGGCTATCATTATTTTGACGGGATTAAATATTTACGGAAATACCTCTCTTTCATCTCTAGCAGGATTCATAGATAAAGACAGCCCGTCTTTTCAGGCTGGATTTACTAAGGGTGATGTTATTTTGAAGATAGATTCTTATAAAGTTTATACTCGTTCTGAAGCTCAAATGGCTCTTTCTAGAAGGCTTGGAGAAACAGGTGATATAACTTTTTTGGTTAGATCGAAAGAAAATGAAAAGATCTTGAATGTCTCTATCAAAAATTGGTTACAAGGAGAAGAACCTTCAGATCTATTAAAAAACTTAGGAATTAACATTCCGATTAAGCCGATTATTGGAAAAGTTTTAAAAAATAGTCCTGCTGAAAATTCAGGTTTAGAAACAGATGACGAAATTCTTGCTATTGATAACCAAGTTGTTGCTTCGTGGTCCGAAATTAAAAGTAATATAAATAATAATTTAGGTTTGCAGTCTGTTTTTAAAGTAAAGAGAAATGAAGAAATAATCTACCTTTCCGTAGTTCCTGAGTTTTCTGATGAAAATAATGAATACTTAATAGGAATTTCAGCTTCAAACAAGGTCTCACAAGAGGCTTTAATTTACCAAAGAGAAAATCCATTATCTGCATTTACTAAAGCTTCAGTTCAAACATACAACGTCGTTGGCGATTCTTTTGAATTTTTATATAAAATGATAACTGGTTATGTTTCTCCTAAAAATTTAGGAGGTCCAGTAATGATAGGTCAATTTGCTGGTGAATCGCTCATATATGGTGGTTTTTACTCATTTCTTTTGTTAATTAGTTACGTGAGTATTGGTCTAGGAGTAATAAATCTTGTACCAATTCCAATTTTAGATGGAGGACAAATTGTTATCTTAACAATCGAAAGACTCAAAGGATCCCCTATTTCTCCAAGAATTTTAGATTTTACATATAGGTTTGGGATATCGGCAGTTGTTTTATTAATGGTTTTTGCCTTCATGAACGATATTTCTAGAATCGGAGTCTAAAAAATGTTTTTAAGTAATGCAAAAAGAATATTTATTTTAATATTTCTTTTAGGGATGACTCCTGCTGTTTCCTCAGAAGAAACCTGGATAGTTGAGGATATTAGAATAAGTGGCTTGCAAAGAATTTCTGCAGGTAGCATTTTTTCAAATATTCCAATCACAATAGGAGATAAAGTCAGTTTGGAAGATATTCAAAACATCACTAAATCAATTTTTGGTACAGGAAATTTTGATGACATTCAAATAGGCAGAGACGGAAGCGCTTTATTAATAAACTTAAAAGAAAGGCCAACAATTGATGAAATTTCTATCGAAGGAAATGAAGCAATAAAATCTGAAAGTTTACTTGATGGTTTAAAGAAATCAGGAATTTACAGAGGAACATTATTTAAAAGATCAGTTTTTGAAAATTTGAGTTCTGAACTTGAAAGACAATATATCTCCCAAGGAAGGTATGGGGCAGATGTAAAAGTTTCTTCAGAGAATTTAGAAAGAAATAGAGTAAAATTAAATATTGAAATTGATGAAGGCTCTACTGCTCGTATAAAAAAAGTCAACATAGTAGGAAATGAAAACTTTTCTGAAGAAGAGCTTTTAAGGTTCTTCAAATTGAAACCTAGAACTTGGAGATCAATATTTTCAAAAAGAGAGCCATACTCAAAAGAAAATTTAAAAGGAGATCTAGAGAATCTAGAGTCTTTTTATAAAAATAGAGGATATCTCAAGTTTAATGTCGATTCCTCAATTGTGTCTTTATCAAAAGATAAAAAAAATATTTTTATAACAATCAATATTTCTGAAAATACCATTTTTTATACCAATGAGGTCTCCTATGCAGGAGATTTGCCTGACGCCATTTCTCCCATTTTAATTCTTCAAAAAACACAATATATTGTTCCTAATACTCCTTTTTCTCAAGAAGCACTCACTTTTGCAGAAGATGAAATTACATCTTTAATGAGTAATCAGGGCTTTTCCGCTGCTGAGGTTGTTGCTTCAACCGAGGATTCTGATAAAGAAGGGTTCGTAGACGTAACAGTTTTTATTGATCCTGGACAAAGGACATATATAAGAAAAATTAATTTTTCTGGAAACAAGAGGACTCATGATGTTGTTTTGCGGAGAGAAATGAGACAGATGGAGGGTTCTTGGGCTTCAGATGTGCTTTTAGAAAATTCTAAAAGAAGGCTGGATAGACTTGGATATTTTAAGGAAGTTGAATATGAAACAGTTCCCGTCCCTGGAGAAAGCGACAAGATCGATGTAAATTTTTCTGTTGAGGAGGAGTTTTCCGGATCAATAGCAGGAAGTCTTGGTTATGGAGCTTATGGGTTTAGTTTAGGAGCAAATTATTCTGAATCGAATGCTTTTGGCACAGGAAATAGGATAACGATAGGAATTAACTCTAGTGATTATCAAACTAATTTACAATTTAACTTCTTTGATCCTTATTTTACTATTGATGGAATAGGATTAGGTTATGGAGCATATTACTCTTCCTCTGATTATTCAGCTTTCAACGCATCTGCTTATAGCACTGATGCAATTGGGTTTTCTTCAAATTTAGTTCTTCCAATTAACGAAATACAACAATTAGGGTTGTCTGCAGCACTGGATCAAACAAAATTAAAAACAGACATATATTCTTCACAGCAATTACTAGATTACGTAAATTCTGAAGGCGACACCCAAGATTCAATTACCCTTGGCGCGAGTTGGACAAGAAATACTCTAAATAGAGGATTATTTCCTACCGCAGGAACTTTGAATCAAGTTTCAACTAATATCGCTATTCCTCCCAGTGATGTCACTTATGGAAAGGTTAGATATAATTTTAAATATTACAGACCAATCTTTTTCAATTTAATTTTTTCAACAAGAAATGAAATTGGAGCCTTGTTTGCATATGGAGATACTGAAAATTCTCCACCTTATGAAAATTTTTACGCAGGCGGCTTGAAGTCTGTGAGAGGGTTTAAGCAAAATACATTAGGCCCTAGAGCTGTTTATAGTAATGGTCAATTTTTTTCCAATAGGCCTTCAGGAGGTGCATATCTTCTAGAAGGTGGTTTTGATTTTATCTTTAATTTAGCTTTCTTAGATGACACAAGATCAGTAAGAAGTTCTTTATTTATTGATTACGGAAATGTTTTTAGTGATGAATGCAAAATCTATGAACTGCAATGTAGTGAATTTGATTTATCAGAATTAAGATATTCAGTTGGCCTAGGTTTTACTTGGATTACTCAATTAGGCCCGTTGTCTTTTTCTATTTCTTCTGCCTTGAATAATGATGAATATGACGAGACAGAGGCATTTCAATTTGAAATAGGAAATCAGTTTTAATTATAAATTCTTCTGTATAATTCAAGAATTACAAAATTCAATTTTTATTAGTTTACTCGGAGAAGATTTATGAAAAAGATAGTTTTAGTTTTATTATTAGTTTCGTCAGCGATTTTTTCTATTTCTGTAAGTGCAATCGAAGGTATTGCAGTTATAGATTATAGGACTGTATTTTTAGGTACTGATCTTGCGAGAGAAAGATTTGAAGAATTAAGAGATTCTGGCGAATATAAAATCATTAGTGATGAATCACAAAAAAAACAACAAGAGTTGATATCTGTTTCAGAAGAGCTTCAAAAAGAAAGTAAGACGATGTCGGATGAAGAAAAAGCAAATATGCAGAAAAAAGCTCAAACTCTTTATCAAGATTTACAATATGCTAATCAAAAAGCACAAGCCCTTGAAGCAGAACTTCTTCAAAAGCTTGAGGCAGAACAAACTCCAAACGTCCAAAAAGTTATTAACGAACTAGTTAAAGCAAAAAAAATAAGTTTGTTATTTAATAGTGGAGCATTACTTGCTTTCGACGCATCAAATGATGCTATAAATGTTACTCCTGAAGTAATAAATTTACTCAATCAAGCAAATAAAGAAAAATAAGTTTAAGCTTGAGTGAGAATAATTTTAATCTTCAAAAGATTGCTGATCTTCTAGACGGCAAAATAAACGGAGATGAAAAGCAGGAGGTTAAAAGTCTTTTGCCTTTGGATCTTGCTGGTAAAGAAGATATATCTTTCTTTTACAATAAAAAGTTCATAGACAAGCTAAAGACAACAAAAGCCAAAGCAGTAATTTTAGAAAAAGAATTTGAAGATTTATTCCACTCAAACTCTATCGTTGTAAAAGATGCTCACATAGCTTACGCGAAACTAACTCAAATATTTAAAGATCAAATTAAGAAAGTAGGAGTGAACCCTTCGGCTGTAGTTGAATCTAAAAATATTGATCCGAGTTCTTATATAGGGCCAAACGTAATTATAGAAAAAGGAGCTGTGGTAGGTAAAAATGTAAAGATTCTTGGAGGAGTATTTGTAGGCTCAGAGACAAAAATAGAGGACGATACTTTAATTTATCCAAATGTATCTCTTTACTCAAAAACAAAGATAGGCAAGAAATGCATAATTCATTCCAACTCTGTTCTAGGTTCAGATGGCTTAGGGTTTGCTAATAAAGATGATAAATGGGAAAAAATTGAACATTTAGGAATAGTCAATATAAAAGACGAGGTTGAAATTGGAGCTGGATGCACAATAGACAAATCTTCTACAGGAGAAACTTTAATAAACTCAGGAGTAAAATTAGATAATCAAGTTCACATAGCACACAATTGTGTAATAGGAGAAAACAGCATTATTGGAGCTAAAACTGCAATCGCTGGAACTACGATAGTTGGGAAAAGATGTAAAATTGGCGGAGGTTGTGGAATTATTGATAATATAGAGATATGTGATGATGTTACAGTTACACCCATGTCCTTTGTTACTAAGTCTATTTCAAGCGAAGGAATGTATTCTGGCGGATCAATGTTAATGGAACATAAAAATTGGTTAAAGTACTCTGCTAAATTAAATCGAGAAATTAAAAAGTGAATATCGAAGATATAAAAAAACTTTTACCCCATAGATATCCTGCTTTATTAGTCGATAGAGTCGTAGAAATAGAACTAAATAAATATATAAAAGCATATAAAAATATTACAACTAATGAGCCTCATTTTATTGGTCATTTTCCCGATAAAGAAGTTTTTCCTGGCGTTTTAATTCTAGAGGCTATGGCTCAAGCATCAGGTATTTTGGGTTTTGCAACGATGAATAAAACTCCTGAAGAAGGATCTATTTATTATTTTGTGGGAGCCGACAATCTAAGATTTAAGAGACCCGTTATTCCTGGCGACAGATTGATTTTAGAATCAACAAAGCTATCTGATAAAAAAGGAATATGGAAATTCGAATGCAAAGCATCAGTAGATGAAGAGTTTGTTTGTTCCGCAACAATTCTTTGCGCTGATAGACCAAAATAATGATACATAAGCTTGCTTTGATTGACCCAAAAGCAAAAATAGATGAAGGGGTCAATATAGGAGCCTATTCAGTTATCGGCCCAGAAGTGGAAATAGGAAAAGGTTCAAAAATCCATTCTCACGTTGTTATAGAAGGACCCACAAAAATTGGAAAGCTTAACGAAATATTTCAATTTGCTTCAGTAGGAGGAGATCCTCAAGATAAGAAATATAAAGGTGAAAAAACTTTTTTAGAAATAGGCAATGAAAATATAATTAGAGAAGGAGTCACCATAAATAGAGGCACCACTCAGGAAGATTCCTTAACGAAAATAGGATCTAAAAATTTAATAATGGCTTATTGCCATATCGCTCATGACTGTGAAATCGCAGATGAAGTGGTCCTAGTTAATAATTCTTCTTTGGCGGGGTGTGTAAAAATAGAAAAGGGAGCGATATTGGGAGGATTTACGTTAGTACATCAATTTTGCAAAGTTGGACAATATAGTTTTTCTGCAATGGGCAGTTCGGTTGGAAAAGATATTCCAGCTTTTGTAAGAGTTAGTGGAAGTCCTGCTTATCCAAGAGGCCTTAATACAACTGGAATTCAGAGACTAAATTTAAGCAAGGAAGTATCAGATGCCTTAAAGGAATCTTATAAAATACTTTATTTAAGAAATTTGAAACTTAAAGATGCAATCTCCGAAATTTCAGAAAAAATGAATGGTATTTCAGAAATACAAACATTGTTGAATTCCTTAACCTCATCAAATAGAGGTATCGTTAGATAACTGTGAGAAAGATTAAAGTTGCTTTTTCAGTTGGCGAAGAATCAGGTGATTTCTTAGGAGCGCAGTTAATAAAAAATTTAAAAAAAAAGTACCCTGATATTAGTTTCATTGGCTTAGCAGGAAATCAAATGAAGAAAGAGGGGATGAACTCTCTTTTTCCGATTGAAGATTTGTCTGTAATGGGATTAATTGATCCATTAATAAATTTGAGTAAACTTTTAAAAAGAAGAAAACAACTTATTGATTTAATTTTTAAGGAACAACCTGATTTTTTTATTGGAATTGATAGCCCTTCATTCAATTCAGGAATTGCAAAAAAAATAAAATCTAAGACTAATATCAAAACAATTCAGTATGTATGTCCTCAATTTTGGGCTTGGAGAAAAGGAAGGGCTAAAAGGTTTAAGACTTATCTAGACCATATTTATAGCATTCTTCCTTTTGAAGATGAATTATTAAAGAAGGCTGGAATGTCATCAAATTTCATAGGACACCCTCTTGCAGATCAATTTGATATAGAACCAGATAAAAAAGGTGCAAAAGAAAAATTACTCTTGTCCGAAGATAAAAAATATATTGCATTATTGCCAGGCAGCAGAAACTCTGAAATAAATAACCACCTTAAAATTTTAGAAAATGTTGCAAGAAATTACTCTCAATCAAATCCAAACTATCACTTTCTAATTTCATTAACAAAAGAAAGTTTAATCAAAGAAGACAGATACCTTAACGAAAAAAATATTACTCTTATGAAGGGCAACACAAGAGAAGTTTTGAAAGCTTGCGATTACGGAGTTATAACATCCGGAACCGCAACTTTAGAGGCCATGCTTAGTAAGATGCCTTTCTGTGCAATTTATAAAAGCAATTCACTTAGTAATTTTATAATTACAAGATTGCTTCTTCAGTTAGATTTTATTTCTCTTCCAAATATATTGGCTAATAAAAAGTTAATTCCAGAACTTAGACAAAATAAATTAAAGACTAAAAATATCATTAACGAATTGAATCAAATGATTAATAAATCTAACGAAGATTTAATAGCTGAGTTTAAAAATTTACATCGTTCTTTGTTAAATGAAGATCAGAATAAATTTACAAATATAATTGATAAATTAATTTAAAATTTTGAAAAAACTAATAGTTGGCGTTGATGAGGTTGGAAGGGGTTGCATTGCAGGACCAGTAGTTGCAGCAGCTGTTATTCTTGGAAAAGCTGAATCATTGCCATTAAAAGACTCAAAGTTATTATCTTCAAAAAAAAGACTTTTTTTATCAAACGAAATAAAAAAAAATTGTATAGAGTTTTCTGTAGCAGAAATTTCATCAAGTAAAATTGATGAATTAAATATACGTATGGCATCTTTATTAGCAATGAAACATGCCATTAAAAAGTTGAAAAAAAGAAATATTGAAATAATTGTCGATGGGATAGATAAAATTGATACTTCATTTCCGTGCAAGGCAATAATTAAAGCGGATAATATTTTTAAAGAAGTAATGGCAGCCTCAATAATAGCTAAAGTTTATAGGGATCAAATTATGGAGAATTTAGATAAGAAATATCCTGAATATTTATTTTCTAAGCATAAAGGGTATCCTACAAAAGATCATTTGCATGCATTAAAAAATTTTGGTTCTATATCAGAGCATAGAAAAACGTTTAGCCCTGTAAAGAAATTAAATGAATAAATTTACCCATCTTAATTTACATTCGGAATACTCCATTCAAGACGGGTTGGTTAGAATAAATGATCTTGCAAATAAAGCCTCAGAGTTAAACTTTGAGAGCTTAGCGATAACAGATATTTCAAATTTATTTGGATTTATTAAATTTTATAAAGAATTAAGAAAAAAGGGCATAAAGCCTATTTGTGGTTCTGATTTTTCTCTCATGGGAGAAAATTCAAATTCTGGAAATCTTCAATTGCTTGTCAAAAATCATAATGGATATAAGAATTTAATACGTTTAATTTCTAAGGCTCACACAAGCGGGAAGGTTAATGGTAATCCTTATTTATCAATTCAAGACTTAGAAGTTTTTTCTGAGGATCTTTTATTAATTACAGGAGGGATAGATAGTCAAATCGGCCAATCAATTTTGGCAGGAAAGTTAGATATAGCTTTGAAACAAGTTAAGTATCTAAGAAATATTTATAAAGAAAATTTCTTTCTACAATTAACTCGAACAGGAAAGAATCAAGAAGAACTTTGCAATCAAGCTCTAATTGAGTTTTCTAACGAATTAGGAATTCCAGTTGTCGCTACTAATCAAGTTAGGTTTTTGGGTAAAGAAGATTTTGAAGCCCATGAAACTAGAGTATGTATTCAATCTGGACATGTTTTAGGAGATCAAAGAAGACAGAGATTTTATGAAGATTCTCAATACTTTAAATCAACAAAGGAAATGAACGAACTTTTTAGTGATATTCCTGAAGCTCTGTCTAATTCTTATGAGATATCTAAAAAATGTAATCTAGAGATTGAAACAGGAATCTATGTTTTGCCAGATTTTGAAACACCAACAGAAGCGAGTGAGGCAAATTATTTAAAAGACTTAATACAAAAAGGAATAACAAAAAAACTTGGATTAGATAATCCTTCTCAAATCTCAGATATTTATAAAGAAAGATTGGACTATGAACTAGGAGTAATTCTAGAGATGGGCTACGAAGGATATTTTCTTATTGTTGCTGATTTTGTAAATTGGGCTAAACAAAATTCTGTGCCAGTCGGACCAGGCAGAGGGTCTGGAGCAGGTTCTTTAATAGCTTATGCAATTGGTATTACAGGAATAGATCCAATTAAGTATGATTTATTATTTGAAAGATTCTTAAACCCAGATCGAATTAGTAATCCGGACTTTGATATAGATTTTTGCAGAGATGGAAGGGAGAAAGTAATTGAATATGTTACGGAAAAATATGGGAAAGATGCCGTGGCTCAAATATGTACATTTGGAACAATGGCTGCTAGAGCAGTTGTAAGGGATGTAGCAAGAGCACAAGGTAAGTCTTACGGATTAGCTGACAGACTAGCTAAAATGATTCCCTTTAGTCCAGAGATGACGCTCGAAAAAGCATTAAAGGATAATGCTGATTTAAGAAGAACTTTAAAAACAGATGAAGATGCATCTGAAATTTTTGATATGGCTAAAAAATTAGAGGGTGTAATAAGGAATGTTGGAAAACATGCTGCAGGAGTTGTCATGGCTCCTTCTGAAATTAATGATTACTCTCCTTTATATCTTGATGAAACAACGAATACTCTCGCTACACAATTTGATATGAAAGATATTGAATCTGTTGGGCTACAAAAATTTGATTTCCTTGGATTAAAAACTCTTACGGTAATAAATAAAGCATTAATAGAGATTAACAAATCAAGAAATAAAATAAATTTAGAACCTATAGATATAGATTTAATTGATTTGGAAGATAAAGGCACATTTGATTTATTGCAGAAAGGTCTCTCAACAGCTGTATTTCAGTTAGAGTCGAGGGGGATTAAAGAATACATCGTAAAATTAAAACCGAGCAATTTCGAAGATATTATCGCTTTAGTTGCCCTTTATAGACCTGGGCCTTTAGAAATGAAAATGGTAGATACCTATATAAATAGAAAAAAAGGAATTGAAAAGACAAGATATGGAGACGAACACGTAGAAAAAATTCTTAAAAATACTTACGGAGTTATTGTTTATCAAGAACAAGTTATGCAATTAGCTCAAGAATTTTCAGGATTTACCCTTGGGCAGGCAGATTTGCTTAGAAGGGCAATGGGGAAAAAAATACCGGAAGAAATGGAAAAACAAAGACCTGTATTTATAGATGGAGCAATTAAAAAAGGAAAATCATCAAGATTTGCTGAAGGCTTATTCGATCAAATTGAAACATTTGCAGGATATGGTTTTAATAAGTCCCATTCAGCAGCTTATGCAATGATTTCTTATCAAACTGCTTGGTTGAAATCTCATTATCCCGCCCAATTTATGGCTGCAGCTTTATCTTCTGAAATGGGAGATGCAGATAAAATTCAACTTTTACTGGACGATGGTAAAGCTCTAGGATTAAAAATTCTTCCTCCGGATATAAACTTAAGTATTAAAGATTTTGTAGCTATAGATAATGAAACAATAGTATTTGGTCTTGGAGCCATAAAAGGAGTTGGGGATCCAGCCATAGAAGATATAATTTCAGAAAGATCAAAAAAAACTTTTCAAAATTTAAATGAATTTGTTTCTAGAGTAGATTTAAAAAAAGTAGATAAAAGGTCTCTAGAGCCTTTAATAAAATCTGGAGCATTAGATAGTTTTGAAGATGATAGATTTGTAATGTTGAATAAATTAGAAGGTGCTCTAAAATTTGCCCGCCAAAAAATAGAATTAAAAGAAAGCAAGATAGATGATCTGTTTGGAGAAATTAGCGATTCTATTGAAGTAAAAGATTATAAAATAAAAAATAAATTTGAAGAATACGGAAAAGCAAAGCTTGAATTAACTTCGTTAGGCTTTTATCTAACTGCTCATCCAATGGACGAGCAAGGTTGGGAAGCAAGAAAAATATCTCCTGAACCTATAACCTCTTTATCAGCCGGAAAACATACACAAAGGTGTGCTGGTGTAGTCATAACTCATAAAAAAATTAATACTAGAAGAGGACCACTGGTATTTGCCACTCTTGATGATAAGTCGGACAGAATTGAATTAATTATTTCAGGAGATGTTCTAGAAAAGTTTAACCATCAATTAGATAATGAAAAAATAATAGTCGTTGATGGAGAAATTTCAATTGATAATTCTAAAGAAAAAGAAAATCTTGGTTTAGCAAAAAAAATGAATGTTTCTTCAATGCTTACTTTAGAACAAGCAAGAATGAAGTTTGCTAGAAAGTTGACTATTAGCATTAATAGCAAGGATACTTCTTTACTAGATAAAAATATAAGGGAGTTAAAATTAATTTCGTCTAATGAAATAGCAGAGGGTTGTCCTGTTGAAATAAAGTATTCTTCAAACGAGGTAGATGCTGAGATGGATATAGCAGATAATTTTAAAATTTTATTAAATGATTTTAATTTAAAAAAACTTGTACAAAATTATGGCGAAGAAAACTTAGATATTAATTATTTCACTAGGCAATAAATGGCATACACATATTTAGAATTTGAAAAACCTATAAGCGATCTAGAAAGTAAGATTGAAAAACTTAGAATTTCTGGAGATGTTAATAAAGATATAGAATCTGAAATTAGCAAACTTAGCTCTCAAATAGAAAAATTAACAGAAGAGGTTTATTCAAATTTATCAATTTGGCAAAAAGTGCAAGTAGCTAGACATCCTCATCGCCCTCATTTTTCGGATTACATTGAAAATGTATTTTCTGATTTTGATGAGTTACATGGAGATAGAGTTTTTGGAGAGGATAAAGCGATTATTGGAGGATTGGCAAGATTTAAAAAAAGACCTGTGGTTATCGTCGGGCAAGAAAAAGGAAAATCCACAGAAGATAAAATATCTAGAAATTTTGGGATGGCACAACCTGAAGGCTATAGGAAAACAGCTCGTTTAATGAAAATGGCGGAAGATTTTGATCTGCCGTTAATATCCTTTATAGATACCCCAGGAGCATATCCAGGAATTGAAAGCGAGGAAAGAGGAATGAGTGAAGCTATTGCAAAAAATCTAAGTTTACTTTCTAACTTAAAAACTCCAGTTATTGTCATTATCACTGGAGAGGGTGGCTCCGGAGGAGCATTAGCAATAGGCGTAGGAGATCACGTTTGTATGTTGGAGCATTCTATCTATGCTGTAGCATCACCAGAGGCTTGCGCTTCAATAGTTTGGAGAGATGGGTCGAAGGCTAAAGATGCAGCAGAAGCCATGAAAGTTGATGCATCTAGTCTCCAAAATTTGGGTTTAGTAGATCAGGTTATAAAAGAGCCTTTAGGAGGGGCTCATCGAGACTTGAGAGGCGTATCTAATTCTATTTCTCAAGTTATAGAAGAAAAATTATTAACTTTTGATGAAATAGACATTTCTGATTTATTAGATAAGAGATATGAAAAAATCATGTCCTATGGTTCTATATAAAATAAAAGTTGAATCCTTTAGAAAAAAAATTAGAGTCCTTAATAGACAATAAAACAAAAAATTATTTTGTTGCTTTTAGCGGCGGGGTGGATTCAACAGCTCTTCTATACTGTGTTAATGAGACTTTAAAGTTTGTAGATGGAGTTTCTTTAACTGCTTTGCATATTAATCATAATTACTCTGGCAAATCTTCGGAGTGGAAAAAACATTGTATTGATTTTTGTAATAAAAGAGATATCAATCTTTTAACTTATGACTTAGATATTTCGCTTATAAAAGGAGCAAGTTTAGAAAATCAACTTAGAGAATTAAGGTATAAAATATTTGAAGAAACTCTTAACGCAGGAGGAAAAATTTTTCTAGGTCATCATTTAGATGACAATGTTGAAACACTATTCTTAAGGTTATTCAGAGGAACGGGCCTTAAGGGAGCTAAATCTATTCCGTTTAGAAGATCCCTAGGAAAAGGTGAACTGGTAAGGCCTTTTTTAGATGTTGCTAAAAAAGATATTGAAGCATATGCGCAAGAAAAAGAACTTAATTTTATAAATGATGATTCAAATGAGGATATTTCTTTTGATAGAAATTTTATAAGAAAAGAAATCTTACCTTTAGTTGAAAAGAGATGGCCAAAATATAACTATAATTTAAGTAAATTTATTCAAAATGCTAATGAATCTTATGAGATCGTTTTAAGCCAAACAGAAAAAGATTTTAACTCTGTTTCCTCTGACAAAAAAAATAAAATAGTTTTATCAAAATTGATTAGCTTTCCTAAAAATAAGCAAAAAAATATTATTATTTATTGGATAGATTCTTTAGGGTTAAATATTCCAAATACCAAAATCTTGAATGAAATTGTAGAAAAATTTGTTTTTGCTATAAAAGACAAGAATCCTAAATTTATTTGGGGAACCTCAGAAAAAGAAGGTTCAGTATGTTTGAAAATTAAAAAAGACTTTCTAATTGCTCAATCAATAACCTGACCTATTAAGTCCGTTAATTATTGCCTGAAATGAAGCCACAACAGTATTTTGATTTATTCCGATACCCCATAGAATTTGATCTTTAATGGCAAGTTCAATATAAGCCGCTGCAGATGCATCTGATCCAGATGCGATAGCATTTTGCTGATAATCAGAGACTTTTAAGTTTAAGTCTAGGTTGTTTGATATAGCATTTATAAAGGAATCAATAGGCCCATTACCTTTCCCAGATAAAGTATGAGTTTTCCCTTTGATATTCAAAGACAAGGTTATCTCATCAATTTGATCGTTTTTATCATTTTTTGAAATAATTTCATGGTTTAAATATTCATACTTTCCTTCAACTTTAATGTAAGTTTTATTAAAGGTTTCCCAAATTAATTCAGCTTCTAGTTCTTTTCCAGATTGATCTGCTATTTTTTGAATAACTCTTGAAAAATCAATTTGCAGTCTTCTTGGCAAAGACAATCCATGATCTTTTTCAATAATATAGGCAACACCACCTTTGCCCGATTGACTATTTATTCTTATAACAGCCTCATAATTTCTTCCAACATCTTCGGGATCTATAGGAAGGTAGGGCACTTTCCATGCAGGATCATTTGATTCTCTCATTGCATCAAACCCTTTCTTTATTGCATCTTGATGAGATCCGGAAAAAGCAGTAAAAACCAAATCTCCAGCATATGGATGTCTTGGATGGATTGGAAGTTGATTACAATATTCAACTTCCCTCATAACCTTGTTTATATCCGAAAAATCAAGCTTAGGATCTACTCCCTGCGTTAATTGATTTAATGCCAAAGAAACAATATCAACATTTCCAGTTCTTTCTCCATTTCCAAAAAGCGTACCTTCAACTCTGTCTGCACCTGCCATTAAGCCTAGTTCTGCTGCAGCAATACCTGTTCCTCTATCATTATGAGGATGAAGACTTACTAAAACATTCTCTCTTTGATCTAAATTTCTACACATCCATTCTATTTGGTCAGCATAAATATTTGGGGAAGCTAGCTCTACAGTAGCTGGCAAATTCATAATGGTTTTAATCTCTTTATTTGGTTCCCAGATTTCATTTACTTTATTACATACTTCAACTGCATACTCTAATTCTGTTCCCGTAAAGCTTTCAGGACTATATTCAAACTGCCAATTTGTATTCGTATTTTTAATAGCAAGATCTTTGACGAGTCTTGCTCCATCTGTTGCAATTTTTAGAATACCATTCTTGTCTTGCTTAAATACAACTTCTCTCTGAAGGGTAGAAGTAGAATTATATAAATGCATTATGACGTTTTTAGCTCCCTTTACAGATTCAAATGTTCTTTCTATCAAATGTTCTCTTGCTTGAGTTAAAACTTGAATTTTTACATCTTCAGGAATAAGATTTTTTTCGATTAGTTCTCTTACAAAATTGAATTCAGTATCTGAAGCTGAAGGAAATCCTACTTCGATTTCTTTGAATCCTAAATCTACCAACAATGAAAAAAATCTTAATTTTTTTTCCATTCCCATCGGCTCAATCAAGGATTGATTACCATCACGTAAATCCACACTACACCAAATAGGCGATTTGACTATTTGTTGCGTAGGCCAAGTCCTATCATCTAAATCTATGACCTTAAAGGGAGAATATTTATTTATTGAGCTATTTACTATTTCTTTCAACTTAATTCCTATTTTATTCTAAAATAACATACAGGGCTTGCATTATGAACATGGACGAAAATTTTATAAAGGAAGTTGGCATTCAACAATGGAAATTGAACGATAGCTTCCAATTTAAAAATAATAAAATCAAGGTTAATAAACATATAGATTTTTCTAAAAAGGAAGAAGAATTTTTATATACAATTTCCAAGTCTTTTGGACTAGATTTTGTAGAAAAAGATTCATTAAAAATATATAAATTCTTAATTAAAAATAATATTTTAATCGACCCGGATATAGATAAACTTATGAAGGATCCAGATGCTAAACGAAAAATTTGGAACGAAAATTCTTAATATAAAAAAAATGACTCATAAAGATCTAGAGGAGGTCTTTAATATAGAAAATCTTTCAAATCCAACGCCCTGGAGTAAAGCAAGCTTTTCAGATTGCTTAAAAGGCTTTTATCAGAATTTAATCGTTTTAGTAGATAATAAAATTGTGGCTTTCTGTATTATGACTATAAATTTTACGGAGTCTCATTTGCTTAATATTTCCGTGCACCCTGATTGTAGGCATAAGGGAATTGGAGAAATTTTACTTAAAGAATCTGAAAAAAGATCGTTAAAAAAAGGAATTAAGGATATTTTTCTAGAAGTGAGAAAATCTAATATTCACGCTATTTCTTTTTACAAAAAGAATGGATATAGATATGTTGGGATTCGAAAAAATTATTACAAGTTAGAGGTAGGTAGAGAAGACGGTTTCATATTTACGAAACATTTAAAAATTAGTAAATTAAACAGCTTTTTAAATCAAATGACATATATGATAACCAATATTTTAAATATCAAAAATTAGGCGAGGTAAAAATGGAGTTTAGAAAATTAGGAAACACAGATATTGATGTCAGTATCATCTGTCTTGGCACTATGACATGGGGACAACAAAATACTGAAGACGAAGGACATGAACAAATGGATTATTCAGTTGATCAAGGTGTAAATTTCTTTGATACAGCTGAGTTATACGCAATCCCTCCCAAAGAAGAGACTCAAGGAAGAACAGAAGAAATTATAGGTACATGGTTTAAAAAAAATAAGAACAGAGACAAAATAATTTTAGCAACAAAAGTTGCTGGTAGAAGCGGCATGAAGTGGTTTCGTGGTGGGGAAACTAGGCTGGATAGAAAAAATATTGAAGCTGCAATTGAGGGAAGCTTAAGAAGACTTCAAACTGATTATATTGATTTGTACCAACTACACTGGCCAGACCGACCTTTAAATATTTTCGGCGGAGGCTTAGGAGCATACAAGCACTATGATATGGAAAGTATTGAAATTTCTGAAACATTAGAGGTTTTATCAGAAATTGTTAAAACTGGAAAAGTTAGAAATATAGCGCTTTCAAATGAGACGCCATGGGGCCTGTCTGAGTTTATTAATAAGTCAGAAACTCTGAACTTTCCTAGAGTTCAGTCCGTTCAAAATGCCTATAATTTACTAAATAGAACATACGAGTATGGTATGTCAGAATTCGCTCATAGAGCATCTGTAGGATTGCTAGCTTATTCTCCATTAGCTCAAGGTTACTTATCAGGAAAATATTTAAATGGCGCTATGCCAAAGGGCTCAAGAACACAATTATTTGGAAGAGGGCAAAGATACGAGACTCCAGCTGCAGAAAAATCCATCAAGGCATATGTGGATTATGCAAAAAAGATTGGGATGGACCCTTCTGTAATGGCAAATGCATTTGTAAACTCTAGAGAATTTGTTACCTCAAATATAATAGGAGCTACTTCTATGGAGCAACTTAAACTTGCTGTAGGAAGCTGGGAAGTTAAATTATCGGATGATGATTTTAAAGAGTTTGATAAGATTCATGCAGCTTGTCCGAATCCATGTCCTTAAAATAGATTTTTTTAAATATTTGTTGTTAAAAATAAACCTATGAAGATTTCTAAAAATAAAAAAAACTGTTTATATTTTAACGATTCAGATATTCATTGTTTATTTAAGAATTTCTCTGACTTGTCAAAAAACGAAATAATTTCAATATCAAAGCTTAAATCAGAAAACTTCAAAATAATAAATGAAGAAAATTCTAATCATATAAATATTTTAGATCACAGAAGCCATCATTTTTTAATTTTGTATGATAAAAAACTTATCGGATATTCTAGATTGGTTCCTCCTGACTTTAATTTTAATAAATTAACTTTAGAAAAATTTTGTGTGTCTAAAGATTTTAGAAGTATGGGAATTTCGAAAATCCTTATGAAATCAATTTTTGAAAAAATACAAAAACTATATCCTTTAGAAACACTCTATTTATCATCGTTAGAGGAAACAAAAAAATTCTATGAAAAATTTGGATTTTTTTCTGAATACTTAATATACGATGAAAATGGAAAACCTCATCATCATATGACTAAGATTTTTAAATAATTTTTTCAAAGATTGGAGTCTTTTCAATTAGAAAACTATTTATATTAGCTCTAAGACTTTAAGATGCTTGTTGAGTTCTTTGATTTTATTATTTGCTTCTTTAAGTTGTAACTTCCTTTCAAGTATTAAATCTTTAGGAGCGTTTTTAATAAATTTTTTGTTTTTCAATTGACTATCTAACCCTTGGAAAGATTTAAGAAGTTTTTCTAAATTTTTTTGGCTTCTTTGTTTCTCATCTTGAATATCTATTAACCCCTCCAAAGGCAAATAAATTTTTTCTTTTCCAACTAAAATTATGGCGGAAGGAGGAGCTTTTTTATCAAAGGAAGATATTTCGTTTATGCCGGCCATCTCTCTAAGGTAAATAATATTTTCTTTCAAAAGCTTAGAAAGGGAATTTGAACTCTTAGATAGTATATTTATCCTTATTCTCTGAGGAATTAGCATTTCAGATCTTATATTTCTTATTCTTACAATTGCCTCTTGTAAAATCTTAACGTCTGAAAAACTCCTTGATGATTTTGAAACTTTAGGGAAATTCTCTTGGGATATGCTTTTAGACTTAGATTTATGGAGAGGTCTTAACTCTTGCCAAATTTCTTCCGTTATAAAAGGCATTAAGGGATGAAGCAAAATTAATGATTTTTCAATCATATCAATCAATGAAGCCTTAATTTTACTCTTTTCTGACTGCTTTAAATTAGGGTCATTCAATCTTATTTTGCAAAATTCAATATACCAGTCACAAAATTTTTCCCAAAAGAAATCATATGCAGATTGCGTGGCTAGATCGAACCTATAAGATTCGATGTGTTTAGAAAAATCTTCTATGGTTTTATTAATTTCGTTTTTAATCCAAAGATCTTCAGAGCTCTTTGATAAAACTCCTTTATTATCAAAATCTTTACATTGAATTTTAATAAATTTCGAAGCATTCCATAATTTATTACAAAAATTTCTATATCCCTCTAATCTTTTAATATCAAAATTAATATCTCGACTACCCGAAGCAAGGGAACAAAAAGTAAATCTCATAGCATCTGTTCCATAGGAAGCGATTCCATTTGGAAATTCTTTTTTTGTATTAGCTATTATTTTTTCTTCCTGTTTTGGATTCATTAAGCCAGATGTTCTTTTTTCTATTAATTTACTTAATTCAATACCATCAATAATATCTATTGGATCTATGATATTGCCCTTAGATTTTGACATCTTCTGACCGTCTCCATCTCTTACTAAGCCGTGAACATAGACTTCTTTAAAAGGAACTTCGTTCAAGAACTTTTTAGTAATCATTATCATTCTAGCCACCCAGAAAAAAATAATATCAAAGCCGGTAACTAACACAGAGGTGGGATGAAATTTTTTTAATCTTTTAGTTTTTTTTGGCCATCCTAAAGTAACAAATGTCCATAACTGAGAAGAAAACCAGGTATCAAGAACGTCTTGATCTTGAGTCAATTTAATTTTTTCTGATATTTTGTATTTCTTCCTAACTTCTGAAAGATTTTTCCCTACGTAAATATTATTGTCTTTGTCATACCATGCTGGGATTCTATGACCCCACCATAGCTGTCTTGATATACACCAGTCTCTTATATTATCCATCCAAGAAAAGTAAGTGTTTTCCCAATTTTTAGGTATCAATTTTATTTCTTTTTTTCTTATAAGTTTCTTTGCTTCAGACGCCATTTCTTCAGATTTTAAGTACCACTGTTCAGTCAAAAATGGCTCAAGAACGACTCCTGTTCTATCGCTTTTCGGAATAGTTATAATATGATCTTTTTCTTTGAGAAGATTTCCTGACTCTTTTAAATCAATCAATATTTTTTTTCTTGCTTCTCCCATAGTCAAAGATTGAAATCTTTTAGGAACATTTAAGTTTGTAGTTCCATCTGCATTCATAATGTTGATTAATGGAAGTTTATTCTTTTTACCAATTTCAAAATCATTAAAGTCATGTCCCGGAGTAATTTTTAAACAACCCGTTCCAAATTTCATGTCTACATAAGAGTCACCGATAATAGGTATTTCTTTTTCAATTAAAGGAATAAAAGCTCTTTTCCCAATAAATTTTTTATATCTCTGATCTTTTGGATTAACTGCTATTGCAACATCACCTAACATTGTTTCAGGCCTTGTAGTTGCAACAACTAAGTCTCCTAGATCTGTTTTATAGGAAATTTCCCATATCTTTCCTTTTTCTTCATTAGAAATTACTTCTAGATCTGAAAGAGCTGTTTGCAATTTTATATCCCAATTTACTAGTCTGAAGCCTCTATAAATAAGTCCTTCATCATAAAGCGCACAAAAGACTTCTGTAACGGCTTCATTGAAATCATCATCCATTGTAAATTTTTCATTATCCCAATCTAAAGATGCACCAAGTCTTCTTAGCTGTTTAGTTATGGTAGAGCCGGAGAGTTTTTTCCATTTCCATATCTCTTTTTCAAATTTCTTTCTTCCCAGAGATTCTTTAGTCTTGCCTTCTTTTTCTAGATTTCTCTCAACAACTATTTGAGTTGCTATACCTGCATGATCAGTTCCTACTTGCCAAAGGACATTAAAACCTTTGGCTCTTTTATATCTCGCTAGAACGTCCATAAGAGTATTTTGAAAACCATGTCCCATATGAAGGCTTCCTGTAACGTTGGGAGGAGGAATCATAATGCAAAAGGGCTCTTTTTTGGACTTATCATCAGGAGAAAATAACTTATTAGACTCCCAAAAGGCATACCATTTTTTTTCTATTTTTTTTGGTTCAAAAGCGCCTTTCATTCAATCAATATATGTAGGTTTAATTCCATCTTTTAAGCATTTCTTAAAACTCATTCTTGCTGTTTCTTGCAGGTTCGAATTATCCTTAATTACTATCTGATAAGTTTCTTGAAAATCAAGGTAATTTGATGGAAGTTGTGGATTAAGGTTTACTAAAGAATCATATTTTTTATCTGATTTAGTTCCGGGATAAGATATTTCAACTTTACACTCTTTATTCTTTTTATCGTTTATTAGCTTATGAGGAATAAACAAGTTTTCGGGAATTTGCCAAAGCAAATCATCCATAACGTTAGCCTGATTTGCATCTAAACATCGCAAATTGATATTTTTTAAATCTTTTTCTTTTAAAGATTTTAAATATAATTTTCCAACAAGCTCGCATACAAAATGTATGGCGGCGTCCTCAGACTGACCAGCAGTAAGGAAATCAACTTTTCTCATTTTTTATTTTTGACTTAATAAATATTCCGTTAACAAAGGAACTGGCCTACCACTTGATTTTTTTCCTACTTTTCCACCATAGGCAGTTCCAGCAATATCTAAATGAGCCCAATTATATTTTTTTGTAAATCTTGATAAAAAACATGCAGCTGTAATAGTTCCAGCTCTCCCACCAATATTTGCTATATCAGCATATTTACTATTCAGAGCATCTTGATAGCAGTCCCAAAGAGGGAGTTGCCAAGCTCTGTCACAGCTTGCATAGCCGGAGTTTAAAATATTATCAGCCAGTTTTTGATCGTTTGAAAGCAGGCCTGTAGCTTCATGCCCCAAGGCTACCACGCATGCTCCAGTTAAAGTTGCAATATCAATTACGCTAGCAGGATTAAATCTTTCAACATAAGTTAATGCATCGCACAGGACCAATCTTCCTTCTGCATCAGTATTTAATACTTCAACCGTTTGGCCAGATAAAGTTTTTACAACGTCTCCAGGTTTGGTCGCAGTACTACTTGGCATATTTTCTGCTGCAGCTATAACCGCAATAATATTTGATTTCGGTTTTATTTCAGCAATAGCTCTCATGGTTCCCATTACACTTGCTGATCCGGTCATATCATATTTCATTTCATCCATAGCAGGACTAGGCTTGATGCTTATTCCACCGGTATCAAAAGTAATACCTTTTCCAACTATAATATTTGGTTTCTTTGTCTTTGCAGCTCCGTAATATTCCATAATTATGAATTTTGATTCTTGTGCACTCCCATTACCTACAGACAGCAGACAATCCATACCTATCTTTTTCATTTCTTTTTCACCAAGTACTTTTGTTTTTATAACTGGAAAAGATTTAGATAATTTCTTAGCCGTAGAAGCCAAGTAACTAGGCGTACATATATTTGCTGGAGTGTTAGCCAAATCTCTTGAGGTATTCATACCAACGCCAGTAATATGACCAACTTTCATAGCTTTATTTATAGCTCCCAAACCTTTTTTCTCATTTTCTTTAAGAAGCGTAACTTTGGTTAAATTATTTTTTGGCTGGTTTTTCTTCCCTTTAAAAAAATACTTATAACAATTTGATTCTAAAGTTCTAGCTAGAATTTTGTAATTCCATTCTTCTGATCTATTTTTGACCGAAATTGATGGAATAAATATATGGACATTCTTTGCTTTTGATTGAAGAGCTGCATCTGAAATTTTTTGGGAAAAAGAAAGAAACTCTTGTTCATTTATTTCTTTATCTTTTTTTCCGCAGCCAACAAAATAAACTTTCTCTGAAGCAGTGCCTTCTAGATTTGGCAAGTAAAGAATATTGCCTAAAGAACCAGATAGTTCTTCGCGAGAAATCAGCTTCTTTAGTACTCCCTTAGATTTCTTATCAAATATATTAGTTATATCACTTATTTTTTTAGTTTCATATGAGCCGATAATTAATGTTTCACTTTTTAATTTAGTTAAATCATTTAATTTAATTTCGGATAACGAAATATTGATTAATTTTTTCATTTTCACTCCTGATAAAATTTTTTATAGTTTTTATGAGTTAAAATCATAAAGAAGACTTATTATGCCAAAAATTATAGTTTTATATATTTTAAAACAAGTTACTAAGACAATTTTATTTACTTTTTTAATCATCTTTGGAATTCTTTTCCTTAACGAATCAATCCAATTTCTAGAAAAAGCTTCTAGGGGAGAACTTTATCCTAGTCTTTTAGTTTTAGTTTTATTTTATAGCTTGCCGACCATTTTAGAAGTTTCTATTCCTATTTCAGTTTTTTTGGGAGTTTTAATATCAATATATAACTTAAATAAAACCAATGAGCTTTCTTTCATTTATCAATTAGGAATGGGCCAAAAGGCTCTTTCCTTTATTACTCTGGTTCCAGTGTTATTTTGTTCTATTTTTATTTTTTTTAATTCTTTTTATCTTGTTCCGCAATCGGGTGAAAAACTTTCTTTCTTATCTAGCTCTCAGTCCTTTTCAGATAAATTTAAATTGATGGGTGAAGGAAAAATAAATTCTTTTCCAGATTTAGGAGGAATTATATACGCAAAAGAAGCGTCAGATAGGGGCTTTAAAAATGTTTTTGCTAATTTTGAATCAAAGAATTCTGATTTTGTTTTAAATTCTAGAGAAGTTTTAGGTTCCTCTGAGGATGAAAATTTAAATAAATTAATTTTTGAGATTGGTAATTTATTCATTCCAATACAGAAAGGATCTCTAAATCTTCAATTTAAAGAGCTATCTTTTTTATTTAATAAGAAAGAGAAAAAAGACGAGGAAAATATAGAAAAAATGACCTTAGACCTTTTAGTCCTTGAGGAAAAAAATGAAATATTTTATACAGAGTTTTTAAAACGTTTATCTTTTAGTCTGATGATAATCATTAGCTGTTTATTAGCTATTCCTTTAAGTTTAAGAATGGCAAAAATTGGAAGATTTACAATAATTCTGACAGGTTTAGCAATTTTTTTACCATATTATGGATTAATAGAAGGACAAAAAATAATTACTTTTGAAAGTTCTTTTTCTTCATTTCAAATTTTTTTCTTTTTGCACTTAATTTTTATAATAATTTGGATTTTATTTTATGGGTTAGAAAAATATAGATTTGAATTGGGTAATTTAATAGCAATAAGAAGTTCAAAAAAAACTTATGTTCAGGCATTTTTTTTAACATTACTAGTCTTTTTCTTAATAAATATTATATATTTAAATTTCTAAATGAATTATCTTACTGGCGGAATATTAGGAAAAACTTTTTTGATTCAGTCTGCAAAGACTCTTTTTGTTGTATTTTTAATAATATTTTCATTGGATTTTTTATTGCAAATAATTTCTGAAATAGAAGATATAGATAATAATTACAGCTTCATCTCAGCCGTAAATTATTTACTTCTAACAATTATAGGAAGGTTCTGTGAAATACTTGCATTATGTTGTGTAGTATCGTCAATCTTAACGTTTGGATTACTTTCTGATTCAGGGGAGTTGACTGCGGCAAGAGTTTTAGGGAGATCTTTATTTTCGATAATATTGGATATTTTAAAACCAGTAATATTTTTTCTATTCCTAAGTCTTTTCTTACTAGAATTTGTTACTCCAAATTTAGAAAAAAAGGCTATGTTTCTTAAGTATGGAAATACCACTAATCATGAAGAGATAAAATGGGTGGCCAAGAATGATAGTTTTGCTAAATTCAAAATAAATGATAAATATTTAGAAGATGTTTCTTTTTATAAATTAGACTTAGAAAAAAACACCAAAGAAATAATAGTTTCCGAAAAAGTTTCAGTCTCTAAAGATGGTTGGATTTTTACTAACCCTAAGAATCTTGAAAATAATATAAATCCTTCGGAATATGCTTGGAAAGAAGGTCCAGAATATGGATTTAGGGAAAAGTTAGGCAGAAAAGAGATGTCTTTAAGCCAAATTTATAAAATACTAGATGATGCTGGCCCTAAAAGAGAAAAAAATATGATTTCGTATGAGTTTTGGAAGAAGCTATTCGAACCTATTTCAGCTATTTCGATTATTGTTTTTGCTCTAGCTGTTTCATTTAAATATTTTGGCTTAAATAAAAACTTGGAGAGACTTTTATTTGGGGTATTAACCGCTTATGGCTTCAATTTATTTCTTAAAGTATTCGGAAACATAGCAATTATAAATGGGTTTTCACCTGGATTGGCAATAGCTTTACCATCTTTAATTCTATTGATGATTGGTTTAAAGATGTTAAGAAATCAATAAACTTTTAAAAGTTTTGTTTTTGAAAAATAATCTCCTAAGGTCTTTCTTTCCTTATTAAAAATTATAAATATAAAGTTTGAAAGAAAAACAAGAGAAAAAATCATTGAAAGCGCGCACCTCAAAACCATTTTATTGATATTAATTTCTTCATTGCCTGAAGATACAAGTTTAATCTTCCAAACTTGCATCCCTAATGTTTGTCCGTTATTGAACTTCCAAAAATAACAATAAAAAAGAAAAATAAAAATTATAAAAGAGAATTGAAGAAATAAAATTTCTAGTTGACTCTCAAGAGCACTACCATTTAGATAAGTAACCAAAATTACATAACTCATATAAATTCCAATAATTAAAATACTATCGTAAAGAAGAGCTAATAATCTTCTCATTAAACCTGCATTGATTTCTGTGTCAGAATTACTCATAAATTATAATTTTAATCAGTTATTAAATATGAATTTTGTTCGATTGAGAATTGTTTTAGGCTATTTAGGATTTTTACCTTTTGCTTTTTTTACTATTTTGCCAATGATATTTGGTGATGGTTTAGCAATATGGTCTCTTAAAATTCTTTCCATTTACGGTGGGATTATTTTATCATTTTTAGCTGGAATGACTTGGGGATGGCAGCAAGATAATCTTAAGAAACTAGACTTACAGATAGGTATTTTTTTCTCTCTTGTGGGTTTCCTTATAATAATATTAACTGAAAATTTTATCTTATATGCAATGATTCTTAATTTTATTGCATTTCCTTTATTTTACTTATTCGAGAAAAGAAGAAATATTTTTTTTAGAGAAGAAAATTATAAAAAACTAAGACTTTTCTTAACAAGTGGAGTAAGCGGGTGTTTTTTATTTGGATTTCTAAACTTCTTTTAGTCGTTGGAATGTAATTCTTCATTTAGCCCTATTACTTTTTTATTAGGACGACATTGAATAGAGCCAGTCAACGAATTTCTTATAAATAATAGGTCAGATTTCGATGAAAGTTCTGATGCTTTAACAGTGCCCGAGATATTTCCATCATTATTAACAATCTCTATTTTTGATGAAGCAGTAATATAAAGTCCTGCCTCAACGGTACATCTGTCTCCCAAGGGGATTCCAAGACCAGAGTTAGCGCCCAATAGACAATTTTTTCCTAAAGAGATCCTTACATCGTTTCCTCCAGATAATGTTCCCATTGTAGATGCGCCCCCACCAATATCTGTCTTATCGCCAATAAGAACACCTTGAGAAATTCTACCTTCTATCATAGCTTCACCTAGAGAGCCGGCATTAAAATTTACGAAACCTTCATGCATTACTGTAGTTCCAGAACCTAGATAAGCTCCCAATCTAACACGGTTTGCATCTGCAATTCTTACATCAGATAAAGTTACGTAATCCGTCATTCGGGGAAATTTATCTACGCTATGAACCAAAATATGTTTATCCATTTTTCTTGCTTCATATTGTGCAATTTTGAAGTCATCTATAGAAAAAGGACCCTCTGAAGACCAAACAACATTTTTAAGTATGCCAAAAATTCCATCTAAATTAGTCTCATTTGGCTTAACTAACCTGTATGAAAGTAAGTGAAGTTTGAGGTATGCTTCAGGAACTGAAGAAGGCGCTTCGGAATCATTTACAATTATTTTTTTTAAATGATCTTCAGAACAATCCAAATCATTTGAAGATATATTTTTTTCAGAAAAATGCATTTCAAGCCACTCTCCATCGCTATTTTTTGTTCCTATCCCTAAGCCTGTCCAAGTTTTAGTCATTGTCTATAATTTTTTTTATGCTTTTTAAAGCTTTAGAAGTTAATTTTATATCATGAACTAGAGCAATTCGTAAAAATTGCTCAGCTGGATTGTTTCCATTATTTTTAGTTCCTAAATATTTACCAGGTAGTACTATGACTTGTTCTTCGTTATAAAGTTTTTTGGTAAACATTTCTGAATCTTTTACTTTGAGCCATAAATAAAATGCGCCTTCAGGAATGAGAGAATCTTTTTCTAAAATCTTTTCAGCTAATTTAAATTTTTCTTTGTATAGAGCTCGATTATCTTCAACAGTTTCATAATCCTCCCATGCTAAAACACTAGCATTTTGAATTGGAAGGGGGACGCTTACTCCATGAAACATTCTATATTTAGAATAAGCCGAAATAATTTTTTTATCTCCAGTTGCACATCCAGATCTAAATCCCGGTAGATTAGATCGCTTAGATAGGCTGTGTAATACTAAAATATTGTCAAAACATCTATTAACCTCCATGGCTGCTTGAAGAAGAGAGGAGGGTTTTTCATTGAAATATATGTCTATGTAACATTCATCACTAAGAATTTTAAAACCGTATTTATTGCTTAGTTCGACAACAAGACAAAGTTCATCTTTAGTCATGACTTTTCCAGTTGGATTAGAGGGAGAACAGAGAACTAATAATTGACAGTTTTGCCAAACACTAGGATCTATCTTTTCAAAATCTATTTGAAAATTATTTTCATAAGTGCAGTTTAAAAAATATGGACTTGCACCAGCAAATAGAGTTGCTCCTCCATATATTTGATAATAAGGATTTGGCATACAAACGTTAGGCTTTGCGGTTATATTTCTTCTGTCAACCATAGTCTGTATAGCTGAGAAGGTACCTTCCCTTGTGCCTCCTACTAAAAAAACCTCATCATCCGAAATGCTATCCAGATTAAAATTATTTTCTAAATAGTTTTTATAGCTTTTTTTTAACTCAGGAATCATTGTCATTGGAGGGTAATGACTAAAAAGATTTTTTTGTTTATTTACCTCCTCAAGTATTTTAGGATTTGCATTATGTTTGGGTTCTCCAATAGAAAGATTAATTTCTCCTAAAGCATTTTTTGGCTGAATTAAGTTTCTTAATCTCTCAAAAGGATAAGATCTAATATCATTAATTAAAGAATTCATTGATTTAAAAATTTTCGTCAGAGCGTTTAGTCAAAATCTCATACCCCTTGGAAGTAACTAAAATTGTATGTTCCCACTGAGCCGATAGCCTTCCGTCAATTGTTTCGACAGTCCATCCGTCTTTTTTAGAAAGTTTTGTCTTATGTGATCCCAAATTTAGCATGGGCTCTATGGTAAAACACATTCCTTCTTTAAGGGTTATTCCAGTATTCGGTTGACCATAATGAAGGACTTGGGGATCTTCGTGAAAATTTGCTCCAATTCCATGACCACAATAGTCTCTTACGACGGAGTAATGATTATCTTCTGCATATTTTTGAATAGCATAACCAATGTCTCCCAATTTTACTCCAGGCTTCACAATTTCAATGCCTTTGTACATGCTTTCTTGAGTAATTTTTACTAATTTTTCTGCATGAGGTTTTTTATCTCCAATGAAGTACATCTTGCTTGTGTCTCCGTGATAACCATCTTTAATAACAGTAACGTCGATATTCATAATATCTCCATCTTTAAGAATTTTTTTATGATCAGGTATTCCATGACAGATTACTTGATTTATAGATGTACAAATTGTTTTGGGATAGCCTTTATAATTCAGACAGGCAGGAATGCATTTAATTTCATTAACAATGAAATCGTGGCAAATATCGTCAAGTTCTCCAGTTGAAATACCTTCTTTGACGTATTCGTCAATCATTTCTAAGGTTTCAGCAGCCAATTGACCAGCAATTTTCATTTTTTCTATTTCTTTTGCACTTTTTATCATTTTATTCGTGGACTATTTCTGTTTAATTCATTATAGTCATTTTCTAATGCAAACAGCATTAGTACATTCAATCGCGATACTTAGTTTTAACTATGTCGCGATTTTTTTTATCAATTTTTCACTACGAAGTTTTTACCAAAATGGATTTTAAACCAGCTAAGTTGATTTTGAAATCAGGAGAAATTTTTAAAGGTTTAAATTTCGGTTCTAATCATCCAAAAGCTGGAGAATTAATTTTTAATACAGCTATGACTGGATATCAAGAGATTATCACAGACCTTTCTTATACAGACCAATTAATTTGTTTTACTTATCCGCAAATTGGAAATACAGGAGTTAACAAAGAAGACTTAGAGTCTATTGATGGAGGATGTGCAGGAGTAGTAATTAAAGAGCTTTCCAAAATAGAAAGTAACTGGAGAAAGGATGGCGATCTTTCTTCCTTTTTAAAAGAAAAAAATATTCCCGGAATAGCAAATATAGACACTAGGAAGCTTACAAGAATATTGAGAGATAAAGGCTCGCAAATCGCTGCGATAACTCCTGAAGAATATACAGAAAATCAAATCAAAGTTTTATTTGAATCTTTTGATGGGCTTAAAGGAAAGGATTTAGCAAAAATTGTCTCTACAAAAAAGCCTTATATTTGGAAAAGTCCTTCATATAAATCTAAAGTCAAAAAATCTTCATACAAAGTAGTAGCTTACGATTTTGGAGTTAAACATAATATTTTAAGGCTTCTAGTTGATAGAGGTTGCGAAGTAATTGTAGTTCCAGCGGAAACTACTGCAGAAGAAGCAATGAAAGAAAATCCAGATGGTATTTTCTTGTCGAACGGCCCAGGTGATCCAGAACCATGTGAATATGCTGTTTCTTCGATTAAAAAATTAATTAAATCAAACTTTCCAATTTTTGGAATATGTTTAGGACATCAACTTCTTGGATTAGCTTTGAATTTAAAAACAGAAAAAATGAAGTTTGGTCATCATGGAGCGAATCATCCAGTGCAAAATTTACAAGACAAAACGGTTTCGATTACTAGTCAAAATCACGGGTTTACTATTAGCGAAGATAGTCTGCATGATGATGTAGTGGTTACACATAGATCATTATTTGATAAGTCTATTCAGGGAGTTGAATCAAAAGATGGAAAAGTTTTTGGTTTTCAGGGCCATCCAGAAGCAAGTCCTGGCCCTAAAGATATTCAAAGCTTATTCGATAAATTTATTCGTAATATGGAAATATTTAAAAAGGCAAATCATGACAAAAAGAAATGATTTAAATTCAATTTTGATTATAGGAGCAGGGCCCATTGTTATAGGTCAGGCCTGTGAATTTGATTATTCTGGAGTTCAAGCATGCAAGGCTTTAAGAGAAGAGGGCTACAAAGTTATTTTAGTTAATTCAAATCCAGCCACAATTATGACTGATCCAGAATTAGCTGATGCAACCTATATCGAACCTATAAATTGGAAAGCTTTGAGAAAAATCATAGCAATAGAAAGGCCTGATGCAATTTTACCAACTATGGGAGGTCAAACTGGCTTAAACGCTGCTTTAGATTTAGATAAATTTGGAGTGCTAAAAGAATTTAATGTTGAGTTAATTGGGGCAACAAAAGAAGCAATAGATAAAGCTGAAGATAGAGAAAAATTTGCTGCAGCAATTAAAAAAATTGGTCTCAACACCCCAAAAGCAGGCCTTGCTCATAATTTAGAAGAAGCAGTAAAAATACAATCCCAAGTTGGCTTTCCCTGCATCATCCGCCCAAACTTTACTATGGGAGGCTCAGGCAGTGGCATAGCTTATAACTCTGAAGAATTCGAAGAAATATGTGAGAGAGGTTTAGATTTGTCACCCACAACCGAATTATACATCGATCAGTATTTATCTGGATGGAAGGAATACGAAATGGAAGTTGTTAGAGATAAGTCTGATAATTGCATAATAGTTTGCAGTATCGAAAATTTTGATCCAATGGGAGTTCATACAGGAGATTCTATTACCGTTGCTCCAGCACAGACTTTAACGGATAAAGAATATCAATACATGCGCGACGCTTCAATGGCAATTCTGAGAGAAATAGGTGTTGAAACCGGCGGGTCAAATGTTCAATTTGCAATAAACCCCAAAAATGGAGATATGGTTGTAATAGAAATGAATCCAAGAGTTTCAAGATCATCAGCTTTAGCATCTAAAGCAACAGGTTTTCCAATTGCTAAGATAGCTGCAAAATTAGCTGTAGGATTCACTTTAGATGAATTAGAAAATGACATTAGTGAAGATGGAATACCAGCATCATTCGAACCGACAATTGATTACGTTGTAACGAAAATTCCAAGATTTAATTTTGAAAAATTTCCTGGCGCATCAAACACACTTACTTCTCAGATGAAATCAGTGGGCGAAGTAATGGCAATAGGTTCTACTTTTAAAGAATCTTTTCAGAAAGCTATTAGAGGATTAGAAATTGGTAAAAATGGATTAGACGGCTCAGAAAAGAAATTAAATAAATCTTCTTTGAGAGCAGGAATAATTTCTCCTACTCCAGATAGAATTTATTTTATAGCTGAGGCATTAAAAATGGATTATTCAATTGAGGATATTCATATTATGAGCGGAATAGATCCATGGTTTTTGAACGAGCTCAAAGAAATTATTGATTTCGAAAAAAATATTTTAGATGAAGATTTTTTAAATAATAGAGAAGAAATATTTAAAGCTAAGCAAATGGGATTTTCAGATAAAAAAATCTCTCTGGTTAGAAACGAAGACGAAAATAAAATTAGAAAAATCAGGAAAAAACTGAAAATTAACCCTGTATATAAAAGAGTTGATACCTGTGCTGCTGAATTTAAAACATCCACTGCCTACATGTATTCAACTTATCAAGAAGAATGTGAATCTAATCCAACTGACAAAAAGAAAGTTATGGTTTTAGGAGGAGGGCCTAACAGGATTGGCCAAGGAATAGAATTTGATTATTGTTGTGTTCATGCTGCTCAGGCCTTAAAAGAAAATGGATTTGAAACGATAATGGTAAATTGCAATCCAGAAACTGTCTCAACGGATTACGATACGTCAGATAGACTTTATTTTGAGCCAATTACATTAGAGGATGTGTTAGAAATAATAGAAATAGAGAAACCTGATGGACTAATAATCCAATACGGCGGTCAAACGCCTCTTAAACTTGCAAAAGATCTAGAAAAATTTAATGTACCGATCTTTGGTACCTCTCCAGATCAAATTGACCTTTCAGAAGACAGGGCAAGATTTTTAGAATTTGTCGAAGAGAATAACTTAACCCAACCACCAAATGGAATGGCTTCAAACAAAGAAGAGGCAATAAAAATTGGTAATAAAATTGGATATCCTTTAGTAGTAAGGCCTTCTTATGTTTTAGGTGGAAGAGGTATGGAAGTAGTTTATGGATCAGATGATTTGGTTAACTATTTAGGCGAAGCTTTTCATGTGAATGATTCCAATCCAGTGTTACTCGATAAGTTTTTAGACGTTGCAATAGAATTTGATGTTGAAGCAATTTCTGATGGAACTCAAATACTTATTTGCGGAATTTTGCAGCATATAGAGCAAGCAGGAGTCCATTCAGGAGATTCTGCATGTTCAATTCCTCCTTACAATATAACTAAAGAAACAGAAGAAAAAATTAAAAAAGAAGTAAAGAAAGTAATAGAAAACATGGACATTATAGGGTTAGTCAACGTTCAGATAGCATATGTAAACGATACGGTATATCTTCTTGAAGTAAACCCTAGAGCTTCCCGGACTATTCCTTTTGTTTCTAAAGCTCTAGGTATGCCATTAGCTAAAATTGCTGCAAGAGTAATGGCAGGTATCTCTTTAAATGAACAAAAAATACTAGAAGTTCCAAAACTCAATTTCTTCAATGTCAAAGAAGCAGTAATGCCATTTGAAAAATTTCAAAATGTCGATCCTATTTTAGGGCCAGAAATGAGATCAACAGGAGAAGTCATGGGTATAGGAAAAACGTTTGAAGAAGCTTTTGAAAAGGCAGAAATTGCTGCTGGAGTTTCAATTCCTGAGTCAGGCTCAGCTTTCATAAGTGTTAGAAATACTGATAAGCAGTTTTTAAAAGAAATTGCTGAAGATTTAACACAAAGCGGCTTTACTTTAGTTGGGACAAAAGGGACGGTGAGAACCTTAAAAGAACTTGGTTTTGAATCAAGACAAATAAATAAAGTTCTTGAAGGCAGGCCTCACATCATCGACTTAATGAAAAATAATGAAATCTCTTTAGTAATTAATACAACGGAAGGCAGAGAATCGATTAAAGATTCTGCGTCCATAAGAAGAACTGCACTAGAAGAAAAAATTTGTTGTACTACAACAATTCAAGGAGCTGTTGCGATATGTAAAGTAATTAGAAATCAACTTGATTGGTCGGTACAAAAACTACAAGATATACATTAGAAATAAGAATATGGAAGAAAGAGAACCGATGACTGTAGAGGGAGAACTTCTTTTAAAAAAGGAGTTAGAAATTCTTTTATCAGAGAGACCTAAGATTTCGAAAGAAATTGCTGCCGCAAGAGAGTTTGGAGACTTGAAAGAAAACGCAGAATATCACGCAGCAAAAGAACAACAAGGTTTATCAGAAGCAAGAATTAGAGAAATAGAGTCTAAATTAAGTCGGTCTCAAATAATTGATATTCTAGCTATTCCACCCTCTGGAAAAATCATTTTCGGAACAACAATAGAATTGGTTAATATTTTGGATGATTCGGAGGTCGAATATAAAATAGTTGGTGAGGACGAGGCCGATGTACAAACTGGAAAAATATCTTATTCTTCTCCTCTTTCTAGAGCGTTGATTTCTAAAGAAGAGGGAGATATCGTCAAATTTGAAAGTCCATCAGGTATTCAGGAGTATGAAATAATCTCTGTAAACCATAGATAATTGTGTCTAAAAATGAATCTTATTTTTCTGGAGAAAAATACAATCTTAAAGCAAAAAAACTAGGTTATCGTTCAAGAGCTGCTTTTAAGTTAATTGATATAAATAAAAAAGAAAATATCTTAAGAAAAAATCTAAATATAATTGACCTTGGTTCTGCTCCAGGAGGGTGGTCCCAAGTTGTAAGTAAGGAACTTAATGGCACTGGCGCAATTATTGCAATAGATATCCTAGATATGCCCAAAATAAAAGATGTAAAATTTATTAAAAGTGATTTAAGAGAGTTTGATCAAAATAAATTAAACCAGCCTATAGATGTTGTAATATCAGATATAGCCCCCAATATAAGTGGAGTAAGATTTATAGATGACACAAATATGATTGATTTATTAGAAATTGAGCTAAGCATAGTAGATAAAACGCTTGTAAAAGGGGGTAATTTTCTTGCAAAATGTTTTGAAGGTAAATCAACTGAATTTTTAAGCAAAGAAATTAACAAGAGATTTAAAATAATGAAAAGATTAAAACCAGATTCATCTAGGAAAATTTCTAAAGAAATTTATCTTTTAGGTCTAAACAAGAATTAAAAAAAGGAAATAAATATGTCACAGTTTATGAAAAACGCGCTTTTATGGATGGCAATAGTCGGTATGACTTTCTTTGCTATTCAGAGCGTTTATGAAGGTCCACCCAAGGAAACAATGACTTATTCTCAATTTATTTCCCTGGTTAATAAAGATCAAATTAGTACGGTCTCGTTTAAAGGAGATGGTTTCACTATTGATGGAACGATGAGCGATGGTAGTACATTTACAACAACTAGACCCATTTATGTTCAAGATAATCAGTTGATGGATGATTTATTTGCTCATCAAGTCGAAGTATTGGGAGAACAACCTCAATCAGACAGTATCTGGTCTCAACTTTTAGTTGCAAGTTTTCCAATTCTTATCATTCTTGCAATTTTCTTCTTTTTTATGAGACAGATGCAAGGAGGTGCAGGCGGTAGAGGCGGTCCAATGAGTTTTGGTAAAAGCAAAGCAAAAATGCTTGAAGGCGGCAAGGTAAAAACTACATTTAAAGATGTTGCTGGAGTTGAAGAAGCCAAAGAGGAAGTACAAGAACTTGTGGATTTTTTAAGAGATCCAACCAAATTTCAGAAACTTGGTGGAAAAATTCCAAGAGGAATTTTGATGGTTGGTTCGCCAGGTACAGGTAAAACTCTTCTCGCCAGAGCAATTGCTGGAGAAGCTAAAGTTCCTTTCTTTACAATTTCGGGTTCAGATTTTGTAGAAATGTTTGTGGGAGTTGGCGCTTCAAGAGTTAGAGACATGTTTGAACAAGCTAAAAGGCAGTCTCCATGTATTGTCTTTATAGACGAGATTGATGCTGTAGGAAGACATAGAGGAGCTGGTTTAGGTGGCGGACATGACGAAAGAGAACAAACGCTTAACCAATTGCTTGTTGAAATGGATGGTTTCGAATCCAATGAGGGAGTAATTATAATTGCAGCTACCAACAGACCCGACGTATTGGACCCTGCCTTATTGAGACCCGGAAGATTTGATAGACAAGTAGTTGTACCTTTGCCTGATATCAAAGGTAGAGAGCAAATTCTTAAAGTTCATATTAAAAAAGTACCAGTCGACAAAGATGTTGAAGTTTCTTTTATTGCAAGAGGAACTCCTGGTTTTTCAGGAGCAGATTTAGCTAATTTAAT